>OKSK01001598.1_pt1 | contig 10743 bp, 9 predicted proteins | sample 1606301 | NCBI WGS metagenome assembly OKSK01 (sample SAMEA3879557, study PRJEB24766) | human gut metagenome | biome: human-associated habitat; feature: feces | place: USA | collected 1985/1987
TTCCCTGCCGTTTGCATTATGTCGTTCCCATTTCCGTATCATCATGCGTTTCCACCGGCGTGCAGCTTTTCAGCAGTGCCTGCAATTCCGCGGTAAGCTGTTCCGCCTTGCCGCTGCCCAGATACCCTATTGCGTAGACGAGAGATTTTCCGCCGGAAACCGGCTCCGCAGAGAAGCCGCCCTTGTCGGTCAGCAGATACTGGCTGTCCGTGCTTTGCAGCTGGAATGTGGTGGTGTTGCTGTCCGGTGTGTAGTCCTCCAGCGGAAGCAGAGTGAGGAAGCTGCGGTGATAGTCGTAGTCGTTCAGCAGGGATACCAATGCCTTGTACTCCTGCGTGTCCGGCTGGAATTCATAGGTCACTGTGTCGACGGTGTCTTTTCCGGTGACAGTCACGCCCGTAATGTTGACTGAGAGAGAAAGGGGTTCGCTTGCGGAAATACGGCTGCCCAGCGAGTAGGGGTATAGGAAATACCACCCGCCCACGAGAAGAATTCCCAACAGCAGCAGTCCGATAATGATATGTTTTGCAGTTCTGGCGGATCTCATAGCATGCTCCTTTGTTTTCGTGTAGATTGCCTTTATTATACCATGAAGCGACAAAATTGTAAAGGCAATACTGCACTTTTTGCGGAACATAATGGTTTCCAACAAAAATGCCCTTTCCTTTGCGGAAAGGGCATTGCTTATTTATGCTATAGAGTTGCCTTTCGGGAAATTAGGGAAACACTGAATAAAGCTTGTGCGTAAGATGCGTAGTCAGATTTTTCAGCAGATTGCATAGAAATTCCGCAGGCAGACTGTATGTCTGGCAAGGGATTTCTGGGCAATATGACGGAAAATCTGCAAGCAGATTGCGTGCAAAGCCGTCAGGCGGACTTTATTCAGTGTTTCCTTAGGATAAACGATATTATCGAAACCAATCAAACAGGGGCAGAGTTTCTCTGCCCTTGTTTCCATATCATGAACTAAAGGAAACACTGCACAGACTTGGTGCAGTGCTGCTGGAAAAAACCGGTGCGGTCGGCTATGCCCACCGGTTCTGAAGGAGGAATACGGAGTGCACATTGCATTTGATGTACTGCCGCTGATCGGCTGCCGCATGACGGGAATTGGCTATTGTGAAGCGGGGCAGATTCAGGCTCTGTCCAAGATGTACCCTGACGACGAATTTTTGCTGCAATTTTTCTTATTTCATACTGATGAAGCAAAAGCTTTCTTGTACGAAGCGGGTCTTTATTAAATATGTTTCCCTTCTCATAAGGGCTGATATGCATCCCATATACAAATACTTCACCATGTTCAATCTGAATAAAGGATTCTTTGATACTGCATTTTCCCATACGCATGGATTTTACCTCTGTTCCTGCAAGCTCAATTCCTGCTTCATAGGTATCTTCAATAAAATAATCGTGATACGCCTTTTTATTATTTGCAATCAGACGACTCCCTGATTCTTTTGCCATTTTTCTTTCCTTCTTTCTACTCTTTTTATTCTTCGTCCAGATAAGAAAAAACTGCTGTTTTCTCTTTTGCAGGGAGAAAATCTACCGTTCTTGTTGCAAGGTCTGCTTTTGACACCTTAACCCTGATTTTCTGTCCCATTTTATAGACCTTTCCTGTATCCTCTCCTGTCAAAGTATAATGTTCTCTGTCATATTCATAATAATCATCCGTAAGCAGATTAACATGCACCAGTCCTTCTATCGTATTTGACAATTCCACATAAAATCCCCATTCTGTCACACCGGAAATAATTCCTTCAAACTCTTCTCCAATATGTGCCATCATATATTCTGCTTTCTTCATTTTGACAGTTTCACGTTCTACTTCTTCTGCTCTTCTCTCAAGCATACTGGAACGACTTGCCACGTCCGGAAGAATTTCCTTATAATGCTGTTTTTTCTCCTTTGTCATCCGGCTTCTTAAATTTTCTTTAATAATTCTATGAATCTGTAAATCCGGATATCTTCGGATTGGAGAAGTAAAGTGGCAGTAATATCTTGCTGCAAGTCCAAAGTGCCCAATACAGTCTGTCGTGTATTTCGCCTGTTTCATTGAACGCAGTAACAATCTCGCAAAAAATGGTTCACATTCGAGTCCCTCTATTTCTTTTAATACCTGCTGAATTTCTTTTGGGCTTACGTTCTCTTTTGCTTTCTTTACTTTAATTTTTCCGGCACGAATCATGGAAAATACACTCTCAATTTTTTCTGAATCCGGTTCTTCATGCGTACGATAAACAAACGGAATTTCATTAAAATAATATTCCTCTGCCACTGTTTCATTCGCAAGCAACATAAAATCCTCAATCAAATCCGTTGCTGAATTATGTTCATACTCATAAATATCGACAGGTTTTCCATTTTCATCCAAAATCACTTTACTTTCCGGAAAGTCGAAATCAATTGCACCTCTTTTTTTGCGGTTTTTACGAACAATTTCGGATAACTCTTTCATTAAAAAGAACATTGGAACTAATTCCTGATACTTCTTTGTTACTGCTTCGTCTGCATGCGTCAGAATTTTATTGACATTTGTATAGGTCATTCTCTCGGTTACATGAATGACCGTCTCTGCAATTTTATGTCCTACCACATTTCCCTTTTTGTCAATATCCATCAGACAGCTTAAAGCCAGTCTGTCTTCACCGGCATTTAAAGAACAAATTCCATTGGAAAGTTTCTTTGGAAGCATTGGAATTACACGGTCTACCAGATACACACTCGTTCCTCTTTTTAAAGCTTCACGGTCAAGTGCGCTATTATACTGCACATAATTACTGACATCCGCAATATGAACACCAAGACGATAGAATTCTCCTTCTTTTGTCAAAGATACCGCATCGTCCAGATCCTTTGCATCTTCTCCGTCGATTGTCACCATGGTCCAGTCACGTAAATCCATTCTTCCAAAAAAGTCACCTTCATTTAATTCCGTTTTAATTTTTTCTGCCTGGTTCATAACTTTTTCCGGAAATTCCATCGGAAGTTCATAACTTTTTGCAACAGATAGGACATCTACCCCTTTTTCACCTTCATGTCCCAAAATTTCGATGATTTTTCCCTCTGGATTTCGTTTGCTGCTTCCATATTTTTTTATCTGCGCAATTGCTTTGTCACCAGTTACCGCATTTTTCATACATTCAATCGGAATAAAAATATCTTTTGTAATTTTACGGTTGTCCGGAATTAAAAATCCAAAGCTGTCACTTTTTTCGACTGTTCCAACTACACTTGTCACAGTATGCTCCAGAATTTTTACAACTTTTCCCTCTCGTCTGTGACCTTCCCGTTCTTCTTTTACAATCTGTATCTGAACGAGGTCTTTATAAAATGCACCACAGGTATTTTCTTCCGGAATATAGATATCCGTTTCCTCATCTTCTATCTCAACAAAACCAAACCCTTTGGGATTACTGATAAATGTTCCTGTCAGATACGCTTCTTCTCGTTTATTTTTTCCCCGCTTTTCTTTTTTCTCTCTCTTTTCTTCTATTCGCTCTTTTTTACCCGATTTCTTTGCATCTTTTCTCTTTTCTTCTCTTACAGCTTCATAACGCCCCCGTTTATTAACCGTAATTTTTCCTTCTTCTAATAAAGCATCCAGCGTTTTATGAAGTTCTTCCCGCTTTCCTGCCGGTATCTGAAGTAAAACTGCCATATCTTTTGCCCTCATCGGGGTATATTCTTTACAGCACATTACATCATAAAGCATTTTTTTTCTTTTCTTCAAATTATAATTTTTCTTCAAAATTCGCTCCTCTCTTGCTTCTCCGCCTGCATCGGTTTACTAAGCAACACTTTTCCCATTCACCGCAGTACGAACCCCGCAGAACTTTTTTTATTTCATAGGACACAATTTCTTATAAGATAAAAATATGACACCCCTGCATGACTGCAAGAGTGTCATTTTTAAAAGTTCAGATTCAAAACTAAAGCTAATACAAAAAACAGAATTCCCATAATTTTGGTTGCTTTTACAAGAGCGCCTTCCATAGAACGTCCCTTATTTCTTCCCCAATAGGTATCTGCCATGCCTGCAATTGTTCCAAGGCCCTGAGATTTGCCTTCCTGCATCAGAATAATCACAGTCAATCCTATACAATCAATAACGAATAAAACCGTTAAAACTATTCTCAAAATCTCCATGCGTACACCTCCTAATCGCTAAACATATTCAGTTTAACATAGTATTTCGGAGATTTCAACTCTTTTTTAGGGATTCCCCCGCAAATGGATTTCGGTATCTGGCTTCTTGTTTCAATTCATCTTCGATTTGCAGTAATCGGTTATATTTTGCTGTTCGTTCTGCTCTGCAGGGTGCTCCGGCTTTAATCTGTCCTGCACTGCAGGCAACTGCCAAATCTGCAATAAATGTATCTTCACTTTCACCAGAACGATGAGAAATCACGGCACGATACCCAGCTTTTTGCGCAGTCTGAACTGCATCCATTGCTTCAGTTAACGTTCCTATCTGATTTACTTTAATCAAGATTGCATTTGCAGAATTTAATTCAATTCCCTTTTTTAAACGTTCCGAATTTGTTACAAATAAATCATCACCGACAAGCTGAATATTCTTTCCAAGTTCATCCGTTAACATCTTCCAGCCCTGCCAGTCCTCTTCATCCAAAGCATCTTCAATTGATACAATTGGAAATTCTTTCGTTAATTCTTTATAATAAGCGGTCATCTCATCTGTTGTCCGATAGATTTCTTTTTGCATCGCCTTAGATTCTCCGGGAAAATAATACTGTTTTCGCTTCGAATCATACAATTCACTCGCTGCTGCATCCATTGCATAACAGATGTCTTTCCCAATCTGATACCCACTTTGTTCAACAGACTCGTTTAAAATCAAAAAGATATCTTTTGCATTCGCCAGATTCGGTGCAAATCCACCTTCATCTCCAACTCCGGTTGATAATCCTCTTACTTTTAGTTGTTGTTTTAATTTCTGATACACTTCTGCACACATACGAAGTCCCTCTTTGAAAGTTTCCGCTCCGGTCGGCATAATCATAAATTCCTGAAAGTCTACCGTATTATCCGCATGTCTTCCTCCATTTAATACATTCATCATCGGTACTGGCATCTGTGTCGTATAAGTTCCGCCAAGATACTGATAAAGCGGCAGTTTCATTGCTTTTGCTGCTGCTTTCGCCACAGCAAGGGAAATTCCTAAAAGTGCATTTGCACCCATATTGGATTTATTTTCTGTTGCATCTGCTTCTTTTAGAATCCTATCGATTCTGCATTGATTCAATGCATTCTCCCCTAAGATTTCTTCTGCCAGCACCCTATTGATATGATTAACCGCTTTTTGTACCCCAAGACCCCAATAACGATTTTCTTTATCACGCAGTTCAACCGCTTCAAATTTCCCCGTCGATGCTCCGGACGGAACAATCGCTCTGCCTGTGATACCATCTCTTCCTATGATTCCTTCTCCCACCGTGATTTCCGTCTCAACGGTCGGATTTCCTCTGGAGTCCAAAACTTCTCGTGCATATACTCTTCGTATTGGCAAGTATCGATTCATTTGAATACCTCCTGTGTCTTTACATTCCTTCACAATTAGTATTCTCTTGATTTCCTGAAACTATGCTAATTTAAGTCAAAGTCAAATTTCCAGTGCAGTATAATGAAATAATTTTCTTATATGCAAGCTTGAAGCAAGGGAATGCTTATCTATGTTCCATGTATGAATTAAGACAGCTGATTCTGATTTGCCAGTACCTGCCATACTGCGGAAGGTGTTGTCACATCATTTGAAGTTAAGTCAGTTGTCTGAATTGCATATGCCTGCACATTGATTTCAGTTTCCGATTCTTCCAATCCTGTTCCATCTGCAAATTGTTGTCCCTCAATTACATTTAAAAATGTAATTTTATCAAAAAGAGCAGATGTGGATGCGTTCTTTGCAAGTGCACTACAAGATGCGTTACTTCCATAAGCATAAATATATTCAAATGCAGTTGTCTTTCCATTTTCTGTTACTGCTTTTGCATCCCCTAACTGAATCCATCCTTTGTTAATCTCCCAGGAATATAACTGCTTTAATGCTTTTTCATTTTTTGTTCCATCTTCATTTGCAGTAACTAATTCCGCTGCCGGCACAGTCACTTTCATAAATACAAACGCATCATTAATCCCAGTATTTGTAATGGTTGGGTCTTTTACCAATTCTTTTCCCGGAACAATATTTTCTTTCTCTTTATCTGGAACTTTATCCCAGTTTGGCTCTGTCAGCGAAATGTCTACTTTACCGATTGTAATATGATTTTTTGCCTGCTCGCTGTCTGTAAAGTACGCCATTGCACTTCCTGTTACCATAACCAGTGTTAATGCACCTAAAATTCCTGCTGTCATTTTTTTACTTTTTCTCATAATCTGTTCTCCTTTTTAGATATTATAAATTTTTTAATTTTTAATTTTAGTGATTTTAAAATTTGACTTGTATTTCTTTTGATTTGTTTTTTAGATTTGTTTTTCAGATTCGTCTTTTGAATTGATTTTGAATTACAAATAGACTAAACAGTATCAAACTGCCGATGAGAAGTGAAACCGCCATCTGTTTTTCTGTTCTTAGAAATAAAAAACCAATATATGGCAGTCCAAAGAGTTGTTTTCCTTTAATTTGGTCCCATCTGACCACTCCTATGTCTTGTGTTTCATTTGCATCTCCTTTCGTAATGAATCCTTTTTTGGTGCATCGAACGATTCGATGTAATACCAGTTGTCCGTCTCCTCGTTCAAATGCAACTATATCTCCTGTTCCAAGTTTTGATTTATCCGCCTTAAAATTTACCCAGCAGATACTGCCTGTTTTGACTGCCGGTTCCATAGAACCACTTTTTACAGCCACCGGTTTAATCCCTGCGACACAGCCTGCCAGATTGATAACAAGACCTATCAAAAGAATTTGGAATAGAATACTACCTGATAAATAAAGCATTTTTTCAAATCTTTGTCTCATTGTTTTTGTCCTTTTTTAAAGAGAAATAGATAAGTATGACTCCTGCTGCCGAAGCTGTTGCGAAAAAAAATGGCATCTTTTTTGTCTCATCCGAGGTTTTTGGGGCATTCACAGAACTTACAACTGTTTTTTCTCCCTGCCATTTCTCTTCCTGTTCTTGCTGTTCTTCTCCAATTGCTTCTACGGTTACTACCACATCTACTGTGTTTTCCGTATAATATTTTTTAATTGCTTTATTTTCTGTATACCTTGTATCCCATACTGGTGGAATTCTGAATCCTTGAAATATATCCACAGATTCTCCTTTTTTCAGTTTTTTTCTATAATAATAATATCCATCTGTCTTATCATAACTCCAATCTTTGGACATTCCTTCAAGCAAATCAACTGTAATCGGAATTTCTACTTCTTCTCCCATTACCATTTCTATTTTTACCCGAATTTCACACTCCGACGCCACATTGGTTACTCTTGGGATTTTTACAATTTTCTGCCCCGGAAGTGTATCTGACAGATTTTTCCACGCTGTTTCTTTTCCTTTTTCATCCAACGTATACTCTTTTAACTCAATATCTACTTCACCATCTGCTTTAGAAAGCTTTGATACTGCTTTTTGTTCTGTATTCTGAATTGTCTTACCTGAAGCAGACGCAGCTACTGTTTGATTGTCCATCTTTAAAACCTTTGCATGCTGATTTCTTTCAAAATGTTCCCAGGCTTCTTTCCATTGATTTTTTTCAAATTTGCCCTGCTGATAGGACTCTGCATAAACTAAAATAGAAAATCCTTTCTCTGTCACTTCTGATGGAGCATTTTCTTTTATCTGAATCTCTTCCAGCAGATTTGTAGTCTGTTTTTTCACTTCTACTGCTTCCCGATAATAATAATATCCATCTTCTTTAAGACTCCACTTTGCTTTATCTATATCAAATTCAAGGTACGGAAGAATCTCTTCTGAACTTAATTCCAAACGACATCGGATAAAACAGTCCGATTTTCCCAGATTTTTCATACAGACTTTTTTTGTAAAATGACTTCCTGGTTCGATTTTTTCAGGAGGGTCAAATTCTTCAACAATTTCAATATTACTGTCTCCTACCGTTATTCGATTCCTCTTTTCTTCTCTGTCACTAAAATAAGCCGAAACAGAAACAACACTAATATCCAATACAACTAAAGCAATTACACTAATCCACAAAAGGCTGTATTTCTTGTATATTTTCTCTTTTCTACCTGTTCTTTTTTTCATTTTGATTCTCATTTTGCATCACCTGCTTTCCCCGGAATCACATTTTCACAATAACTGTCATCAGACCAGTCCTGCCATTCCTTTTTCTCGTTTACAAATACGGCACTTCCTTTTTCATTTTGCTTTAAATCAAATACGACCGTCTCTCCTTTTCTGACACCACCTGAAATTTCTTTGATATCTTTTAAAACATACCGCATCACTTTTATCTCTTTTGCCGTATAAACTCCTTCCATTAGATGTTCAAACGTCACTTTTGCACGAATTGTCCCATCAGAGTTTTTATTCTTTTCTACATATTCTCTGGTAAACGAAACTGCTTTATGATAAACACATTCTGTGCCATCTACTTTCGTCCCTCTTACTTCAAATAAAAACACCGGTTCTCCATTTGCAAAATTAATCTCTTTTTCTAAGATTTCTTTTTCCAGTTCAATGGAAACTTCTTTTGGAACATGGACAGGTTCTTGTGATTTCACCTCAGCACGGTAAATTGTCTGATTTACATCTGTATTGGAAAATGTTACTGTGTAAGTCTGTGTATCCAGTTCATACCCTGATGAAGCCTCAATTTCTTTTACGGTATAAGTCCCTATCTCCAGTGCCTTACTCGTTGCCTTTCCATTTTCATCTGTTACCATTTTGTCTGCTACAATATTTTTTGCGTTTCGGACTTCATATACCGCACCTTTCAGACTCGCATTTTTCTGTGGTTTATCCAGTCCGGTTTCTTTATCCAGTTTTTGAAGATTAATGTAACATTTTACATCTTTTTTTGGAACTGTTGCTGTAACTTTTGCTGAATGTCCTACATTTCTTCCTCCGCCTTCTAACAGTGTTACTTTTTGAAAATCATCCGGGTTACTGACACTTAAATAATTCCATCCCGAAAGAAATGCGGAATGCGTTCCATTTACAGAAGCTGTTATCGTTCCTCCTTCTGCCTGTAATTCCAAGTAAACAGACAACGGAATCCAAAGTCGAAAATCAGAAGAATCTCCACTGTCTTTCCAAATGACTGTCGCATTATGGTCTACTGTAATTTTTCGTGACTGAATATATTCATTGCAGTTTACCTGTCCATCATTTAATTTCTGAGAAATCCATTTTGTCATATATCCTGCTTTTCCGTTATAACTCTGCGCACTCCATGTCACAGAAGTATCAGATAACGAATATTTAAAATTCTGCCATCCATCTTCAAACGGATTATAATAGACAGGATTTATTGCATCTTCTGTCATTTTTTTTACTATTTTATAAAAGGATTCTTTTTTCGAACTATTTAAGAGATGACTATAAAATGTATTTAAAGAATATTCGTTGTTTACGATATGAATTGCATACTGAGTTGCCATATAATCATATTTCCAGCCATATCCGGTCTGATAACCACTCCAGACACTCTGTTCTCCAATATAACGACATCCCCAATATAGAAGATATGCAAGACTTGGCGCAATTCTGCCAGAACCATTCCAGCTCACATCGCCAAGTGGGCCATCTTTATTATACTGCAGGCAGTATACCGCACGTTGTTTTCCCTTTAAATCCGGATTATTTTTATCCGTAGCTGCCACATACTTAATCGAACTGTTCATCTTATCCTTGGCGCTCATCAGACCAGAATCAAAACTGGCAAAGGATTCATTCCATTTCACCTCTAATTTACTGCTTGTCGCACTAAATAAATGAAATGCTTGATTTTTTTCATAAAGACCTGAGTCAACCAGTTCCGGTTCTAATTCTTCTAACAATTTGTCCTGTTCAAATTTTTCTTTTAATTCTTCTTTTTCTACTTCTTCTTTTTCTAATCCGGCTTTTTCTACTTCCTCTTTTTGCTTTAATTTTGATTCTTGTGTCTCTTTTGAAATTTCCGTTTCTAATATTTCTGATTCCGATATCTTCGATTCCGGCATTTTTGTTCCTGACTCATCTGTGTCTTGTGACCCTGATTCTTGTATTTCTGATTTTTCTTGTAACTCTCCCTCCATTACATTTTCCTGCTCCTGCACGGTTGTATTTTGCATTTCTAAGTCGGAAGCCCAAACAGCTCCTGGGAAGGTATTTCCCCACATCAAGGCAGAAAGACCTAAGGCAAACAGTTTGTTTCTACATTTTCTCCAGGACATAATTACCCCTTTCCGCATAGCTACACAGAAAAAAGCATAAAAAATCCTCGAACTTTCCTTTTTCTGTATATTCATGCACTATTGTATTTTTGAAAAGTTGAAATTTTTGACCGAATGGTCAGGATTAAACATACAGACTTGATTTTTTTCTGTATCTGAAGTGTAATGAAATAATAACATATCTGTTTTAAAAAAACAACTCGGAATATTTACTAAATACTTTCCAAGCAATTTCACTTATTTTCAGTAAAAACGCAGATACTCTCCTAAATTAGAAGATTCTCTAAAAAAGTTTTATATCTGTCAGGAATCTTTTTTTCACAAGCAATAAATAAAGACTTGAAAAAGGCCTCAAGAGATAGAAGGACTTTCCTCCATCTCCT
>OKSK01001601.1_pt1 | contig 10724 bp, 9 predicted proteins | sample 1606301 | NCBI WGS metagenome assembly OKSK01 (sample SAMEA3879557, study PRJEB24766) | human gut metagenome | biome: human-associated habitat; feature: feces | place: USA | collected 1985/1987
GATCTAAGTGCTACGCCACTTTCCGAGGGCAGCTATGCAATGCTGCACCCTCTGCGTAATATCACCCCTGCTATAGCGGATTGCAGGTACAAGGTACCGCTAACACCCCGGCTGCACGGTTTTTAATTTTACATGGTTTTGATTCAAATGTCAACGGATATGGAGGTTTTTATGAAAGTTTTACTGACAGCGATCAATGCAAAGTATATACATTCCAATCTGGCGGTGTACAGTCTGCGCGCCTATGCGGGAAAATATGCACAGCAGACAGAGATTGCAGAATATACCATTAACCAGACGATGGATGATATTTTGTCTGATATTTACAGGAAAAAACCGGATATTCTATGTCTGTCCTGCTATTTATGGAATATTTTATATGTGGAGCAGCTGATCACAGAGATTCACAAAGTGCTGCCAAAGATGCAGATCTGGCTTGGCGGGCCGGAAGTGTCTTACAATGCAGTTTCTGTGATGGAGCAATATCCACAGGTGACAGGTGTCATGTGCGGGGAAGGAGAAGAGACCTTTCTGGAACTGATGGAATATTGGAATCAGGAGAGGGAAAGTCTGGATACGATCAAGGGTATCGTATACCGGGAGAATGGAACCTGCCGGCAGAACCCGCCGCGCCCGGTCATGGATCTGAGTAAAGTGCCGTTTGTGTATGATCACATTGAGGATTTTCAGAATAAGATCATTTATTATGAATCCAGTCGCGGATGTCCGTTTTCCTGCAGCTATTGTCTCTCCTCGATTGATAAATGTCTCCGTTTTCGGAATCTGGAACTGGTCAAAAAGGAGCTTCAGTTTTTCATTGATCACGAAGTGCCGCAAGTGAAGTTTGTAGACCGCACCTTCAATTGTAAGCACAGTCATTCCATGGCAATCTGGACATACTTAAAAGAGCATGACAGAGGAAAGACGAATTTCCATTTTGAGGTGGCAGCAGATCTGTTAAATGAAGAGGAGATGGAGCTGATCGCGTCCATGCGTCCGGGGCTGATCCAGCTGGAGATCGGAATCCAGTCCACCAATCCGGAGACGATCACGGAAATCCGCAGAAAGATGAACTTTGAAGAAGTAAAGCGGATTGTAAAAAGAGTGCAGGAAAAAGGAAACGTACATCAGCATCTCGACCTGATCGCCGGGTTGCCGTATGAAGATTATGAGCGTTTTGCACAGTCCTTCCGTGATGTCTATGCATTGCATCCGGAGCAGCTCCAGCTTGGATTCCTGAAGGTGTTAAAAGGTTCCTATATGCATGAAAAGACGGAAGATTATCAGCTTTTATATCAGGATCGGCCGCCGTTTGAAGTGCTTTCTACAAAGTGGCTCTCCTATGATGACGTGATCCGTCTCAAAGGTGTGGAAGAGATGGTGGAGGTCTATTACAACAGCGGACAGTTTGTCAATACACTGCGATTATTAGAGGAAGAGTTTACAGATACGTTTGCTTTGTATGAAAGTCTGAGCCGTTATTATGAAGAAAACGGACTGCATATGATAAATCACTCCCGAATTACAAGATATGAAGTATTATTTGCATTTATCAAAGCATGTGTAGAAAAGAATGTGGAAAACTATCGGCAGATGTTGATACTGGATCTCTATTTACGGGAAAATGTGAAAAAAAGACCGGAGTTTGCAGGTGAAGTCAGCGTTGATAAGCAAAAAGCTTCTGCATTTTATGAAAAAGAGGCAGAAGAGCGCCGGTATTTGAAGGGCTATGAAGGATATGATAAGAGACAGCTTCGGAAAATGACGCATCTGGAGCAGATCAATGGAAATCTCTACGTGTTTGATTACCGGAACCGGAATGTTCTGACGAATCAGGCAAGCGTATTTTGGGTAGAAGGAGGAGACGAGGCATACCCATCCGGGCATCCAACACATGCCTGCGGCGGGCAGACTTCGTCTGATCATGTATGAAAAAACGGACAAAAGAAATTTTAGCGATTCTGGATGAGCAGTATGGACGGGAGTACGTCTGTTATCTGAATTATGAGACACCGTGGCAGCTTCTGATTGCAACCATGCTGAGTGCACAGTGTACGGATGCAAGAGTAAATATTGTGACGGCAGATCTGTTTCAGAAATATGATACACTGGAGAAGTTTGCCAATGCGGATTTAAAAGAGCTGGAACAAGATATCAAGCCGACCGGATTCTACCACAATAAGGCGAAAAATATCATTGCCTGTATCAGAGATCTGCTGTACAGATTCGGTGGTGAAGTGCCTAGGAGTCTGGAGGATCTGACTTCTCTGGCAGGTGTCGGGCGAAAGACGGCGAATGTGATCCGGGGAAACATCTATCATGATCCGAGTGTGGTGGTAGATACACATGTAAAACGGATATCCAGACGCCTTGGCCTGACAAAAAACGAAGATCCGGAAAAGATTGAAACGGATCTGATGAAAGAACTGCCAAAAGATCACTGGATCTTATATAATATTCAGATCATTACTTTCGGACGGTCGATTTGTACGGCAAGAAGTCCAAAATGTGAGCAGTGCTTCTTGCAAAAATACTGCAAAGAGTTTAAAATGTAACCTAAAATACCCATTGGGTATGAGAATTTAAAGAGGTGAAAACAGTGGATTTTAATGATAAAAGAGTCAAAAGAGTGATTGCGATCGGAGCGCTGGTACTGGTCGTTGCGATGATCGCGACGATGATCCTGCCATATCTGGTATAGAAAAGTGGCTGTTGCGAACAGGAACATAGAGGGTTAAGGGAGACGGAAACGATGAAAGTTGGAAATGTATCACAGACAGTTTTAAAACGTTCTGTACTGAAACAACTGCATACAAAAAGAAAAGAGATTCTGACAGACCTTTCGGTGGAAGAGATGTGTACTGCGGTACAGATCAGGGACACAGAAGATGTGGTCTTTGCTTCGGCTGTAGTTTCTGGAAATTCCAAAAATATCGGGGTATATGCGATCATGCGTGCCGTGTTGGATCTGGAGACAAGGGGGGCTTCGGCAATTGGTGTTTCGGTACAGGTGATTCTGCCAACATATGCTTATGAGTCGCGGTTAAAAGAGATGTTCCGCTGTATGGAAGAACGGTGTGCATCCTGGGGGATTGCAATAACATGTGCAAAGGCAGAGACCAGTCCTGCAGTGAGCCAGTCCGTGGTATCGGTGACTGCGGCAGGAAGTGTGGAAAAAGGACAGCTGCGTACGCTTGCTCAGGCGGAGCCGAATCAGGAAATCGTACTTTGTGGTTCGATCGCAGCAGAAGGCGTACTGCGTATTTTCGATGAGAAGAGAGAAGAGCTTTCAAAGCGGTTTGTTCCGGCATTTATGCGTCAGATCCAGGGGATAGAATCAGAACTGGAGGTTTTCCATGCGCTTCGCAGTGTGAAGCAGGAAAATACACCAAAAGGGGAACCACTGGTGACTGCAATGCAGCAGATTGGAAGCGGTGGAATCCTGGCGTCTCTCTGGGAACTGACAGAGGCGGCAAATGTGGGAATGCAGATTGAAATGTCCCGGATTTCAATTCGGCAGGAATGTGTGGAAGTCTGTGAATATTATCACCTGAATCCGTATCAGATGACTTCCGCAGGAACGGTTCTGATGGTTACCAGAGACGGCAATGCTCTTGTGCGGTGTCTGGAAGAGAGTGGGGCACGAGCCAGTGTGCTTGGGGTTACAACGGCAGATCATGCAAAAGTAATCACAAGCGGAGACGAAGTGCGTTATCTGGACAGACCTGCTCCGGATGAATTGATGCGCTGGTGGGAAGAGCAGGCACAAAAAGAGGTAAGATCAGAATAAGGAGAATAAAAACGATGGAAAAGCGAGAATTGATCCGAAAAGAAATTTTATACTATATAGAGAAAAACAGCAGAGCCAATCTTGGAGAACTGGCAGTACTGCTTGGAACAGATGAGGTGACAGTTGCCAATGAGATTGCAGAGATGGAGAAAGACAAAGTAATCTGTGGATATCACACGCTGATCGACTGGGACAAAGCAGGTGTGGAGCTTGTGACAGCATTGATCGAAGTGCGTATGACACCGCAGAGAAGTCAGGGATTTGACAAGATTGCAGAGCGCATCTGCAACTATCCGGAGGTACATGCAGTGTATCTGATTTCCGGCGGCTATGACCTTCTGGTTTCTCTGGAAGGAAAGACTTTAAAAGAAGTGTCGCAGTTTGTTTCAGAAAAACTTTCTACTCTGGATTCAGTGATCAGTACAGCGACTCATTTTATTTTGAAGAAATATAAAGACCACGGAACGATCCTTTCTTCAAAAAGTGAGTCAGAAAGGATGCTGGTGACACCGTAATGAGAAATCCATTATCAAAAAAGATCGTAGAGATCCAGCCGTCCGGCATCCGTAAATTTTTTGACGTGGCAAATGAGATGAAGGATGCGATTTCTCTGGGTGTTGGAGAACCGGATTTTGATACGCCGTGGAGAATCCGTGAGGAAGGCATTTTTTCTCTGGAAAAGGGACGTACATTTTATACATCCAATGCAGGACTCAAAGAACTAAGAGAAGAGATCTGCAGCTATCTGGAGCGGAAAATCGGAGTATCTTATGATCCGATGCAAGAGACCATGGTGACAGTCGGCGGAAGTGAGGCCATTGATGTGGCACTTCGCTGTATGCTGGATCCGGGAGATGAGGTTCTGATTCCGCAGCCGAGTTATGTATCGTATCTTCCATGTACGATTATGGCGGATGGTGTGCCGGTGATCATTCCGCTTCAGTATGAAAATGAATTTAAGCTGACAGTGGAGGATCTGAAAAAAGCAGTGACGCCGAAGACAAAAGTTCTGGTGATGCCGTTTCCGAACAATCCGACCGGATCGATCATGACAAAAGCAGATCTGGAGCCGGTGGCAGAGTTTATCAAAGAGCATGACCTGTACGTGCTCTCCGATGAGATCTATTCGGAATTAAGTTATCAGGGAGATCACGTTTCAATTGCAGCTCTGCCGGGGATGAGGGAGAGAACGATTGTGATCAACGGATTTTCCAAAGGCTTTGCCATGACAGGATGGCGTCTGGGATATTGCTGCGGACCAAAGCTGATCATTGAGCAGATGGTAAAGCTGCATCAGTATGCCATTATGTGTGCGCCGACAAACAGTCAGTATGCAGCGATCGAGGGACTGCGCCACTGCGGAGATGAAGTAGAGGAAATGAGAAAATCCTACAATCAGAGAAGGCGTTTCCTGATGCATGAATTCAAAAGAATGGGACTGGAATGTTTTGAGCCGTTCGGAGCTTTTTACGTGTTCCCGAATATCAGTGAATTCGGCATGACTTCGGAAGAATTTGCAACCCGCTTTTTGATGGAAGAAAAAGTTGCAGTCGTACCGGGAACTGCATTTGGAGAGTGTGGAGAGGGATTCTTGCGTATTTCCTATGCATATTCTCTGGAAGATCTGAAGGTGGCGCTGGGAAGACTGGAGCGCTTTATTGAAAAACTGAGAAATGAGGATAAAGCATCATGTTAAATATCGTGTTACATGAGCCGGAGATCCCGGCAAATACAGGAAATATCGGAAGAACCTGTGTTGCTACGAATACCAGACTGCATCTGATCGAGCCGCTGGGATTTCGTCTCAACGAGAAAGCATTAAAGCGTGCGGGGATGGATTACTGGGCAGATCTGGACGTAAGAACGTACATCAATTTTGAGGATTTTCTGGAGAAGAATCCGGGAGCAAAAATCTACATGGCGACAACAAAGGCTCCGAAAGTCTATACGGAAGTACAGTATGAGCCGGACTGCTATATCATGTTTGGAAAAGAGAGCGCCGGCATTCCGGAAGAGATTCTTGTGAACCATAAAGAGGACTGCGTGCGGATTCCCATGGTGGGAGACATCCGGTCTTTAAATCTTGGAAATTCAGTTGCCATTATTTTGTATGAAGCACTTCGCCAGCAGAATTTTGCGCATATGAATCTGGAAGGACATCTGCATGAGCTGAGCTGGGAACAGCAATAGAATGAAATAGAGAAAATCAGGAAAAAATGGTCTTATATGCAATGATGCAGTAAGATCATTTTTTTTAATGTAAATCTGGACATCTCTTGCTTGTTGTAGTATAATTCAAATAAATAGTTCCACAATATAAAAACCAGTTTCACAATATGAAACTAAAATCGATAGGAAAGAATGTCAGGAGGAATCAAGATGGGAAACAACAGATTTGATTTATTATCATTAGGTGAGATTTTGTTGAGATTATCCCCGCCGGATAATGAAAGGATCGTCAGTGGGGAGACATTTCAGAAGCAGGTTGGCGGTGCAGAGCTCAATGTCGTGTCGGGAGTTTCGATTCTGGGGCTTCGCACAGGCGTTGTCTCCAAGCTGCCGGACAATGCACTCGGAATCTATGCAAAAGATAAGGTACGTTTCTGCGGAGTAAGCGATGATTTTCTGGTATATGATGACAGTCAGGATGCCCGTCTCGGGATTTACTACTATGAGAATGGTGCTTATCCGAGAAAGCCGGGAGTGGTGTATGACAGAAGACACACTTCTTTTGACAAGATCAGTCTGGAAGAACTGCCAAAGGAGATGTTCCAGAGCACCAGATGTTTCCACACAAGCGGGATCACACTGGCATTGAGTGAAAATATCCGCCGTACTGCCATCGAGATGATCAAACGATTTAAGGAAAACGGTACACTGATTTCGTTTGATGTGAATTTCCGTGGAAATCTCTGGACAGGACCGGAGGCGAAAGCATGTATTGAAGAGATTCTTCCGTATGTGGATATCTTTTTCTGCTCAGAAGAGACCGCAAGGCTGACATTCTTAAAAGAAGGCGATGCGAAGCGTATCATGAAGAGCTTCACACAGGAATATCCGATCTCTGTGGTGGCTTCTACACAGAGAATCGTACACAGTCCGAAAAAGCATACGTTCGGTTCAGTAATCTACAGTGCGAAAGAGGATTGCTATTACGAAGAGGAGCCATATCGCAACATTGAAGTCGTAGACCGGATTGGAAGCGGAGATGCGTATGTATCGGGGGCGTTATACGGACTTCTTGCGTATGATTTTGACTGTCAGAAAGCATTGGAGTATGGGAATGCGGCAGGAGCAGTGAAGAATACGATCAAAGGAGATCTTCCATCCTGCAGTAAAAGAGAGATGGATGCAATCATTCGAAATCACAAGCATGTAGGACCGGAACTGGAAATGGACAGATAAAAAACAGGACAGACATTCTTTTTATTTGGAGAATGCCTGTCCTGTTTTTTGTGAATACTAATGTAGATGTGTGCAGTTTGCAGCACGAGAAGAAAACAGCATATTTTATGAAGATTTCGAAATTAACAGAAAAATAGAATGATATGGATTTATATTTTGACATTATTACATTTTGCGGTATAATGACATTAAGTTCATGCGCAATGCATAGAATAGTTGCATTGTAATGGGGAAGTAAAGGAAGGTGGTGAAGAATCGATGGTGGAAGAAACAATCAAAGCAATCCGTGAAACCGAAGCAGCGGCAGATGTGATTGTAAAAGAAGCTGGGGAAAAAAGCCAGAAGATTCTGGAAGATGCCAGACAAGAGGCAGAACGTATGATCAAATCCCAGGAAGAAACACACCGGATTTCTGCACAGGATGCGATGCAGGATGCCAGAGAAAAAGCCAGGGTATTTCAGGAAGAGGCCCGTGTGCAGACAGAGAAAGAAATCAAGGTGTTAAAGGAGTTTGCTGTCCAGAAAGAAGCGGAGGCAGTGAGTGCAGTGATTTCTCAGTTAGTGTTGTGAAAAGAAATTAAAAAAGGAGGGAGTGCACTATGGCGGTACTGCAGATGCAAAAAATCAGTATCTGCGCCCTGAAAAAAGATCGAAAAGCAGTTCTGGAAAAGCTTCAGAGGATGAAGGTGATGGAGATCAGCCAGATTCTGGAGGAGGATCCTGATTTTACAACGATGGATACGAGACAGGAGCGAATGGAATTAGAAAAGAGCGCTTCACTTTCAGATCAGGCACTGGAAATTCTGGATCGGTATGCGCCGGAGAAGAAGTCGATGTTTTCTGCACTGGAAGGGAAGGCGCTGATCGAAGCGGGTGATTATGAAAAAGTGGTGGATCAGAAGGAACAACTTTTATGTACAGTCAAGAGGATCCTTGCGCTGGATAAAGAAAAGGCAGAACAAAAAGCCGGTATCCTAAAGCTGGAGAACAGTATGGAAAGTCTGACTCCGTGGATGGATCTTCATGTACCGATGAATTATGGCGGTACGGCACATACAGTGATGCTGACCGGAACCATGCCGCTTGCCACGCTGGAAGAGATCTATCAGATGCTCGCACAGGATGCACCGGAAGTGGATGGTGTGGATGTGTCCGTTATCTATTCGGATAAGGATACCGTGTATCTGGCGGTTGTTTGTCTTACACAGGATGCAGAAAAGCTGGAAGAAGTATTGAGAAGCCGTGGATTTGCAAGACCGTCCCAGATATGGGACAAAGAGCCTGCGGCAGTGAAGGCGGAGCTGGAACAAACATGTCGGGAGTGCAAAGAGCGCATTCTGGAAATTGAAAAAGAGGTACGGTCATTTGCCGGTGAGCGTAAAAATATCCGGATTCTTGCAGATGATTACAGGGTGCGGGCAGAAAAATACGAAGTGCTCGGAAAGCTGCCGCAGTCAGAACGGGCATTTTTCATTACAGGATATGCTCCGGCAAAAGATACAGGACGCATTGAAGAGAGTCTGACGAAGGAGTTTACGTGCGTCATTGATATTGAAGAAATCAAAGAGGATGAAGAATCGCCAACGCTTTTAAGCAACAATTCATTTTCCGCAAGTATGGAAGGAATTGTGGAGTCCTATGGACTTCCGAAGAGAGGAGAATTTGACCCGACGACGATTATGTCATTCTTTTATGTATTTTTCTTCGGAATGATGCTTTCTGATGCGGCGTATGGCGCCATCATTGCAGTGGCGTGTTTCGTATTATTAAAAAAATTCCCGCGGATGAGCCGGGGAATGTATCAATCGATCAAGATGTTTATGTACTGCGGAATTTCCACACTGATCTGGGGAATTCTGTTTGGCGGATATTTTGGGAATATTGTAGATATTGTATCCCAGAAGTTTTTCGGAACAACGATAACGGTGCCGGCTCTTTGGTTCATTCCATTGAATGACCCGATGAAGCTTTTGATGTATTCGATGCTGTTTGGTATGATCCATTTGTTTGTGGGACTTGGCATCAAAGGATATATGTGCCTGAAAGAGAAGAAGATCATGGATTTCTTCTGTGATGTGGTACTTTGGTTTATGCTTTTGATCGGGCTGATCCTGATGCTGCTTCCGAGTGAGATTTTTTCATCGATCTCGCAGATACAGATTGTATTTCCGGATGCAGTGAACCTGGTGGCAAAGGGACTGGCGATCGCGGGTGCGGTGGGAATTTTGCTGATGTCCGGCAGGGACAAGAAAAATCCGGCGCTGCGTCTTGCGCTTGGTGCTTATGATCTGTACAACATTACCGGATGGCTCAGTGATGTGCTGTCCTATTCCCGTCTGCTGGCGCTGGGACTGGCAACAGGAGTAATCGCATCGGTGATCAATCAGATGGGCAGCATGCTGCCAAACAATATTGCAGGCGTGATTTTGTTTCTCGTTATTTTTGTAATCGGGCATACGCTGAATCTGGCAATCAATCTGCTGGGAGCATATGTACACACGAATCGTCTGCAGTTTGTGGAGTTTTTCGGAAAATTTTACGAGGGAGGCGGAAGAGCATTTCATCCGTTCACCCCGGATACAAAATATGTAGATGTTAAGGAGGAATCTTAGTTATGAGCATTATGGAAAATTTAGGAATCGTGTATGCACTTTGTGGTGCGGCAATCGCAGTACTTCTCGCAGGTGCAGGCTCTGCGATCGGAGTTGGAATCGCAGGTCAGGCGGCAGCAGGTGTTGTAACAGAGGATCCAAGTAAGTTCGCAAAGGTTTTGATTATGCAGCTTCTGCCTGGTACACAGGGTATCTACGGTCTGCTGGTTGGTTTCATCGCTCTTTCTAAGATTGGTCTTCTTGGCGGCGGCGCTGACATGAGCATGTCGATCTCCCAGGGACTCTTATATCTGGCAGCATGCCTTCCGATCGGCGTGGTTGGTCTGGTATCGGCGAGACATCAGGGAAGAACGTCGGTTGCTTCCATCGGCATCGTAGCGAAGAAACCGGAACAGTTTGGTAAAGCGATGCTGTTCCCGGCGATGGTTGAGACCTATGCGATTCTGGCACTTCTGGTTTCGATTCTGGCAATCAATGCACTGTAATCTGGCACGGCGGAAAGAATCAAAATCAGTTAAGGAGTGAAGCGTATGAATGGATTAGATAAGATTATTGCTCAGATCCTTGACGATGCAAAGCAGGAAACGCTTGCGATTCAGGAAAAAGCAGCCGGTGAAGCAGAGACGACCCTTGCGGCAGCCGGTGAAAAGGTAAAAAAGCTGGAGGAAGAGCAGGCGAAATCGGCGGCGCAGCGTGAAAAAAGCTATGAAGAACGGCTTCGTTCTTCGGCGGCGCTAAAGAAGCGCCAGGCGATCCTTGCGGCAAAGCAGGCGATCATCGAGGAAATGCTTGCGGCGGCACACAAGGAGCTGCTGGCAAAGCCGGATGAGGCGTATTTTGCATGGATGGAGCAGCTTCTTTCCCGGTTCGTGACGGATCGGGCAGGAGAAATCTATGTTTCAAAACGTGATTTAGAG
>OKSK01001615.1_pt1 | contig 10633 bp, 8 predicted proteins | sample 1606301 | NCBI WGS metagenome assembly OKSK01 (sample SAMEA3879557, study PRJEB24766) | human gut metagenome | biome: human-associated habitat; feature: feces | place: USA | collected 1985/1987
TTTTGCGTATACCGATAAAAAGTGGATCCTTTTTATACTGAACCAGCTTATGCTGAACAGTGTGAAATATAAAAGTGAGAATCCAAAGGTCCATCCGTATATTCATATTTACACGGAAAGGTACGGTCATGGTGTCCGGCTGATCGTAGAAGATAACGGAAGCGGAATACGGGAAGAAGAGATGTCCAGAATCTTTGAAAAAGGTTTTACCGGTTCCAATGGAAGAAATGGTAAGAAATCTACGGGGATGGGGCTTTATCTGTGCAGACGGCTGTGTGAAAAGCTTGGAATTGCCATCGAGGCGGAATCTGTCCGTGGGGAAGGAACGAAGATGATCCTTACATTTCCGGTCAGCAGTTATCTTTCAAAAATGTAAGATAACTGAAAGATACATCGATACATCTTTCTGGTCCGGACGGGTAAAGTAGAGATGAAAAAGAGTATTACAAAAAGACCGGAAAGGATGATATGGATGAGAAGAATAAGAAAGCATGGCAAGACAACAGAGAAAAAAACAGACAGAATCCTGGCAGGAGGCAGAATCCCGGATGGAGAGATCCGGGTGTGTGATGTGGAAAAATATTACGGAAGTGATACGAACATCACCAAAGCGGTAGACAGGGTAAGCTTTTGCGTCCAAAAAGGAGAATTTGTGGGAATCATGGGAGCATCGGGTTCCGGAAAGACAACACTTTTGAATATGCTGTCTACGATTGACCGTGTGACTGCAGGGCATATATACTACGGAGAAACGGATATTACAGAGTTGAGTGATGAGGCACTGGCGGAATTTCGGAAAGACAATCTTGGATTCATATTTCAGGATTACAACTTGTTAGATACACTTACGATAGAAGAGAATATTGTGCTGGCAATGACGCTGCACAGCAAGAGTAAAAGAGAGAGCCAAGAGAAATGTGATCACATATTGAAGCTGCTTGATATCGAAGAAATCCGGGACAAATTCCCCTATCAGGTATCCGGGGGCCAGAAGCAGCGTTGTGCCTGTGCCAGAGCGATGATTCATCGTCCGAAACTGATCCTCGCAGATGAGCCGACCGGTGCGCTTGACAGCCGAAGTGCACGAAGTCTGATGGAGCAACTCTCCGGAGTGAATCGAGAGGATGAGGCTGCGGTTCTGATGGTGACACATGACGCACAGGCTGCGAGTTTTTGTTCCAGAATTTTGTTTATTCAGGATGGAAAAGTATTTCATGAATTACGGAAGCGAGTCGGGGAGGAGACAAACCGGGAATTTTATGAGCGCATTTTGTCCGTGATGGCGCAGTTGGGAGGAGGAAGCAATTATGTTCTCTGAACTGATCAGACGAAACAGTAAACGAAACCGGCAGGAAAACACGCTGTATTTTGTTACGATGATTCTCACGGTGGCGGCATTTTATATTATCCTTGCGCTGGATCATCAGGATGTGATGATCTTTCTGAAAGAGATGGAGAGAGATGCTGTAAACAAGCTGCTGATGCTGATTCCGATTTTATATGTGGTATCTCTGTGCCTGCTTTATTTCCTGGTATATTTTACGGATAAGTATCAGATGGAACGGCGAAGTCATGAGTTTGGAACCTATGTGATGCTTGGTATGAAGAAAAGAAGTCTGTTTCAGATGCTTTTTCTGGAAGATCTGCGAAATATTGTGTATGCGCTTGTGATCGGGATCCCGGGGGCGCTGCTGATCTCGGAACTTACAAGCCTGATTACGGCGAAGCTTGCAGGATTTGGAATTCTGCGTCATCAGTTTACATTTTCCGGTTCGGCTGCATTGTGGACAGTTATTGGGATTTGCGGAATTAAAATGCTTGCCCGGTTTGTGCTTTGCATCAAGCTTTGGAAAAAAGAGGTTTATGAATTGTTATCCCGTGAACAGAAAGAAAAACAGCGTGCATTTTCGCCCATAAAAACGTGTGTGAAGCTGATGATGGGAATCATTCTTCTGGCAGTAGCCTATGGGATCGGATGCGGGATACTGAGTTCGGAACTTGGGATAAAACGAATGTTTCGTATGACTGCAATTTTATGTTTTTGTGGAGTACTCGGTACATTCTTTTTCTTTCAGGGCCTGGCATATCTATTTGATAGGATATGCAGAAAACTTCCAGGGAAAAAGCTCTGGACATTTACATGCCGTCAGCTGCAGGAAGCGGTATTTTTAAAATCATCTTCGTTGGCAATTTCTTCCCTTCTGATTCTGTTTGCGATCATATGTTGTTCCTATGGAGTCGGGATGAGTGGGCAACTGGGACAACAGGATACGGCAGGGATTGATTTTACATTTGACGAGAAAAAAGAAACGTTAGAAGAAGTGCTGTCATCTCAGAAAGTAGACCAATATTTTTCCAATCTGTTTGAAGTACGAAATGGATTACTTTGGACAGATCTGGATTTTACGGAAGGTATGGAGGAGCGAAAAGTATATGCATATGACTGTGAGGAATTATATGAGCGTCTGAAAAACAGATTGAATCCATATTCTTGGGAAGAATCCCCATTTTTGATCGCAGAATCAGGATACAATGAGATTTTGCGTTCAAAAGGAATGGAACCTTTGAACTTAAAGGAACATCAGATGGCAATTTACGGGCACCCCACATATTTGTCGGATGAGACTGCAAAGAGCGTAGAGAAACTTCTGAAAGAGAAAGTCTTTGTGCAGATAGAAGAGACCGATTATGAAATCATTCCAAGAGTATGCAATGACAATCTGGTGGCAGACCGGATGTTGACGATTATGTATGGTTTTATTGTACCGGATGAGGTTTTTGATGTCTTTGTAGCAGACGGAAGCTATTCTTACTGGAACGGGATTCTTGATCCGGTTCTGGTAAAGGAGGAAGGATTGCTCAAAGCAGTGATGTCTGTCAATGACCGTCTAAAAACAACCGATCTGCATTATGAAAGTTATCTGGGAACAGCCGGACGGCATATGTTTTATCAGGTGGCATTGGGATATACGACGATCTATCTGGCTGTGATTTTTTTGATTATCGCAAATACACTCATTGGAGTTCAGTTTTTAATTCAGCAGGAGAAGACCGGGGCACGCTACAGCGTTCTGCTTACACTGGGAAGTAACTACAAAGAGCTCTGTCATTGTGCGAAAGTTCAGATCTGGTGGCACTATGGACTGGTATTGAGCGTTGCATTTTTCAGTAGTGTGTTTGGGGTCTGGACATTGTTCCGGCTGATTGGACAGGTGCAGGAAGTAAAAGTTTTCTGGCAGATGGCAGGAAGTGTGTTTCTTTTCTTGTGTCTGATAGAAACAGCTTATATAATAGGGGTTATAAAGACAAGCAATCGCAGGATTTTGAAATTTATTCAGAGAAAACGGCAGGAGTAGAAGACAGGCATGCAAAAAATCATGATCGTAGAAGACGATGAATTCCTTCGGGAAGAACTGGAAAATATTTATCATAAGGCAGGCTATGAGGTATGCTGTGTAACGGATTTTCCAGAAACCGGTGCTGTCTGTGAGGCAGAGCATCCGGATTTGTTAGTGCTGGATCTGGGACTTCCGGGAATCAGTGGATTTGCACTTTGTAAAGAAATACGAAAGAAAGGCAGCCTTCCTATTCTTGTGCTGACCTCCAGGGATAAAATGCAGGATGAGTTGAAAGCACTGGAGCTGGGAGCTGACGAATATCTGACGAAGCCGTGTCATAAAGACCGTCTGCTGGCAAGGACAGAAAATCTGCTGAAACGGGCAATGGGGAATGCACATTTACTGGATGGAGACGATTTTCTTTTTGATACCAGAACCTATACGGTCTGTCAGGGGAAAGATGCCTGTCATATTCCGGAAAATCAGGGGAAGATCTTAAAAATTCTTTTGGAATATGCAGGAACAGAGGTGAAAAAAGAATGCATTTCAAAGGTATTGTGGGGAACAACCGAATACATTGATGAAAATGCGCTTCAAGTCAATGTGACAAGGCTGAAAAAGACATTAAAAGCGCTTGGTCTGGAGAATCGGATAGAAACAATCCGTGGCAGAGGATATCGGTGGAAGAGAGAGCAGTAATATGGAATATATCAGACGAATCTGGAGCGAGATCAAAGAAGAAAAAATATGGTTTGTGATCCTTATGTGTACAGAACTGGTATCGCTATTCTTTCTGTGGCTGTCGGGGATAGAGCAGTTCAAAGTTCTGGCAGGACTGGAAACCAGTTGTTTTGTAATTATTTTCTTGTATGCAGTAATCTGGAACGTAAGGAAAGAGCAGAAAAAGAAAGAGCGGTTTCTTACATTTCTGGCGGATCCGAGTGAAGAAAATGAGAGACTTGCGATCGGGGGAGCAGGAAATGAAGAACAGGAAATCCTGCGGGAGATCGGGGTATATCTTCGAAAAGCATACAGGCAGGCTGATGCAGGGAGGATACAGGAAGAAGAATATGAACGGTATGTAGAATTATGGGCACATGAAGTGAAAATTCCATTATCTCTTTTTACACTTTTGCTTGAGAACAGAAGTGAGGAGATGTCACCGACAGTATACAAAAAAATGGAGCATGTCAGACTGCAGATGCAGTCCTATGTAGAGCAGATGTTATATTATGCCAGGGTTAAAGCAGTGAATAAAGAGTATTTGTTTGAAGAGATAAGTCTGGAAGAATGCTGCCGGGAGGTGCTGGATGAATACCGTCTGTATCTGGAAGAAAAGCAGATCCTGGTGCAGTTGGATCTGAAAGAGAAAACCGTACTGTCAGACCGGAAAAGTCTGTGTTTTATGCTCAGTCAGCTGATCGCGAATTCCATCAAATACACAGGATATGAAGCCGAAAAGTGTCCGAAGCTGAAAATCAGTTCCGGAAGTGAGAACAACAGAGTCTGCCTTTCTGTCTGCGACAATGGGTGTGGCGTAAAACCATATGAACTCCGCTATCTTTTTGAAAAAGGATTTACAGGAGAGAACAGCCAGAAAAAATCGACAGGGATGGGATTGTATCTGGTACGGCAGATCGGACAGGAATTAAAGATAGAAGTAGAAGCAGTGTCAGTCTACGGAAAAGGAATGGAAATCAGACTCTGGTTTCCGGTGGTGTAGGGCAGTTCCATGTGGAACTGCTCTGTTACTGTGGCTTGCAGAGTTATTGTTTACAGTAACTTTTTACAGGATATTTATGGAAATTTAATTGTATCCTGATCAAAATTCAAGTATAATAAAACCAATCTTGAAAGGAGTCCCTTTCAATTTTCAAATATGGCAAAGAATTGCCATTCAAAAGTTATTCCCAGATAAAGAGTAAAGAGATGGATAAAAGAATAGAGGGAGTTTGTCTGTATTTGCGATTGTGAAACATCGCGTCAAAAGATATAATAAAATCAACGATATAGATACATACTCGCCGAAATATTCTGGTTTCCATCAGAACAAAGGAGGAGTGTGTATGAAGAAAGAAAAAACAACACAATTTTTAATGAAGCCAAAGGTAGATTTCTGTTTTAAAGAACTGATGCAAGATGAAGAGGTGCGCAATGCATTTCTGGCAGCAGTACTTGGGATCAATCTGGAAGAAATCGTTGAGAGCAGGATTTTGCCGTCCCACCTGCGTCAGAAAGACAAAGATGATAAACTGGGGATTCTGGATGTACGGGTATTGCTAAATAATAAGGAGCAGATCGATATTGAAATCCAGGTGACATCCAGTGAATACTGGGTAGAACGTACCTTGTTCTATCTGGGAAAGATGTTTGTGGATCAGCTAAAACCGGGAGAAGACTATCAAAAATTAGAAAAATGTATTCATGTCGGGATTTTAAATTTTACATTGTTTGATGATGAAGAATACTATTCCCGCTTTCATTTCTGGTCGGATCAGGGAAGAAAGATGTATAGTGATAAGTATGAAATCCATACGCTGGAACTTCCCAAGCTGGCAAAACATGAGTATCCGGAGACAGAGCTGCTGAAATGGCTTCAGTTTATCAATGCAGAGACCAAGGAGGAATTTGAAATGGCAGCGGAAAAAAGCGAATATATTAAGAAGGCGTATGAGGATTTGAACCGGATCAGCGCAGATGAAGAAAAGCGTCTGGAATATGAAGCAAGAGAGCGTGCGATTCGAGATCACCAGTATTTTTCTACTGTTTACAAAGAGACTGGGCTTAGAGAGGGACGAAAAGAAGGCCTAAAAATAGGCCGACAAGAGGGTCTGCAAGAGGGGCGACAGGAGGGCCGGCAAGAAGGCATACAGGCCGTAGTAGAGTTGCTTCAGGAAATGGGAATGGAGAAAGAAATTGTATGTGTAAAAATTCAGGAAAGATTTCAGTTTTCTCTGTCAGATGCAGCGAAGGAGGTAGAAAAGTACTGGAAATCATAGTAGAAGTCGTGGAAAGATATTGGAAGGGATAATGCCATAAGACATGAAAAGCCCACCCTTACTTTAGCGAGTCAGGGTGGGCTTATTATATCCTTGAGCCAATGGTTCATTATTGCATACTTACAGGAATTTCAGCAACTACAGGAATCATGCCAGGAGAAGATGGTTCGGCATATATTTGATCAATGGCCACGTCTACCGTCATTGCATCCGAAAATGTACCGTCTTCCAGAGCATTTCGACTGATCTGATACAAACCGATATAAAGGCTTTTTTTACAATCGATTGTTACACATTAGATAAAAACAGAAAGTAAAAAGTTGCAAAAATAAAAAAATCGCTGTAAAACAACTTTTACTCAGTCATTTTACAGCGATTCAATTTCATATTAGTCACGGAACATCTTCATGCCCATCCATTGCTGCATATGATCCAGCATCTTTTCATCCGGATCGATCAGGATACAGCTCATCGTCTGTTCAGCCGGGATTACAATGGCATAAGTACCTTCGCCTGTACCTGCGGAAAAATCTTTTGTCTTGTCTGCGTGTACAGAATCAAGACGGTGAGAATTTTTTGGTGCAATGATCTCAGCCTGCTGGATATCCAGAGTCATGAGTTTTTTGCGTTTTGATTTACTGTAAATAGCGTCAATTTCCAGATCGTGGTTCAAAAGTGTATACTCATATTCTACATCGAGTTTCGGAAATACAAAGTAGTAAATCAGAACTCCGAGAAGAATCGTAACGAGAACTGCCAGAGAACCGATAAAAAGCATACCTCCGCAAAGCACGACTACGAGAGCGGCAATGCACAAAATACGGATCACGAGGTCCATAGGTCGGGATTTACGAGTAACTAATTGTTCATAAAGTGCGTCATTCATGTGGTATATTCCTTTCAGTATATAAATAATTCATTACCATAGAGGCGATCTTAAATGTCATGGCATCTTCAAACTGGCGAAGATCCAGACCGGTCCGCTTTTCAATCTGCTCCAGACGATAGATTAAAGTATTGCGGTGCATATGCAGCTGCCGGGAGGTCTCTGCGATATTTAAGTTATTCTGTAGAAACTTATTAACGGTTGCAGTGGTTTCTTCATCCAGTGCCTGTGGAATCTCCTCTCCGAAAATTTCATGAAGAAAATTCTCACACAACGAAGTTGGAAGACGGTAGATCAGACGTCCGATTCCAAGTCGGTTATATGGAAATACCGTCTGTTCGGAATAGAACAGCTTACCGACTTTCAGTGCAAGACTTGTCTCACGAAAAGCAGTGGAGAGATCCAGCAGATTATGCAGAGTCTTGCTGTACGAAACACGGACACGTGCCAGAGCTTCCGCGTTTACGGTATCCACGATCATGCGGGCAGTAAGATGTACAGTTTCCTGTGAAGAATCTGCCAGAGATCTGACAGGACAGAGAATGGCACAGGAAGCTTCTGTCAGCGGAATTCGAAATGCTCCTGACTGGGATGGAAAGAGATTCTTTAAAATCTCGGAAATATCTTCGTCCAGGCTGTGAGAAGTCTCCAGAAGATAAAGGATACGCGGCTCTTCCGGAGCAATGTGAAGACGGGCAGCCCGGTCATATACATTATATGTAGGGATGCTGTCTGTCATCAGGCTCTGAAGAAAATGAATCTTGTTATACTTTTCTTTGTATGCGGAGGAAAGGAGCTTTAACTGCTCCAGCGCTTTTGTCACTTCTTCTTCTGTTTCTGCGTGAATCTCCATAGAAATTCCGGTAATATGTCTGAGGTCTGTCAATGCTTTCTCTAATTCTGCTGTATGATTCATAGTGTTTCTCCCGGTAGACAGAGAAGGAGCTGCACAATCGTACAGCCCCCTGTCATTTTTAGTTATAACTATTTTAAAACATTAGTTTGTAATCGTCAACTCTGTTTCTTTGTCGAAGATGTGGATCTTTTCCATATCCAGAGCAAATACTGCGTGATCTCCGTTTCTTAATGTTGTACGAGGATTTACGCGGGCTGTCATCTGTGTACCTTCTAAGTCAAAGTACAGATATACTTCTGCTCCAAGCAGCTCATAAACTTTGATTGTAGATTCGATCACGCTGTCAGGTGAATTGCTGATGAATGCCTGTGAATCATGTACATCTTCCGGACGAATACCAAGAACAACAGTTCTTCCGTTGTATCCACCGTCGATCAGTGCCTGTTTTTTAGATGCAGGAACTTTCAGTGTATGTTTTCCGACAGTTAATGTTACATCATTTCCTTTGATGTCAACAACAGCATCCATGAAGTTCATCTGAGGAGATCCGATGAATCCTGCTACGAACAGGTTGCAAGGTGTGTTGTACAGGTTCTGAGGTGTATCTACCTGCTGAACAACTCCGTCTTTCATAACAACGATTCTTGTACCAAGAGTCATAGCCTCTGTCTGGTCATGTGTTACGTAGATGATTGTAGCGCCCAGATTTTCATGCAGTTTGGAAATCTCGATACGCATCTGAACTCTCAGTTTTGCATCCAGGTTGGAAAGAGGTTCGTCCATAAGGAATACTTTTGGATTACGAACGATCGCACGTCCCATAGCAACACGCTGTCTCTGTCCACCGGAAAGAGCTTTTGGTTTACGGTCAAGCAGTTTTTCCAGGTCAAGGATTCTTGCTGCTTCTTTTACTTTTCTATCAATCTCATCTTTCGGAACTTTACGAAGCTTCAGTCCGAATGCCATGTTATCGTATACTGTCATATGTGGATACAGAGCGTAGTTCTGGAATACCATCGCGATATCTCTGTCTTTTGGTTCCACATCGTTCATAACTTTTCCGTCAATCTCCAGTGTACCGCCGGAAATATCTTCCAGACCTGCGATCATACGAAGTGTTGTAGATTTACCACATCCGGAAGGTCCTACAAAGATGATGAACTCTTTGTCTTCAATGTCCAGATTGAAATCTTTTACTGCGTGAAATCCGTTCGGATAAATTTTCTGAATTCCTTTTAATGATAAACTTGCCATTTTAAATAGCCTCCTTAAAATCAGTGTTTCGTTGTTTTCTGTAATTAAGTATACCTTTGGAGGCCAAAACAGACAATGTTACGAGTAACTAAAAAAAACAGATAATGGTGTACAAAGTGACTATAGAAGCTTTTTGATCGCAGGAATGGAAAGTCCGTCCTGCCGAAGAGAACGAATCTGTTCGATTCTTGCGACCGCCGCCTCTCTGGGGAAGCGGCGTGTCAGATTTTCTTCTGCCTGTTCAAATGGCAGCATTCCTTCTTCTGTATAAAATTTTAAAGTACTGTAGCGGCAGCCGGTGATGCGCACCAGCTCGCCGATCGAAACATATTCCGAGGCCAGAATTTTCTCCATAGAACGTTGTCTGGACATAAGAACACTCCTTTTACATAATATATCTTCTAAGCTGAACACCGAAAACAGGAACCCGGTAATATTTGTGCTGTGTCGGGATACATTCATAATAAAGATTGTCAATCTGAAGAAGAGGTACCGTGCCTGCGCGGATCACATGGACTTCATTTCCGTTTTCTTCCAATCTGGCAATGACGCTTTCCAGACGCTTTTCGGCATTACAATATAATTCTTCAGACTCAATGAAAACGGCACTGGAACGTTCCATAAACGGAACCTGAAATAGAACCCCGGTACCGAGCTGGGTGGAAAAAATCGCTTTCTTTTTCGAAAAGAGCCCAAGTGCCGCACTGTCAAGCGCATTGTGGATGGAAACGGAAAGCAGTGTTTTTGCCAGAAGGGAGTTCAGGTATAACTCGTTAATTCTGGAAGTGAGGTATTTTTGTTCCTCCCTGGAAAACAGATCATAAAAGCAGCTGCTTTCACGTAAAAGCCAGAGCATACATACGGTTTCATCGAATACGTTGCCTTCTTCCATCAGTTCTGCACGAAGACTCTCTGTCTGCCGTGAATATTCATCGGAATCCGTGCGGTATTCCAGAATCTTGTTTCCGGCAGAAGAAAACTCCAGATCACAGCTGACCAGGGAGGATGCTTCTGTCATCAGTCCCAGATTATTTAAACGGGTATATACTGTGTGTTCCAGCTCTTTTGCAGCAGAAGAAGATAAATGAGCTGCTTCCTTCAAAGAAACAGATAAAGCATCCAATCTGGAGCGGTATTCGTCAGAGTCTTCGGTGAGCTCTTCTGTTTCCTGTAGAAATCGATCCAGTACACCGGCAGCAGAGATACAGCGAATTGCTGCTTTTTTTGCAGTAGAATTACGTGTGCTGTTTAAAGCGTTTAATGAAATGAGTGAAAAACGGTCCTGTAATGATAAGTTCGT
>OKSK01001622.1_pt1 | contig 10603 bp, 10 predicted proteins | sample 1606301 | NCBI WGS metagenome assembly OKSK01 (sample SAMEA3879557, study PRJEB24766) | human gut metagenome | biome: human-associated habitat; feature: feces | place: USA | collected 1985/1987
TCTTACTCGCATTATACGCCAATATATTTTAAATGTAAAATATTTTTGTATATTTTTTTAATCTGTGGATATACTTGAATTAAAGGAAGTTTTATACAAAACATGCTTTAATTTCCATATGTATTATTTTATGAAAGGAGGTATCTCTAATGGGCTTTTTTAAAAAGAAAAACACACCTGTAACATATAATGAAAAATATCTCAAAAGCGAAATCGACATGACAAGAGATGCTCTCAATGCCGCATATTCCAATTTTGATAACGCTACAGACCCCGACCTTATTGACTGCTATATTTACCAGTTAAATTCAGAGCAGAAACGTTACAAATATCTTTTGCAGCTTGCCCGTGAATACGAAGATAATACTACTGCATAATCATTATAGCAGCTTATTATTCTTCTGTTTCTACAGAACCGCTGACCGATTGTCCACCATTTTCAGATTCTGTTTCTGATACTGTAACCACAGGTTTTTCATATGATAAAAGCTTATATACAAGTGCTGCCACAACAGCTCCCGCAAGCGGTGCAACTATAAATACCCATACCTGTGAAAGTGCCTGAATATCTCCATTTACCGCTCTTGCAAGTGCCGGTCCGAAACTTCTTGCCGGATTAACACCCGTTCCTGTAAAAGGAATCCCAAAAAGATGTACCGCTGCAAGCGAAAGTCCGATTACGATACCAGAAACACTCTTATATTCAGGTTTTGAAGTCACTCCGATAACTGTAATTACAAATACAAATGTAAGTATGAATTCAATTATCAATGCTCCCCATACATTTACCTGTAAAAATGCAGATGCATCGCCATATCCGTTTGTACCAAAACTCAAAAGATTGTATCCGTATGAGCTGTACTGTGAAATAATGTCCTCACTAAATGTTTTTGAAATTCCAAGCATTGCAAATCCTGCCGCAACACCGCCAAGCAACTGTGCTATTACATATCCCATAAAATCCACAATGCTCATTCTCTTTGAAATAAGCATGCCAAGCGAAACCGCAGGATTAATATGGCATCCTGAAATATTACCAATTGAGTAACACAAAACAGCAACTATAAATCCAAATATCAAAGAAATTCCGACTACTCCGAGAAATCCCTGATAACCTGCGGTAAATGACGCAACGCCACATGCAAGAAATGTTAATAAAAATGTACCAATAAATTCAGCAAAATATTTTCTCATTTTTCTTTTCCTTTCCTTATAAATCTGATATTATATAATATACGTGATTACAAGATAGAATAGCATAATCAATGTAATTATACAATAATTTAATATGGGAGGTACTAATGGATACTAAAAAACAAAAGAAACCCCTTTTAATTATTATATGTATTTTGTCTGCTCTGCTTGTCTTAGGACTTGTGCTCGGACTTACGGTTTTCTCTAAATTCCGTATGTACACAATTTTCTCAAACAGAGGTTCAAGATTATATTCACCTGCACAGATACGCGATATTAAATCTGACGCATATGATAAAGGTGCCAATGATTTTGTCGATGACATGAAAGGCCGCCTTGAAAACGGAACCGGCATTAATACAGTTCTACGCGAAATTTATACTGAAGATTTCATTTACACGGTTGATGGCAAATATTATTTTTCACCTATAAATTTTGACCTCAAGATGAACAAGCTTAACAATGCTAATTTTTCAAAGAATTCCAATGGCGAAATTACATATTCTGAAAACGGTGCCGTTGTATCGCATAAAGGTATTGATATTTCACGTTATCAGGGTAATATTGATTTTTCAAAAGTTAAACAAAGCGGCGTAGAATATGCAATAATCCGCTGCGGTTACCGCGGATATTCAGGCGGAACAATCACTGACGACTCTTCATTTGACACATATATGCGTAATGCACTCTCAAATGATATAAAAGTTGGTGCATATTTCTTCTCACAGGCTCTTACTAAAGACGAAGCAGTTGAAGAAGCCGACTATGTAATATCAAAGTTAAAACCTTATAATGTTACATGTCCGGTTGCAATTGATGTCGAGGAAGTAAATGCCGGTTCTTCACGCCAGAATACCCTCACTAATGAAGCATTGACAGATACTGTTATTGCTTTCTGTGACCGAATAAAAGAAGCCGGATACACTCCTATGATATATGCCAATTCAAGATATTTTGCCGGCAAACTTGATATGTCCCGCCTTGAGGATTATGAAAAATGGTATGCATTCTATGCAGATGTACCATATATGCCATATGAATTTTCAATGTGGCAGTATACTAACACAGGTTCTGTTGACGGAATCTCAGGCAATGTAGATTTAAATATAAGCTTTAAATCATGGAACTAAACAACTAAATCATCAACATAGCCAGTATTACGCTGGACACTATTCCTGCCAAAGTTGATATCAACGCACCGGAAAGTGTCCAGCGTGTTTTTGTTATTTTGGCTGCAACTGAATAAACGGATATCGTAAAAAATATCGTCTCTGTCGCAGAGGAGGCAATTGACGCGATAAGACCTATAAGAGAATCGGTACCATATTCCTTAAACAAGTCAAGCGTCAGCCCGGTCGCTGCTGATGAACTGAACATTCTTACTATAAGCAATGGAATTACAGGTGATGGAAGTCCTATTTTTCCTGTAAATTTTCCTATGAAACCGGATATCATATCTAAAAATCCCGATGCACGAAGCACGCCAACCGCCATCATGAGCCCGACAAGTGTAGGTGCTATTGATACAACTGTCTTCATGCCATCTTTTGCACCTGTCACAAATTCATCATAAACATTTACTTTCTTTATCATTCCGTGAATTACAATAAAAAGCATAACCGCAGGAATTATATATCCTGAAACTGTAACAACCACATTCATACAGAATCTCCTTTTCCGCCAGAAAGTTTCCTGCCTGAAAGATACATTATTCTGCAAAATATAACTGCCACAAGCGTACTTACTGTCGTTGCAAGAATTGCCGGTGCAACTATTGATGTCGGATTAGAGCTCCCATACATGCTTCTGTATGCGATAATATTAACAGGTATAAGCTGAAGTGAAGATACATTTATTACAAGAAATGCACACATTGTATCTGATGCTTTTTTTGAACCACTATTAAGTTCTGCCAGGCTTTCCATTGCACGAAGTCCTGCAGGTGTAGCCGCCCAGCCAAGCCCGAGAATGTTGGCTATTACATTTGTTGTCATATGCTTCATTGACTCATGTTCACATGGGACATCCGGAAACATCCAATGCATTACAGGTCTGATTTTTTTCGTACAAGTCATTATGAGTCCTGATTTTTCGGCTATTTCCATAAGTCCCGTCCACAAAGACATAACTCCAAGCATTGTTATACACAAAGTTATTGCATCTTTTGCACATTCAATTGCACCATCCGCAACCGCCTGGACATTTCCGGTAAACGCACCATAAATGACCCCGATGATAATCATAAATCCCCATAAATAATTAAGCATAGGCTCACCGTAATATTATCATTACAATAAACCTATGCTTAACTTTTTAAAAATATTACTATTTTGTTTTGTGTTCATTAACAAACTTACATATCATTTCTCTTGTCAGACTGACATCGTCTTCCTCTATATCAAGTTCATCGGCATGAAACCATTTTCCGACCGACAACTCATCTTCCTGAAGATGTATGCTGTCATCTCCGTCAAGCTCACAGAAATATCCATAAAGAAGTGAGCCCGACAACGCCCACGGCTGACTCTTATAATAACGGAGATTTTTTACATGAACGCCTACTTCCTCGTATACTTCACGCATAACAGTTTCCTCAACCGTCTCTCCAATCTCGGTAAATCCGGCTATAAGAGCATAATTGCGGTAAGTTCTTCCGGCATATTTGGTAAGAAGTATCCTGTCGCCATCTGTGACAGCCACTATAACTGCCGGGCATATCTTAGGATAAACTGTATTTTTACAATCCATGCAATGCATCATACGTTCATTTTCACCATGAAACATCAATCTGCCGCATCTTCCGCAATACCTGTTATCACGATACCAGCCATACAGGTGGTATGCCGTAATTGCCGCAAATGCAAGTTCTTTTGGCTTCGCATTGCGGAATACATTTACACCTGTAAAATCATAACCTTCAATTATATTTTCATACTCGGCATGTATTCCCGAATCTGCCATTTCTCCAAGAAAAGCACCCTTCTGCACTTTTCGTTTTGGAAGTGCAAGAAAAAACTTCTGCTCATTATCATTTTGTGACGGCTCTTCACCTATTTTTTTGTCAGTCAGGCAGAATAAATATATAAAATCATATGTCTCATTAACATCTGTTCCCGATGCTTTTTTAACTTTTTCAATAAAATCGCCATATTCCGGATAAGTTATGCTGTCACCGTTTTGTGATGCTAAAACTGTATTTCCTTCAAAAAAGAAAATTGTATCTTTAGCATCCGGTGTAATATTTCTATACTGGTTATCCAGATGTCTTGGGGCAATATCCTGTATCATTGTGTATTCTCCGTAATAATTAACTAGAATGTTACCAGTTCGTTTACCGGCGGCTGTGCAGGTTCAACTTTACTTACATAAAGAACAGGACCTTTTTTCTTGTATGCCATCTGGAATTCATACTTGACTGTTGCAGTAACTGTAACCCACTGCTTATTTTCAAGTGAAGAGATATTATCATAGAAACTTATATATCCTATAAACTGCATATCAGCCTCACAGCATGTCATTACTTTTCTTCCCGGAACAAAATTCTTGTCCTTGAAATATTTATTTTTAAGAACCTGTCCCTTGAAACGGACTGTCTTATTCCTGTATGCTTCAGGTCTCTCGGAAACATCCATATACCAGATACCGTAATCATCATCTTCAATCTCGATAACATCAGCATTAATGTCATATGGAAGCTGTTCTGCAATTGACATCATATCGCCTTTTTCATCCTCAAATACAATCTGTATTGCAGAATTTAACGCTTTCATGCTTCTTCTGTAGCTTCCAAGCTCCATGCTTGTCTTGCATCTGTTAAATATTACCATGTCAGCATATTTTACTGTCTCTGCAAGAATCATCTTCATGTTAGCCCACTGCACACCGAACTGTGCTGCATTAAAAAGCGTAATAGACTGATATATCTGCCAGCCCTTTGGCTTTTCTGTCTCGAAAATCATCGTAGGTTCCCACATGCCGTTATATTCAACAATAACAAGCCATGGATCATACTTTTTATCAAGTTCGTTAAGCTTTTCTGTTGTAAACTCCTCTTTTTCAAGCACTACCATATCAATGCCGTTTTCATCAAGCATTTTCTGGTCATACTCTTCTTCGCCCTCTTCGCAGACAATGAGAAGCTTTTTCTTTGCTTCATCAAACTGACCCATCTCTATTGTTTCAGTGATGAATCTTGTCTTGCCGCTCTCAAGCTGTCCGTTTATTAAAAATATAGGAATCTGGTATTCTTCATCTGCCATTCCGTACATTTACCCCACTTTCATCATAAATTAAATAACTCTTTGAGTGCATCTTCTTTGAGTTCGGCACCTATTACACAAATTCGTCCTGTATAATCAGGATTGCCTTCTCTTATTTCATATTCTTCAGGTACAAGGTCAAAGTACATCCATGTTCCGTCATTTGCAGGAAGCATGCCCTTTGCTCTCAAAATACTGCCATATTCATTTGTATTGGCAAGTTTTTTAAGAATAGCATCAAGTGCTTCTTTATCATATTTGTTAGGTGTCTCTTCTCCCCAGCTTGTAAATACATCATCTGCATGGTGATGTCCTTCATGATGATGATGTTCATGCTCGTGGTCATGGTCATGATGGCAGCACTCGTCGTCATGGTCGTGATGATGGTGCTCATGCTCTTCATCGTCATCATGATGATGTCCGCAGCAACACTCGCCGTCATGATGGTGATGCTCATGCTCATGTTCCTCATGTGTCTTTTCTGCCTGTTCTGCAAGCATTTCAAGCTCAAGATTTGTAACATTTTCCATAGCAGCAAGAATCTGCTTTCCATCAAGTGAATCCCATGGAGTTGTGATAATATGGGCATCTGCATTGAGTGAACGAATCATCTCGATAGCTTTCTTTAACTTGTCCTCACTTACATTCTGTGTTCTGCTCAAAATAATTGTTCCGGCATGTTCAATCTGGTTGTTGAAAAATTCACCGAAATTCTTCATATACATCTTTACTTTTGATGCATCCGCAACAGTTGATGCACTGTTTAATCTGATTTCATTTTCAATATGAAGATCCTTTACAGCCTTGATAACGTCTGAAAGCTTACCGACACCTGATGGCTCAATAATGATTCTGTCAGGATGATATTTGTCTACAACTTCCTTTAATGATGTTCCAAAATCACCTACAAGTGAACAACAGATACAGCCTGAGTTCATCTCTCTGATTTCAACGCCTGAATCCTTTAAGAAACCGCCATCAATACCTATTTCACCGAATTCATTCTCAATAAGAACAACCTGCTCATCCGGCAATGCCTCTTTTAAGAGTTTGCTGATAAGAGTTGTTTTTCCTGCACCAAGAAATCCTGATATAATATCTACTTTTGTCATGTTAAACAATCCTCCATTCTAATAATTTAAGCCGTTTTAACGACATTTATTCTTTAATTTTCGCCTCTGATGTTATTATATCAAACTTGTCAACCTCAAAATGCGGAGCAGCATAACTTTAGTACCGCCCCGCATTTTATATAATTTACACGGACGTCAAACCTGATTTTGCATGTCCGCCTATTCTTCTATGCTTTCCAAAACATCAAAATAATTTTCAAATGTTTTTTTACAACATTCGTAATTATCTATAACTATTCCGTCAACTTTTAATCCTATTAGAGCAAATGACATAGCCATTCTGTGATCATCATAAGTCTGCACAACCGCCGGCTTAACATCAGACGGATAAATCTTTACCGCGTCCTGTTCTTCTTCCACTCTTACACCCAGCCTTGCCAGTTCAGTAACTATCGCATGGATTCTGTCTGATTCCTGAAGTCTTATATGTCCTATATTTTTTATATATACAGGCTCTTTTGCAAATGGTGCTATAGCAGCAAGTGTCATAGACTGGTCTGAAAAATCATTCATATCAATCTCAATGCCATGAAGAGTTCCGTCAGCTGGTGCTGTTACGCGGATTCCACGCCGTTCCTCTTTAACATCACAGCCCATTTTCTCAAGTACATTTAAAAATCTCATGTCACCCTGCATAGATGTAGAATGTACATTTCTTACAAGAATACTTCCACCGGTAATTGCCGCTGCTGCATAAAAATAACATGCTGCCGACACATCCGGCTCAATCTGATATGTCTCCGGCTGATACTTAGAACCTGCCTCTATAACGTATGTTTTACCGTCAAATGAAACTGCACATCCAAACTGTGCCATCATTTTTTTAGTAATTCTTATATATGAGCCATCTGTTTTTTTGCTTGTAATATGAATAGTAAGACTATCCTCAAGCATTGGTGCAACCATCATCAATGCACTTAAAAACTGTGTGCTCTCACTTATATCAATAGAAACCTCTTTTGTCGGCTTCCTGCCTCCAAAAGCTGCTCCTGTTACATTTACAGGAAGATGGCCTTCTTTTTCTGTAAATTCAAACTGTGCTCCCATTGATTCAAGTGCATCAAATAAAGGCTTCATCGGACGTTTTTTCATCTGCTGCGATGCGTCGATAAAATATTTACCGTCCGAAAGTGCAAGCATAGCTGTGAGAAATCTTGCTGCTGTTCCCGCACTTCCTACATTAATTGTGGCTGACTTATTCGGAATGCCTCCACCGTGACCGTGAATTATTGCATACTTTTCAATCTCACTCGCTTCGATTATGTATCCAAGCGATATGAGACTTGACAAAAAATATCTTGAATCATCACTGAACAAAACACCGTTCAGGCAACATTCTCCGTCTGAGAGAGCTGCCATAAGCAACGCTCTGTTTGTAATACTTTTTGAACCCGGTACTTCAACTTCACAATTAATATTATGTGCCGGTTTTTTTACTTTATATTGTGACATTTCTACCAACGCACCATGCCTTTCGCCTTACTTTTGCTCACAATCTCTGTTATTAATATCGTAATATGGTCTGTGATGACCAACATACTTATATGCCGGACGTATGATTTTTCCTGCATTTACAAGTTCCTCAAGACGATGTGAGCACCATCCTGAAACTCTTGAAATAGCAAATATAGGTGTAAACAGCTCTTCAGGTATTCCAAGCATTGAATATACAAAACCGCTGTAAAAATCCACATTTGCACAGACAGGCTTAAACATCTGACGCTTCTGCATGATGAGATTTCCTGCCTCTCTCTCAACAAGTTCATACAAAGCAAATTCTTTCTGCATGCCTTTTTCTTCCGAAAGGCTTTTTGCAAATTTTTTAAGAATTACAGCTCTAGGATCTGAAAGTGTGTATACAGCGTGTCCCATGCCATATATAAGACCAGCATGGTCAAATGCCTGCTTATCAAGTATTTTAAGGAGATATTCACATATCTCATCTTTATTTTCCCAGTCGCTGCAATGTTCCATAATATCTGCAAACATACGCTGTACCTTTAAGTTAGCACCACCATGCTTAGGACCTTTAAGTGACGCAATTGAAGCAGCTATTGCCGAATATGTATCAGTACCTGAAGAGGTTACTACGTGTGTTGTAAATGTTGAGTTATTACCACCACCATGCTCTGCATGAAGGACAAGGCAGATATCAAGAACTTTAGCTTCAAGTTCTGTAAACTGTCCGTCGTCTCTTAACATATAAAGAATATTTTCTGCAATTGAATAATCTTTTCTTGGATTCTTAATCATAAGTGTTCCATCAAGCTTATAATGTCTGTATGCCTGATAAGCATATACAGATATAAGCGGCATTTTTGCGATGAGCTGCAATGACTGTCTCAACACGTTAGGAACGCATACATCATCAGGATTTTCATCATAAGAATAAAGGCTTAAGATACTCTTCATAAGAGAATTCATTAGGTTTGTACTTGTCGCCTTCATAATTACATCTCGAAGGAATGCTCCTGAAAGCTCTTCAAGGTCGGTAAGAATATGAATAAAATTCTTTCTCTGCTCCTCTGTTGGAAGCTTACCGAATAACAAAAGGTATGTTGTCTCCTCAAAACCATACTTTCTGTCACCAAATCCGGCAATAATCTCAGCAACATTGAATCCCTGGAAATATAATTCACCGTCAACAGGGACCTTTCGACCATTATCACTGCGTGTACCAACAACATCGGAAATTTCCGTAAGTCCTGTGAGTACACCGTTACCATTACTGTCACGAAGACCACGTTTTACATCATAGTCAACATAGAGTGACGGGTCAATAGAGCCTGAACGGGTACACTGCTTTACAAGCTCCTCAAATGCACTCTTCTCAACGGTTGTCAGTTCCATCATCTGTTGATTGTTCATTTCTTCCTACCTCCAAAACGCTATTTCCTGTAATAAATCTTACAAACTGACGCTATTATGCTATATTTACAGGACTTTGTCAAACATCCGTTTTATTTTAGTGAAATACACACCGGCTGTCTAACTCTTCTCCCATAAAATCAAGATATACTGAATGTGTACGGTTATAAACTTCTTCATCATCCATAAATTCCCCTGCATAAAGAATTCTATATTCATTATCATAAAAGTTACAGCTTACTCCGCTTAAATTCATATCATTTTTCTTGTAAAATCCTATCCTTTTTATCATATAATCCTTAGCCGGTCCATCCTCTGCATACTCAGGATTTTCAACCTCAAGAATAAGCCTGTTGCCGCTGTCTGCAATTTTTTCTTTGATTTTCCCAAGAAATTCAGAACCGATTCCGCTGCTTCTTTTTTCAGGAACTATTGCAAAATAATCAAGAAGAACGGTATCTTTTGTTCTGTCATTAATAAAGAACGCATATCCTGCAAGCTCACCATTTTCATTGTAATATCCGTATACAAAATACATATCTTTCTTATACATATCAATTATCTTCTTTAATGACTTTACTTCGCTCTCCGGGAAATCATTGACAAGTCTTTTATTATAAATTTCTGAAAAATCGTCTATACCTAATATTTTAATCATTATTATCACCTATCCTTACCGCCATAACTGCAGTACACAGCTCTCTAAAATCTTTTGCTCCCTCAAAATCTTTTTTACCAATTACAAAACATACGGGAACCGCCTGTTTTTCATTGCTGCCACCTTTTAAAAACAAATAAAAACTCTCTGTATCCTCACACCATTTTTCAACGCTGTCCCATGGTATAATATAGTTATCATCATTTACCTTGACATCGATTTCATCAGATGTTATCACATACTCATACACAATGCCTACATTCTTTGAATACTGTGCAGTAAATAATTTCAAACTGTTTTTATCAATTCCATACATGCCTGCATAGAGCAGAACGGCACATATCGCCGCAAAAACAAATGCAATGCTTTTATAAGAATCATCAATACTATACATTGTCCTTGCAAATATGCTGACGCTCACCATTCCGCACACAAGCCCTGACATATTTAAAACCAGCTTTTTTGTCTTGTACGTCTGATTATCAAAACCA
>OKSK01001624.1_pt1 | contig 10600 bp, 7 predicted proteins | sample 1606301 | NCBI WGS metagenome assembly OKSK01 (sample SAMEA3879557, study PRJEB24766) | human gut metagenome | biome: human-associated habitat; feature: feces | place: USA | collected 1985/1987
CAGGCAATGAGTAGGGCTGCATGAGGAATGCAGGGGTGAGATTCCCGTGGGCTGCTGCCAGCAGCCATCCGTTGGCTCATTTTTTATTTTGTGAAAGGGGGATATTTTTGAAAGAACAAAATTTGATACGTTATAGCATTCAGCTCGCTTTTTTGAAGCAGCTGTTGGAAAGAAAGCTCATAACCGATAGAGAGTATTCCCTTATCAAACAGCGCTTAATGAAAGATTATCGTGTGGTTTCCGAACTATCCTCTTGATTTTGTGTCGCATTGGCGTTATGATTAACGCAATGAAAGGAACACATTTAACAAGGAGGTCAAGCATGAAAGATGTTGAAGTCATTAAAGCGCGAAACACGCTCTCTCCACGAGCGCGCACAAACTTTGAAAAAAGGCTGCGCGTAGCCGCCTATTGTCGTGTCAGCACCGATACCGAAGATCAGCTGAACAGCTACAAGTCGCAGGTCGAATACTATACCGAACTTATAAAAAGTAAGCCGGAATGGTCTTTGGCAGGCATCTATGCTGATGAAGCTATCACAGGTACGCAGGTGAAAAAGCGCGAGGATTTCCAGCGGTTAATCAACGACTGTATGAACGGTGACGTGGACATGGTGATTACCAAATCCATTTCGCGGTTTGCACGAAACACGCTTGACACTCTGAAATATGTTCGGATGCTCAAAGATAAAGGTGTGGCTGTGTTTTTTGAAGAAGAAAACATCAACACCCTTACTATGGACGGCGAACTGCTCCTTGTGATTTTAAGTTCTGTTGCACAGCAGGAAGTCGAAAATATTTCTGCGAATGTCAAAAAGGGCTTGAAGATGAAGATGCAGCGCGGTGAGCTGGTCGGTTTTCAGGGCTGTTTAGGCTATGACTACAATCCAGAGGACAAAACCCTCACCGTCAACGAAGAAGAAGCGGCTGTTGTCCGTTACATTTTTCAGCGATACACGGAGGGTGCCGGTGGTTCGGTTATTGCCAAAGAACTTGAAAACTTAGGTTATAAAACCAAACGCGGCAGTCCCAAATGGGCGGACAGTACCGTAATCGGCATTATCAAAAACGAAAAATACAAAGGCGACATTTTGTTAGGAAAGACATTCACCGTTGACCCTATTTCAAAACGGCGTCTGTACAACTTCGGCGAGGAAGATCAATTTTATATTCGTGAGCACCACGAGCCCATTATTTCGGAAGAAGTCTTTGAAGCCGCCCAGGAAATTTTGCGGCGGCGTGCAAAGCCCCGCAGCCTTAACGTGGACGGCAAACGTGAAAAGTTCAGCCGGAAATACGCTTTTAGCTGCATGATAGAATGTGGTTTCTGTGGTGGCACCCTGACAAGGAGGAGTTGGCATAGCAGTTCACAGTATAATAAAGCTATCTGGCAATGTGTTGTTTCCACCAAAAAAGGAAAAAAGTTCTGCCCGGAGAGCAAGGGCGTTGACGAAAGAACGATTGAGCGGGCTTTTGTAGAATCTTATCGCCTCTTGTGCCAGAATAACAAGGATGTTCTGGACGAGTTTATGAAACGGACAGAAGAAACTCTTTCTGAAAGCAACGCGGGCAAGCGTCTTGCGAAAGCCGAAAGAGATATTCACGCTCTGGAAGTCAAGAAAAACAAGCTGGTTGATATGCGTCTTGAAGATACCATCGACAAGGAGACCTACGACCGAAAGTATTTGGACCTGTCCAGCCAGATTGAGCAGTTGCAGAAAGAGTGTGAAAGCCTGCAAGATGCAGCCGAAACCGAATCTACAATGCGCAAGCGTGTTGCCACGTTCCGGCAGACCCTTGAACAGAACGAGGTTCTGGACACCTTTGACCGACATATTTTTGAAAGTATAGTTGAAAAAGTAATCGTGGGCGGTTATGATAGTAATGGGAACAAAGACCCCTACATGATTGTCTTTGTTTACAAGACCGGGTTCAAAAACAGTGTGGACGGCAAGAATTTCAAGCCGCTTCGCAAGAATAGCAAGGAGAACCACTCCCCTGCTGTTTTGTGTTCCCATGCTTCTAACGAGGTTGAATCCATGTGTTCCGATTCTAGCGACGACACATGTGGAAGCGGTCCTCCTTTTGACCAAACTCAATGTCGAGCGGCATATCGAAGTGGACGTCAGCATGGATGAACTGGATGTGACTGCTGCGGAAAGCAAGGCGACTTACAACGAGATTCGGGATTATGTATGGGAGCATCATCAGCTCAAGGTCTCCAACCTCTATATCGCACAAGTGAAGCAGAAGTACAGCATCATCGAGCGAGAGAACCACCATAAGGCGAAGTCCGAAAATGCGAAGCAGCCCCAGTGTCCGAAGGAGAAAGAGGATGCGATTGTGGAGGCTTTGAAGCATTTTCAGATGATTTGATACGCAATCACCCCAGAGAGTACAGCCACTTGTGCGTTCTCTCTGGGGTGATTTTTGCGTTATGCTACTTCCGGGTAGCGCATATATACATACTCGTAGATTTTCTTCTGGTAGGTCTGGATATCGCTTACATCATAGCTATTGGGAAGTTCTTGCCAAAGGGTATTGCGAATCAGGTTATCCACAATCGCCTTAGTTTCCTGCTTGTCCGTCCAATGGTCGAGTTTGGCGATCTGCTGTTTGATTTTTGTCAACAAGTCCACAGACACCTTCTTGATCGTTTCAATTTCCTGCTTCGTGAGGTTCTCCGAAAACAGCAAATCGTACACTGAAAGTTCCTCATCGCTGGAAAAGCCCTCACGCACATAGCGTTGCTGTTCCATATCCAGCGAACTGGCCAGTTCCATCAGATCCATGAAGGTTTTCTCGATGGTCGCACGGTTCTGCTCCGCATTGTAGGCATCGATAATCTCCTGATAGCAGTCATAATAATCAATGCGCTGCGGGTTTGCAAACAGCATTTTCACCAGCTGCTGGTTTACCAGTTCATCCAGATCGCGCAGCAAAAGGTTCTTCCGCCGGGTGTGGGCAAACTCCCGGCTCAGCAGGTCAAAATCAATTTTGCTGATGTCAAACTGCCGGGAAGGTACAGCCTCCTGATCTGGCTTTTCCACATGAATGTACTCGTTGACGATGCCGTTGATCTGCACCATAAGATCCGTGTTATCTGCGTGTTTCCGCTTCTGCTGCAAGCCCTCGTAGATGGCGAGAATTGCGTTTTTCCGGGCGCGCACGGCATCGTCCACATCGTCACGGTCTGCGTAGCGGAACAGCCGCGCCAGTTCAGACGCATAGGTCTGGAAGGTTTTCTTGGTTTCCAACGTCTCGCACATCGCGTTGACTGCATCCTGTACAAGGTTCATCTTCTCAAAGTCCTGTGCATCCACCAGTTCCTGCAGCCGGAACCCGTGTTCTGCCAGAAAGCCGTCCGTTTTTCCGATGACCGTGCGGATGCGCTGAATCAGCTCCGTTTTGTCCACCGTTGGGTCAATACCCGCCGGGCTGTTCTTGCTGACCGTATAATCTGCCAGAGCCTTGCGCAGCGCCTTTACGATACCAATATAGTCCACGATCAGGCCGTTGCTCTTGCCCTCCGAAACACGGTTTGCACGAGCAATCGTCTGCATCAGGGTATGGGCTTTCAACGGCTTGTCCAGATACAGACAGGACAGACACTTTACATCAAAGCCCGTCAGCCACATGGCACAGACGAACACCACCCGGAACGGATTCTTGCTGTCCTTGAATTCTTTATCCAGCTCCCGCTTTTCCATTTTGGCACGGTGCGGCAGAATATCCAGCCCCCACTTTTTGAAGGTCTGCACCTCGTTCTGCTCCTGACTGATCACCACTGCCATTTCGGTTTCTTTCATCCATGCCAGTTTGCGGGCAAGCTCCTGTGCTTCCTGCTGGGTCACTGTGCCCTGCCGGGCTTCCAGTTCCCTGATCTTTGCCCGCCAGTATTCCTGCACATAGTTGTACATCCGCACACAGGTGACCTTATTCAGGCAGACAAACATCGCCTTGCCGCTGGTCCAAAGGTCAGAATAATGCTCCACAAAATCCTTTGCCATGGAGCGCAGCCGTTCATCTGCGGTGAGAATATGGATCTCCTTTGCAAACTCGCGTTCCAGCTTTTCCTCCTGCGAAGGATCAAGATCGGCTGCTTCAATGGCATCCAGGATTCGCCCGGTGATCTCCGGCTTGTCCAACTGGGCGATCTTATCCGCGCGGTTCTCATAGTACAGCGGCACCGTTGCGCCGTCCTCCACTGCCCGCTTGAAATCATACACCGACAGGTATCCGCCAAAGGTGCGTTCCGTGATATGGTCATCCGCCAGAAGCGGCGTACCAGTAAAGCCGATGCGGGACGCCGTGGGCAGCAGGTGCATCATGTTGTCTGCAAAAATGCCGTACTGGCTGCGGTGGGCTTCATCCGACAAAATCAGAATGTCGTGATCCGGGTAGATGGGCAGCTCCTTGGGCAGATTGAACTTCTGGATCAGGGTAAACACAAAGCTGGGGTTGCCCCGCAGCTTTTTTACAAGGTCTGTACCGCTGGATGCAATAAACTGCGAAGCCTTGGTTTTGCCCAGCAGACCGCAGTTTTCAAAGGTATCGCTGATCTGCCGGTTCAGCTCGTCACGGTCGGTCAGCACCACAATGGTGGGCGAGCCTACAAACTTGCGCCGGATCTTCTGCGCCAGAAAGACCATCGAATAACTCTTGCCAGACCCCTGCGTGTGCCAGAACACACCCAGCCTGCCGTCTTTCAGCTTGCGGTTCTCGTAAGCACTGACGGCCTCGTTGACGCCGAGATACTGGTGGTTGCGGGCCAGAATCTTGGTGGTGCGCCCACCGGAATGGTCGTAAAGGATGAAGTTTTCCAGCAGATCGAGAAAGGTCTTTTTCTCGCAGATGCCCCGCAGCATGGTTTTCAGTTCCACGCTGCCTGCATCGCTTTCCTTCAGACGCTTCCACTCGTGGAAAAACTCGTACTTGCTGCCAAGCGTACCCACCTTGGCTTCCAATCCATTGGACAGCATGAGAAAGGCATTATAGTAGAACAACTGCGGAATGGTATCGAGGTAATCCCGATAGTTGTCTATGTAGGCGTTCTGCACATCCACGGTGGGCTTTTTCAGCTCGATAAACAGCAGCGGAATGCCATTGACAAAGCCCACAATGTCTGTCCGGCGGCGGTACAGCTGCGAGTGGATCTTCATTTCTTTTACGGCGAGGAAATGATTGTTTTCCGGGTTTTTGAAGTCGATCACCGCCGCACTCCGCGTTTCGGTGCGTCCATCCGGTCGCTTGACCGTCACCGGGATGCCATCCCGTAGCAGAAAATACTTTTCCTCGTTGATCTGCATCAGGGATGCGGTGGAAACGTGCGCCGTAAATTTCTTCTGCACCTCGTCCAGCTGGTTCGGGGTGAGCCACGGGTTCAAGCGCAAAAGCGCCTGCCGAAAATACCGGGTCAGCAGCACTTCCCCATAGCTGGTGCGGCCCAACGTCCCGTCCGGCCCCAGCTTTTCGGAGTTGTAAGCCAGCACGACCTCCCAGCCCAGAACATTTTGCAGCAAGTTGCCCGCACTGTTCTGGACAAGGACATTTTCGGAGTATTCGCGGCTCATAGGATCACCTCATTTTATCCCACAATGTCAATAAACTTCTGACCGAATTTTGTAATGGAGTAAGGCACATCTAAATCATGATTTTTAGAAATATCATCGTTAAAACGCATTACGCCCTGTTCATATACAAATCCTGCCGATAACAATCTCAACCAGCTCGCACTATCCATCTGCATACAAATTAATGCCCCAGCATTAAAGTCATGGCTTTGCAAAATTTTCACGTCCTGTGGCAAAAGCGTTCTTAGTATCGCTGCGTACATCAAAAACTCTGTCCAGCCAATCCGTTGCTCCAAATATGCCATATACAGTTTTGCAAGCATCTTCGGCTTTTCATATTCAAGATAACTGTCCAGCACAACCAGAATATATTCAATTTCCTGTTTACTCTTCCGTGTATCACTATTCAGTTTTTCAAGCAGTTGCTTTCTTTTGCTTTCGTCTGTGCAGCCTCTATTCAGTTCTGCCACAAACAATGCAAGTTGTTTGATTTCATGTCTCTCTCGAATCGTGTGACCAATCCTATAAAGTCCAACTACAGTTGAAAGAATTGGAATATCTTTTAGTATTCCATCATCCATTACTGCATCAAGTCCGACTTCTGCTAAATCTCCCACAGTATCGCAAATATCACTTGAGAGCGAATTTTCAAGCGAGACCACTAATTCTTCTGTATTTTCTCCCATAAAATCACGCCCTTGTTTTTTTCTCCAAGATACCTTTTATTTTCCAAAGCTCGCCTTTAGTTCGGCCACTTTCTTTGTTCTTTCCACATTGTCCAACTCCAAAAATGCCAGCAGACATAATTGATATGTTTCATCATACCAGCTTTCCAGTTCGTCCTGCGACATCTTGGCAACCACTTTTTTATAGTTCTTGTCCCCTTCTGCGCAGTTGTTATGACGAATATTCATATTGTTAAACATAAAGAACACATTATTTGCCAACTCTTTATTTATCGCCGCTAGTTCTATACGCCTTGGTTCTAACTTGTCTGCCAATATACGTAGCGTCTCTCTTTTTCTTGCAATATCACCCTTCATCGTATAGTGATTATATTCAAGTACTTTATAAGAGATTTCAGGAGCCACAATTTCAGATACTGCTATTGCTTCTTGTTTTTTGGGAACAAATAGCGTAATGTTTTGCTCTATTGTTTCCATATACCCTATCTCTTCAATTACAGTTTTTACTTGCTGGAGATAAAATTGCTGCTGACTCACGCTTCCGCTAATACATAACGGATTTTGTGGGCTCATCCACTTTATGAAGTTATAGGAATATTCGCAAAAAGAGAGAAGATAATCCAGATTAAATCCCCATGGTTCTCTTCCAAAATTATAGTTATAAAAGTCATCAAAATCATTTAATGACAAACACGTCCCCCTAAATGGAACAATCAGAAAGTTATTTTCACAGACTTGCCTTAAAGTTTGATATCTTCCATTATAATCGGGAGCACTTTGTGTATAAAACAAATCAAATAGTCTCTGATATTCCCTTTTAATATCAATTTTGGCATCTTGTAAAATCTGCAAAAAATTTCTTCTTGGCATCTTTACACCTCCACTTCCCCGCTCATCAACTTCGCTAGCAGCAAATCTCTTGCTATCTTTAACCGCTCATTTTGTCCTTGCAACGTCTTTATTTTATTAAAATACGTTTTTGTGAGTTTGTCAAACTTTTCCAGAGTTTCTTTATCGGGAATTACCACATCCATCGCATCCAGAATCTTTGCCGTCATGCTGGGTACTGCCGCACCAATATTCATGGAGTACATATCAAATGCTTTGACAAAGAAATATACAAAAACGGCTGTATGTGGTTGTTTCATCGTAGCATAGAACATTGTGTCCACTGTCCAAAATGTCTCATCCACATACATGATATTATTCAAAGAGCCTTTTCGAGGAATCAGGACTGCCTCACCAGAAAACAGCGATTTATTACATTTTCGCATTAAACCGCCAGAGCCATAAACAGGGATATTTCCATCATCAGGAGCTTTTTTATGGTCTTTTCCATAATTAACACTAATGAGTTCCTTTAACAGTCCTCTGCTCCACCCCTCCGGCACACCATCCACAATTTTCGTGTTTTCATGCCCCGGAAAGCGCAAATCCACAAACCATTCTTTATAAAGCCGCTGGGCTGCTTCTTCCAGCAATTTGATTTGTTTCTGGTTGTTTTCAATCAGGTTATCATACACGGAGAGAATATCTGCGATACGATGTTGAGTTTTAATATCAGGTACATTCAAATATATCTGGCTAAAGTTTTTAATTGGCAATTGTGGTTGTGCACTTCCTGTACAATACTGCTTAAAATATGGTCGATAGTACTCACTTTTCAAAATTTGATACAGAAATCGTGCATCTACAATTTCCCCATTGGAACGTAGAATAACCATTCCCGAATTTATTCTAACATTTTCATAAGGTACACTAGAATTATAATACCCTGCGTTTCCTACAGTTCCGCGGGTAGTATATACAATATCTCCCCTTTTCAGCTTACCCTTTCTTAGTGCCTCATCTTTTTCTTTCATAATGAATTGATTTTCTTCAAAGATGAAGCCCTCTTTTGTTACGTTTCCAGTATTCAAGAACAAGCAATATCCTTGAGGATAAAATTCGTCCTGTTTAGGATAGTTTTTCCCACGATCTCCATCTATAATTTCTGCAAGTTGTCCTATCGTATATCTCATACCCCCATCTCCTCCAGATTCTTCGAGATGGTTTCCATCAGGCGGTTGGACTCCGCCTGCAATTCCAGCAGTTCCTTGTGGATCTCCTTCATCCGCTGGGCAAAATCCACGCCATCATCCTCCACGGGTGCAACGCCCACATAGGCACCGGGCGTCAGGGATGCGCCTTTCGCGTTGAGGATGGTGTCGCGGCTGGCCACCTTGCACAAACCGGGGATGTCCTGATAAACGCCCTCGCCAAACTTTTCGGTGAGCCAGACGGCCTCCTTGGCAACGGTCAGCTTCTCGTTGAGGACTTCCAGCTCCTTGTCGAACTTTTCCTGCGTGGTCTTGCGCTCTTTGCGGGGCGCTGCATCCACAGCGGCTTTGGCTTCTTCCCGCTTGGCCTGCACGTTTTGTTCCAGTGCGGCCTGAATCTCTGCAAAGGGGCGGTCGTCCGCCAGTTCTGCGTGATACTCCGCCAAAAGCCCCTTGTACTTGTCCACCTCGCCGCGATAGAGCCAGACAATGGCGTCGAGGTTCTTCAGCTGCCAGTCGCTCCACTCGTTCTGGGTGCGGTCCACCACGGTATAATAGTTGCGGGCGTCGATGAACAATACGGTGTCCAGCAGATGCTCCGGCTTGCCCTTATCCAAAAACCACAGCGAACAGGGCAGGCTTTTGGTGTAGAAGAAATTGTTGCCCACGCTCATCATCACGTCCACATGGCCGGTCTGGATGAGCTTTTCACGGATGTCCTTGTCTTTGCCCTGACTGTCGGTAGCCGAGGACGCCATCACAAAACCCGCACGGCCATGCTCGTTCAGGTAGGAGTAGAAATAGGACACCCACAGATAATTTGCGTTGCCGATTTCCTTGGCCTTGTTCACGCCGGGCAGGCCGAAGGGCAACCGCCCGGCACTCTGCGCCGACTCCGACTTGACCTTATCCACGTTAAACGGCGGATTTGCCATCACATAGTTGCAGCAGCCGTTCAGGTTGTGGGCATCGTGATAGAAGGTATTGGCTTCATCGCCGGACTTGATCACGCCGGTCAGACCATGCACGGCCATATTCATCAGGCAGAGCTTGGCATTGTACTCCACCTTTTCCTGTCCGTAGAAGGTCATGGTGTTGTTGGCGATCATGCCCGCATGGTTTACAAAGTCGCCGGTCTGCACAAACATACCGCCGCTGCCGCAAGCCGGGTCCAGCAGAATGCCGTGGGCAGGCTCCAGCACATTGACGATCATTTTCACCAGCGATTTCGGCGTAAAGAACACGCCGTCATCCTGTGCCACATTCTTGGCAAACTTATTCAAAAAGTACTCGTAGATACGGCCGATCACATCGCCGCCCACATCATCCAACGCATCATTGTTGAAGATGCGCAGCAGTTCCCCCAGCAGTTCATCCGAGAAGATGGTGTAGTCCTTCGGCAGAACGCCCTGCAGCTGCTCGCTCTGCTGCTCCACCAGTTCCATGGCGTTGTTCACCACTTCGCCCAGACTGTTCAGAGGATTGCCCTCGATGCCGGTCAGCCCCTGCTCCGGGATGTTGGCGGGCAAATTGACTAAGTAATTGTACTGCGCCTCCTTGGGCAGAAACAGTGCACTCTTCTCGGCAAAGTCGCTCTGTTCCACCGGCAGCACCCGGCCACCGCGCATGGGACGGTCTTTCAGGATCTCCTGCTCTACCAGTTTGAAGCGGCTGTACGCATACCGCAGAAAAATCAGTCCCAGTACCGGCATGCAGTATTGGTTCGAGGTGAGTTTAGAGCCTGCACGCAGCAGATCTGCCGACTCCCACAGGTCAGCTTCCAGTTTTTTGACGTTCACATTATTTGCCACGAGGGGGTTCCTCCTGTTGTTTGGATTTTCATTTTCTATTGTATCACATTTTTATGCAATGTTCATCTTTAATCATTGCTATTTTCTTTTTTGACTGGAAAAAGTTGTTTACCAATGGCTGACAATGTGTTAGAGCCATAAACTTTCTCATTTGGAGACGCTAAGTCTGCATCCAACGGATGCAGTTCAAGGGTTTGGGATTTCCCAACAAGTATTTTTGCAACGCAAAAGAAGCGGATATATACGTCTGCCTTGCTTGCGGGTACTATGAAGCCTCTCAACGTGCTTGTCAAATTTGAAAATCATTTTGTAATCAGGACCGTCCGTTTTCAAGTTCAACTTGAAGCGGACGGTTATTTTTTTGCTCAGGAGTTTTTTGCGTTTGCATCCACAGCAAGCAGGGCGAGTTGGTACCAACTCGCAATTTTTGAATCTGATTTTACAAATCCGACTTCAAAAACGATTGTTGGGCTTCGCCAAAACCCGATATTC
>OKSK01001626.1_pt1 | contig 10594 bp, 9 predicted proteins | sample 1606301 | NCBI WGS metagenome assembly OKSK01 (sample SAMEA3879557, study PRJEB24766) | human gut metagenome | biome: human-associated habitat; feature: feces | place: USA | collected 1985/1987
CCATACTCTGATCCGTATTCTTCTCTTCGGTCATCGTAATAACGGTCATCTTTTTTCTTTTTCCATTTTCCTTTGACCTTTTCATATCTGCCCTTGCGGTCTACAGATACCTTTCCTTCCTCGCAAAGTTCGTCCAGAACATCATACAGCTCTCTTTTCTCTTCTTTTGAAAGTCTCAGAAGAGAAGAAATCTCGCGGAGTCTCATTGGCTGATAAATAGGATCTCCCATCAGTTCCAGGATAAACTTTTTTCTTCTGTCCATATCTTTTTTACTCATATTACTCCTCACAGCCTCCGCAGAGGACTTTTATCTGATTCAGCTCTTTATGACACAAAAAACACTCTTGCACATAACAAGAGTGTTTCAAATTTCTTTTCTGATTAACCAAGCATATTTAATGCTACAGAAATTACAAAAGATAAAGTTCCCATAATAGTGGTTGCCTTAACAAGTCCGCCCTCCATGGAACGACCTTTGTTCTTACCCCAGTATGTTTCTGCTGCTCCGGCGATAGCACCAAGTCCCTGCTGCTTACCTTCCTGCATAAGAACTACTACTGTAAGAGCGATGCAATCTATTATGAAAATGACACTCAGAATGATCTTAATAATCTGCACTTCGTTACACCTCCTAATCAACTGAGTTTCATTGTAACATAGCCGGATGGGGATTTCAACCACAATTCAGAGTTTTTGTCAGGTTTCTTAACAATTTTTTTCATTTTCTTTAAAAGGATTTTCATACACTGCCAGTTCTCCCAATGCCTCATGGATACGAAGAAGCTGATTATATTTGGCATTTCGGTCCGAACGGCAGGGTGCACCTGTCTTAATCTGGCCGGCACCTGTGGCAACTGCCAGATCTGCGATAAATGAATCTTCCGATTCTCCTGATCTGTGAGAAATTACTGCCCTGTATCCCGCTTTCTGTGCCATTTCCACTGCATCCAATGCTTCTGAAAGTGTTCCTATCTGGTTTAATTTTATCAGAATGGCATTTGCCGCTCCCAGTTTGATACCACATGCAAGACGTTTGATATTCGTGACAAACAGATCATCACCTACGAGCTGTATTTTGTCTCCCAGTCTTTTTGTCATCTGTTTCCAGCCTTCCCAGTCATCTTCCTCAAGTCCATCTTCAATGGAAACAATCGGGAACTTCTCTGCAAGTTTTTCATAATATTCTATCATCTCGCCGGAATCCCTGAGAACTTCTTCCCCTTTCATTTTTCCTTCTCCGGGGAAAACATAAACGCCTCTTTCTTCATCGTACAGTTCACTTGCCGCAGCATCAATTGCAATGCTGATATCCTTTCCGGGTTCATACCCTGCCTTTTTTACTGCTTCCAGAATCACTTCCAGGACGCTTTCTGAATCGGAAAGATCCGGTGCGAAACCTCCCTCATCCCCGACTGCTGTTGACAGACCTTTTTGTTTCAGGATAATTCTGAGAAACTGGTATACTTCCGCACACATTCGAATCGCCTGCTCCATATTTTCCGCTCCCGTCGGCATGATCATGAATTCCTGTAAATCCACCGTATTGTCAGCGTGACGTCCCCCTTGTGTCAAGCTAATGACACAAAATTTTTGTAATTTGTCCGGCATCACTTCAACTGCAGATTTTCTGCACCTGCTCCACATACTTCACCAGCTCATCAGCAAAATTCCATTCAATTTCTATTCGCTTATCATTATATACCTTGATACCACGAATAAAAGTTGCTGCTATCTCTCTGGTTAATTGCTCATTTCCTTCAATTAAATCTGTCAGACACTGCCTGCCATCTGATGGAAGTTCAAATAAACGTTCAGCCGCTTCACTCTGTTCTGTCTTCATTTGCGCTATCGCTAAGGTTTCTTTCTCAATTTGTTTATCCAGCTTGTCATTTTTTCTGGTGAACTCTTCTTCTGAGATTTCTTCCATTGCATATCGCATATATAGTTCAGTCTTCTGGTGCTTGTATCTGCTAATACTGTCTTTGGCATCCCGAATCTTTTTTGCAGCTCCATTCACTTTTGATTTTAATTCTGCTTTCTGTAATTCGAGTACCGGTTCAGCATCATCACTGATCTTTGCAAACAGCTTTATTGCCCTGAAAATCATCTCATTGAACTCGTCATCATATAAATTGTCTGTTACACAATCTTGATTTGCCGCATTAAATTTCCTTGGGCACTTAAAGTGCGGATTGCATCTGGTTACATGCTGTAGATTCTGACCGCATCCCCCACATTTTACCAATCCTTTCAGCGGATAATTATTATTGTGGGTTTTGCTCCTCTTTCTGGAATTTAATTCCAACTTTTCCTGTACAGCATCAAACACCTCTTTAGAAACAATCGCTTCATGCGTACCCTCAACCACAATCCAGTCTTCTTCTTTTGTTTTCAAATGCTTATTACTTCCTACCGAAGCAACTTTCCACTTGCCGCCAATCGTAGTTCCCGTATACGTTTCTGTCATCAGTATCAGTCTTACAGTTACTGGATACCAGATATATTTTTCTGTTGTTTTCTTCACACCAGTTTTCAGAACTTCTCTTTTATATTGACCTGGACTCATAATTTTCTGCTCATTCAGGTAACGTGCCAGCTGAGTAATATTCATTCCATCAAGATATTTCTGAAATATCATCTTCACAACAGGCGCTGTCTCCGGATTAATCACGAGACTGGTCACATCTTCATCAGGCTTCAAATATCCATACGGTGCTCTCGCTCCCATATATTTTCCAGCTTTCTGACGCTGTATCAAAGTTCTTTTTACTTTAACGGAAGTATCAATGCTATGATGTTCGTTAATAATATTTCTGAAACCAACATCTATTCCCGGCATACCAGATTCATATTTCATACTATCAACATTATCATTGATCGCTATGAATCTCACATTCATAAATGGAAAAATTTGTTCCAGATATGTGTCAACCTCTATATGATTCCTGCCGAATCGAGAAAGGTCTTTCACTATAATTGTGCTGACTTTTCCATCTCTTACTAATTCCATCATACTTTGGAATCCTGGGCGATCGAAATTCGTTCCACTATAGCCATCATCTTTGAATTCTAACACTTCCGTATTTTTGAACTCATTTTTACTGGCTATGTATTGCCCAATCACAATTCTCTGATTGGTAATACTATTGGATTCATCCAGCATATCCTCATCTTCCAGCGACAATCTTAAATACTTTACTATGCACTTACCATCTGACATCTGATCACCCCCTCCTCTAAAATTTCTGATAACGCCTGTATTTCATCTTGAAATTTAAATTCGATCTCTATACGTTTGTCTTCATATAAAGAGATTTTCTTTATATAAGAACGGACAACATCTTTTGTAAGGAATTCCAAATTCTTTCCTTTACTGAATTCAGCAAGCCACGAGAAGTTCTTTTTACACAATTTTTCTGTAATTTTTCTACTCTTCTCAATTTCTTTCTGTCTTGTAACCAGGTCTTTTTCGACCACGGTTATTCTTTCTGTCATACGATTATATGCATCCGTATCAATCTCGCCCGAAACATATTGCTCATATAATTCAAATCGTCTTGCTTCGTTCCTTTTATTGAGCTGAACAATTTTACTCTGTTCCCTGTTCAAATATTTTTGGAATGTTTCAAAATATTCATCATTAAAGCGTTTCAGTTGCGTTTTTAATTCACATACTGTTTTTAGCTGCATGATGAGTGCCCGATACACCAGTTCATCAATTACTTCTTCTTTCCAGCGATTACAGTTATATTTTTCCTTGGAAATTTTTGCATAATTACCACAAATGAAATAGTAATTGTAATACAAAACACCATTCTTTTCGCTGTAATAGTATCTCCGAACCATATTAGCGCCACAGTCACCACAGTATATCAATCCAACATACTTATTATCCTGTTTTCCATGAGTCTGCATATTCGATAAATCTTTTTTGGGCAATGCTTTCTCCTGCTTTAATTTGATTACATTTTGTACTTTTTCAAATAATTCAGCACTCACTATAGCCTTATGGGTATTCACATGTTCAATCCATTCTTCTTTATCCAACATTACATTTTTTTCTTTTGTAAGAAGTGAGGTTCTTGTTTTATGTGAATAAGTATTTCCCAAATAGTGCCTATTTTCCGCAATCTGTTTAATTACAGATGATTGCCAATGCATATCCGTTTCGTCAATTCTATCCAAGAATAACTTCCCAGTTCTTGCGTATACCCTTGGCGAAGCCAGCAGCATGGTATTAAACTCTCTCGAAATTTTCAAATATGACTGCCCTGCAGCAAGTTTTTCAAATATTTCTACTACATACGGTGCAGTTAAAGGATCGGGAACAGTAGTAGATTTTCCTTTTTCATCTCTAGCTCTCTTATACCCATAAGGAGCATCTCCACCACAATATTCACCTGACTCCATCTTAATTTTCATGGCACTTGTCATTTTTACAGATGCATCTTTTGCATACATATCATTTGCCAGATTCGATATCATGATTCCCAGCATCTGATTGTCACATTCTGGACTGATACTGTCATAGTTATCATTGACTGATATAAAGCGCACCTGCATAAATGGAAATATTTTTTCCAGGTATTTTGATACTTCTTCCAAATCTCGACCAAATCGTGATAAATCCTTTACTATGACCGTATTTATTTCTTTTGTTTTGATGTCACCAAGCATTCTCACAAAGTCATCTCGATCAAATTTCGTACCTGATATACCGTCATCCTTATAAAACTTTACAACTTCAATATCCGGATGAGATTCTGCGTAAGAAAGAGCGATCAGTTTCTGTGTCTCCAGTGATTCTCTCTTCTCACCATTGATATCTACAGATATTCTGGTATAAATACCGGCTTTCCAGATTTTCTGCGGTGATGCCTGTACGAATACTTCAGCCTGTTTCATCTGGCGATTTCTTGTTCTTGCCATTATACAGCCACCTCCTGTTTTGTTTTTCCAATCTGTTCTGCCAATCTTGCAGCTGTTACCAACTCATCTTGGAATCGGTAAACAATCTCTATTTTTCTTCCTTCAAATACATTTATTTTTTCCACATACTGTAGAAGCATATCTCTGTCAAGATCTCCCAGCGACGGTTTCTCAAGAAATGTATTCACCCATTCTTCGCACAGCAGTTTATTTTCAAGGAGATTTTCCATATACTCTTCCTGCTTTTCAATATTGCTTTCCAGACTTTTAATTTCTGTCTGATACCGTTCTCTAAGCAAAGCGTAATCATCCCTAGAAATAACTCCTGACGCAAGATTTCCCGATAATGAATGTAACAACTTATAATATTTATTGACTTTGTTTCGTAACTCAAGTATCTGGTCATCATGCTGTATCAACGTCTGTGTATCCAAAGAATTTTCTTTCAAATACTCCACTGCATTTCGTATGGCATCCGTCATCTTACTGTACATTTTCAAAGAATCCATCACCAGCTGAATCAGCACATCTTCTCTGATGCTATGTCGGGAACATTGATCCTTCTTTTTATTGTAAGAAGAACAGATATAAAAAACTGTCTTTTCTCCTTTATAACTGTTAGTTCGCCGGATCAGATTACTTCCACAGTCTCCACAGGATAATAACCCACCAAACAAATAAAGTCTGTTTTCTCCGGGTGCTATCCTGGTATCCTTCGCAAGCAACATCTGAACTGTTTCATATTCTTCTTTTGTAACGATACCTTCATGATGATTTTCAAAAATCACCCATTCTTCCTTTGGTAATGCCCTCTGCACCTTAACTTTATAGTTAATTCTTTGGGATTTTCCCTGTTGAAGCACTCCATAGTAGATTGGATTCTTTAAGATACGGATAATTGCTACTGCTGACCACCTGGATGTCAGATGTGTCTGAAATGACGATTTGAAGTTTACTCCGGTCGCACGTTTGTAATCAGCCGGTGCAAGAACTCCCAGTTCATTCAGTTTATCTGCAATCAGCTGATTGCTCATGCCCTCCATCTTCCAGTTAAAAATATCTCTTACATGCTTTGCAGCAACCGGATCAATTTCTATCTGACTTTTATCAGCCTTACATTTTCTATACCCATATGACACATAATTTCCAACATATTCTCCAATATTCCGTTTTGCGCTTAGATGACTTCGTACCTTTTGGGAATTCTGTCTGCAATATGTGTCATTGACAAAAGATTTTACCGGTAATACAAGATGTGTATCGGTAATGTTTGCTGTTTCAGAATCATAATTATCATTGATTGCTATAAATCGTACTCCCAGTTGTGGAAATACTTTTTGAATATACCGATCAACATCTATATGCTCTCTACCGAATCGAGACAAGTCTTTTACAATGATACAGTTGATTTCCTTATTTTCAATTGCTTTGAGCATTGCCTGAAAACCAGGACGCTTAAAATCAGTACCTGAAAAACCATCATCTTTAAATGTCTCAACAATAGTAATATCAGACGTCGATTTCATATAGTTATCAATCAAAATTGACTGATTTACAATAGATTCACTTTCAGCCTTATCTCCGTCCTCAATACTGAGACGAAGGTACTTGGCTGCTATCCAGATATTTTTTTGCATAAAAAACACTCCTATCCAAAGATTCTGCCAAAACAGAACCCTTAAATAGAAGTGCTCTATTCAAATTTAGTCCTGTTAGCATTATAGCACACTTCGTCTTCTGTGTGAATATGAAATTTTGTTGTTCCAGTTATTCCCTTATGCCAATCCAGCTTTCTTTGCTACAAGCTGTTTTGTACAGTCTATATAGGAAAGGGAAGCAGCTGTATTAAAAACACTTTTTACGACATAGCCCATATCTTCATATACATACGGATTATCAGAGTGATTAAGCAGCACTTCCATCTTATTGCTTTTCCTGCTATCCAGCTCTGAAATCAAATCCTTGTACTTTGGCAAACTATCTCGGTCAATCTCTTTGATATCAACCGTTTTCAACGCTTCTAATCTTTCAACTGCTGTCATGGACATCGCCTCCTTTTCCTATAGTTACCATTATCGAAAATAAATATTCGTAACAGTTATGTAGTCTTCTCTTCCATTCCCATCTGAATCCGTACTGCTTTCAGTACCCGATCCAGGCTCCACTTGTTCACTCTTCCGCATTTCTCAATAATACATTTCGTAGAAATGCTCATAACCTGTTCAGCCAGTGCCAGGCTTCCTTTTCGGATTCCTGTCATATCATATTTGCTGATAAATACATGTGTTGGCAAATACCGTTTCTTATATATTCTTGATGTCAGCGGAACTACCGTTATGACTGAACTGTATGTATTGGCTTTATTATTGCTCACTACGATCACCGGTCTTACACCACCCTGAACAGATGTTGTAGGAAACATACCGAGATCTGCCCATAAAATATCTCCTCTGCGGATTGTCATTTGTCCTCTCTCCAATCTATTATTTTTATTTGTAAAGCATCCATAGCGCTATATTGGCTCCACAGGAATACGGCAGAGTTTCTTTCCCATAAGGAAAGCTCTGCCGCATAACCTCTATAGCCAATTTGATTATTAAACAGTGCTCGCTCGATTCTATTTATCCTCGATACCCCGAATCGTTACTCCCGCATATGCAGGAAGGGAATAATAACCTGCCCGGATGCATACTCCGGACCACAACCCGGAAACTCTCGTTTCCAGGCTCCAGCAGTTCATAGGTTTACCAGTTACAGACTTCTCAGGGTCTGCAAGTGTATCGCATCTCATACATATCATCGCATCACCAGCCTGCCAGCTGGCTTCGGTCAGTGCTTTTTCGCAGCATTACGGACTGAACTAAAATCTTTGTTTTGTCTTATAATCCTATAGCGGCATCTTCCTCGTGCTCACTGTATGAAATGTCACGTCAGTTATTATTGGATATTCAGTTATCATGGTTCATTTTAGGAAGTCATTTAACTTCCTCTAATTACTAAAGTCAAATGACTTTGGCAGATGCAAAAGATTTTGAAAAATTTTTTAAAAAAATTTATTCATATACATTTCACGCATTTTATTAAGAATGGATTTCAGCTTGTATGACAGCATCTGTCTGGAAATCCCCATAATTTCCGCCATCTGTGTCTGTGTCTTGTTTTCAAAGAAAATGCCATAAATAATCATGCGTTCCTCTGAGTTCAGCTGATTGATTACTTTGTGAATATCCTGCTGTTCCATTTTCGTCAGTACACTGTGCTCCACGTCACAATTCAGATCCGGGAAATCCTCAATCATGAATCCTTCCCCATCGATGGACTGTCCGCTGTAAGGTACTTCTCTCAGCATCTTATCCACAACCTCCCCCAGTTCGTTCTTAATCTCAACTTTTTTTGCCTTGCTGCTTCTGTAAAAATTGTTCATCGCATACGCAACTTCTTTTGTAATCTCGATCATTTCTCCATCAATATTTGCGTAATACTTTCCTTCGTAAAAATATGGGTGTTCAATATACATATCCGTTCCTCCTGAATTTGAAATCTTGTTGCTCGTTTCAAATCCAGAAGGCGGACCTCTGTTTAGGATCATGCCTGCTCCGCCTTTATCCTGCCGGGATACGCCCGCAGTTATTGGCTGAGAAATTCAGGCACGAAAAAAAGCCCCAGTAGTTTTTTCTTAACTACTGAGGCTTTCGTCTCTTTCTTGTATTCAGTTATCTATGCCTTCTTTCATCAGCATAATCATTGTATCAGGATAAAGTTCACAAAGTATCCGCAATACGTTCCCATAAGTTCATGTCATTATTGAAATCGTACATATTTCAGTATAAAAAGTTCACTATTCAAATTCTGATTATTATTTCTCCATATACTCTTCTGCCATATGTACTGCCATAGCACCATCTGCCACTGCTGTTACTATCTGACGAAGTAACTTTGTTCTGACATCTCCTACAGCATAAACACCCGGAATACTCGTTTCAGTGTTTTCACCTGCCACAATATATCCTTTATTATCCAGTTCTATCTGATTATCTAAAAAATCTGTTGTCGGTTTTCTTCCTATACTCACAAACAGGCCGTCACATTCTATAATGTTTTCTTCTCCTGTAACTGTATCTTTCAACCGCACACCAGTCAATCGTTCTCCATAAATCAGTTCATTTACTGTATTATTCCATCGAAACTCTATATTTTCAGTTTTCATCAGCTGGTCATGGTAGATTTTCGTTGCACGTAATGTATCTCTACGATGAACAATGATGACTTTCTTAGCAATTCGACTTAAAAGAGCAGCATCTGATACAGCAGAATTTCCACCACCAACAACCACCACGATCTTATCTTTATAAAACATACCATCACAGGAGGCACAATAAGCAACCCCATGACCTATCAATTCTTTTTCTTTAGCGAGACCAAGTTCTCTTGGATTTGCTCCAGTAGCAATCACTACTGTTTTCCCAATATAAATTCCCGAACTAGTTTCTACTCTCTTAAGCTTTCCTGTTAAATCCATATTAAAAACTTCAGCATATTCACTTTTAGCGCCAAATTTTTCCGCCTGTTTTTGCATTTTCTCTGCCAATGAAAATCCGTCAATTCCATTTTCAAAACCAGGATAGTTATCAATCTGCCAGGTCAATGACATCTGACCACCTGCAGATAATTTTTCTAAAACAATTGTATCAAATCCTGCTCTGGCTGCGTATAATGCTGAAGTATACCCTCCAGGTCCTCCCCCCACGATAATCATATCGTAAACATGATTTTCATTCATACAGCAGTCCTCCTTTTATTTTTCCAATGCTTCATTAATAAAATTCTCTATCATTATTTTTGATTCAGGTGCAACAATAGAATCTATTGCCTTTCCATCTCGATATAAAACCAGCGTAGGAATTATCTCAATCTTTTCAGCTTCTGCAATCTGTGGTTCTTCATCAATATTTACTTTTCCAGCAATAAGAATATCGCTGTATTCTTCACTTATTTTTTCATAAGCCGCTCCAATTCTACGGCAATAACCACACCAAGGTGCCCAGAAATCAACCAAAACCGGTTTTTCTTTATGAATTAATTGTCCAAACTTTTCTTTATTTATATTTATTGATGTCATATTTTTCAACTCCTTCTCCTATTTGAACTTAATATACCCCAAATAAGTGCTTGCTTCCGTGATGATATCACAGAAAAGATAATTTACTTTATTACACTTCTTTTTATTTCTATTTGTGGCATATGCCAGTTACATAATTGACGCATCTAAAAAAAGCAAGTATACTATGTTCGTAAAGGAGATAACTGTTATGAACTTCGAAAATTATTTTCCACTATGGAATGACTTAAATACAGCACAGAAAAAAATAATTTCAGACAATTTAATCACACAGTATGTAAAAAAAGGGACAATCATTCACAATGGAAACCTGGATTGCACTGGATTATTACTGGTTAAATCCGGGCAGCTTCGAACCTACATACTTTCAGATGAAGGACGAGAGATTACACTTTACCGTCTGTTCGATATGGATATGTGTCTTTTATCCGCCTCATGTATCATACGCTCCATTCAATTTGAAGTAACCATTGAAGCAGAAAAAGATACTGATCTTTGGATCATCCCTGCTGAAATCTATAAGGGCATCATGAAAGAATCTGCTC
>OKSK01001643.1_pt1 | contig 10505 bp, 9 predicted proteins | sample 1606301 | NCBI WGS metagenome assembly OKSK01 (sample SAMEA3879557, study PRJEB24766) | human gut metagenome | biome: human-associated habitat; feature: feces | place: USA | collected 1985/1987
CAAGGAACTATTGATGCGCCTATCGGGCGCGCAGCAGATTCCACCATCGAAAGACAGGTGGATTTCGCAAATGGGGAAAGTGCGGTCACACACTATGAGCGATTAGCCACCTATCATTCCTACTCTCTCATCGAGCTCCATCTGGAAACCGGACGCACTCATCAGATCCGTGTGCATATGAAGTACATTGGACATCCGCTGCCAGGAGACTTTCTCTACAATCCAGATTACAGAATTATAAAAAGACAGCCCCTGCACTCCTTTCAGCTGGAATTTGCTCACCCTGTTACAGGAGAAAACATGTGTATTACTGCCCCTGTCCCAGAAGATTTTGCAGATGCCTTTCATCGTTCCTAACGGTAACCGAATTCGGGCAAAAACAGGTCAGAACCTCATAACCGTGAAGTTCTGACCTGTCTCATTTTTCACTCTCAGAAAGCTTATAATTCTTTTCTGTTCTTCTCATATATAATGAGCAAACCTTTTAACAAAAGATCCTCATCCAACAAAATCTCCCGCTTGCAATGTGGGATAATCTTACGTGCAAGACCACCAGTTGCAACAACTGTAATTTTCTGACCAAGCTCTTCTTCAATTCTGTCAACAATTCCGTCAAGGGCTGCTGCATTGCTGTAAATCACACCGCTTTTCATGCATTCAATGGTATTTTTTCCAATGATGCGCTTCGGTGCTTCAATACTGATTCCGCCAAGCTGAGATGCATGAGCTGTCAGAGAATCCAGAGAAACTCCGATTCCAGGATAAATCATGCCTCCGATATAATTCTTATTTTTATCAATCACACAGACTGTATTTGCTGTCCCAAGATCAAAGATTAGAAGTGGAGCCGGATACTCAACAATTGCCGCAACAGAATCGACCACCAGATCACTTCCCAACTGTGCAGGGTTATCGATTCGAATGTTCAATCCTGTCTTAATTCCGGCTCCCACAACAAGAACATTCTTCTTCAGGATCTTCTCTACCGCCAGCTTCACGATGGTTGTAATCTGCGGCACGACAGAAGAAATGATTCCGCCTTCGATTTCATCTCTATGAATATGATAAATATCAAGTACATTCTTAATATCGATTGCATACTCTAACTCTGTCTTCGTACGAACAGTTGACAAACGTTCTACAAAAAGAGTTTTATCTCCATCAATACAGCCCAATACAATATTTGTATTTCCAATGTCTATTGTCAGTATCATCTTTTAAACTTCCCCTCTCTGTGCAAGAATCTGATCGAGGATTCGATCTGCTGTTTCCTCTTTTGTCAGCTTGCCGAGCTCTTTTTCAAAATCTTCTGTGATCACTGTAACCACATTCGTATTCCCGCCAAACCCGGCGCCTTCCATTTTCAAACTGTTTGCTATAATCATGTCCAGGTTCTTTTTCTTCAGCTTCTTTCTGGAATTCTCGAGCATATTTTCTGTTTCCATAGAAAATCCACAGAGAAATTGATCTTTTGTTTTATGCGCTCCAAGATACGCAAGAATATCATCTGTGCGTTCCATTTCAAGTGCCAGATCGTCATCCTTTTTCTTCACCTTTTCATCACTGACATAGCGAGGTCTATAATCCGCAACTGCTGCTGCCTTAATAATAATATCCTGTTCTTCGGCCCGTCCTGTCACTTCTTCAAACATTTCTCTCGCCGTTGTGATTGGAACAACATTTACAAAATGTGGCTTCTCAATAGAGGTCGGTCCTGTGACAAGTGTAACATCCGCTCCACGCTGCATACATACCTTTGCAATCGCATACCCCATCTTTCCGGTAGAATGATTCGTAATATAGCGTACAGGATCAACGGACTCCTGTGTAGGACCTGCTGTAACCAGAACATGCAGTCCTTTCATATCCTTTTCTCTTGCGATTTCCCGCAAAATATATTCAAGCAAAAGCTCCGGTTCCGGCATTTTTCCTGCTCCTGTATCTCCACAGGCAAGATAACCAACCGCAGGGCTGATCACTTCATAATTATAATGCTCCAGTACCTTCAGGTTATCCTGAACGATTGGATTCTCAAACATATTCGTATTCATTGCAGGAGCAACGATCTTCTTACATTTGCACGCCATGATTGTTGTTGTCAGCATGTCATCCGCAATGCCATGAGCAATCTTCCCGATTACATTCGCACTTGCCGGTGCCAACATAACTACGTCCGCTTTCTTCGCTAATGATACGTGTTCTACACTATATTGAAAATTCCGGTCAAATGTATCTACAAGACACTTATTTCCCGTCAGTGTCTCAAATGTGATCGGATTAATAAAATTTGTCGCATTTTCTGTCATAAGCACATGCACATCTGCATGCAATTTCTTCAGCGCACTTGCAAGTGACGCAATTTTATATGCTGCAATACTTCCTGTCACTCCAAGAAGTACAGTTTTTCCCTTTAACATGAGTACATTTTTCCTTTCTGTTAAACTCTTTTTTAGTTTAGCACAACAAATATTCTTAGAAAAGTCCTTTACCGTTATGTTTTTCACAAAATACCGTATAATTTTGTATTTTATCCACATTCTATATAAAGAAACCCACATTCTTTTCTTATAACTGATGCACGTATTCCATCTTTGATATTATTTCGTAACAAATAACGCACCATAAAAAGGAGGATTTCATCATGGATGAACAAACACGAAAACTATATGAAGAATGCAACACAGGATGTCAGATGGCAATCGAAAGTATGCAGCAAATCAAAGATTTCACCCAAGATACAACCTTATTCCAATTAATTGAAAAATACATTGATCGTCATTCTCGATTAGGCGGTAATGCAAAAGACCACCTGATTGATTCGGGAAATGAAGTTAAAGCTCCGGGAATGATGGCTTCCGCATTTTCCTGGTTCAGCACAGAACTTAAACTGAATCTGAATGATGATAACTCCAAAATTGCAAAACTTCTGATTGATGGATGCAGCATGGGAATTAAAACACTCGGAGAACGTGCCAATACATTGAACAGGGCTGACAAATCTGCCGATGCGCTGGCAAGAAAAATTATCAAAACAGAAGAAGAAATGATACGAGAATTAGAATCATTTTTATAAAATTTGCTTTCTCTTATCTGTAATGTTAGTATAGTGATATTAAGTTATTAACATTACAGATAAGGAGCATTCTATGCTGAAATCATATATTGCATTTGACCTGGAGACAACCGGGCTAAGTCCTCAGGAACATGAAATTATAGAGATTGGTGCCCTCAAAGTCCGGGAAGGAAAGGTCGTTGACCGTTTTATGGAATTCGTCCATCCAGACAAACCGATCACACCGATGATCACCAACATCACACATATCACAAATGATATGGTTGCAGGAGCAAGATCCTGCCCGGAAGTCATCCACGATTTTCTCTCCTTTTGTGAAGATGACGTGCTGATCGGACACAACGTCATGTTTGACTATAGCTTTGTAAAATGCAGTGCAGTCAGAGAAGGTCTTACATTTGAAAAAATGGGGATCGATACTTTAAAAATTGCCCGCAAAGTACATAAAGACTTTGAGTCTAAAAGTCTCGGTGCGTTATGCGACTATTACCATATTGAGAATCCTGCTGCTCACCGCGCATACTATGATGCACTCGCAACCGCAAAGCTTTATCAGACACTGGCACACTATTTTGAACCACAGGATCCGAAAGTGTTCCAGCCTCTCCAACTTCAATATAAAATTAAAAAAGTGCAGCCTGCCACACCAAAGCAGATTGCACTCTTAGAACGTCTGACGGAACAGAAAGAACTGATACCTGACTGGGATGCAGCTACGCTGACAAGAAGCGAAGCCTCCCGAATCATTGACAGACTTTTGAAATCTTAATCTTCCTGAAGTCTCTGTACCATTGCCCAGATTGCCTTTGCTGAATTGAAGTTCACCGGCATCATCTCAGAGGCTTCAATGCTGATATCAAATGCATCCTCCAGCTCTGATACAAGTGTGATGATCGCGAAAGAATCAAGAAGCTGATCATCGATCAGAGCTGTCTCGTTCTCATAGTCAATACTATCATCAATCTCATTTAAAATCTCTAATAATTCTTCCATTTTTTCTTCCTCTTTTCCTATCATTTTGAATCTGTAACTATTCTACCATGTTCAATTTGTATGTTTCCTGCTGTACTCTTGCCTGGATCCATCCCTCTTCCTCGCTGTAAAGTACAACCCCAGGAAGTTCATGGCTCAAGAACAATGCCATTCCTTCCATTGCTGAATACGCACCGGTTCTCTCGAATACAAGGATGGCGCCTTTTTCCAAACCTTTCAGGGTGATTTCATTGCAGAGAACATCATTCAGTGTACATAAGGATCCACAGACTTTCCAGGTCTTTTCTTCTGTATTCTTATTTTCGGAAACTTCCGCAACCTTCACTGAAACTTCCTTTGGAAGTACCTTCACATACGGTTCATACATTCCCTTGATTTGCCCGTCATAATTGAGCTGATGACAGCCTCCATCAACAATACAATAATGAATTCCATCACTTGTCTTTGTATCTTCCACTTTGGTCAAATAGTAGCCACACATCGCCGCCAGCGCGCGTCCCAGCTCTACTGTTACATGTCCCTTCCACTGCATGCCCTTCACAGCGTCCTGAAGTCCCTTTAATCCAGCTTCTTCAAAGGTCTCTGCCGTTTTATCGCGGAAATACGGAACTGCCGTTCCAGAGCCGTATTCCAGACATCTCACATCGATCTGCTCTTCTGCCGCTTTCTTTAAAAATTCATCCAGATATGCCAGTTCCTTCTGATGGCGCTTCAGATTCTTCTTTTGTGTTCCTGAGAAATAGTGAATTCCTTCTGCCTCGATTCCCGGAAGTTCCTTTGCCTTTTTCAGAATTTCTAATACCGTATCTTCGTCCATTCCAAACTGATTTCCACTCGTAAGCCGCGGGTATAACCGGAGCACACCATCCTCCGGATGTTCCTCGCTCCATTCTGCAAAATATTGGAAATGCAGTGGAGATTCCACTGTATATGCACATTTATTTCCGCAATATGAAAGTATCTCCCGGATATCATCCCGTTTTTTCATAACACCTGAAATAAATAATTTTTCCAATGGTACCTGCAGTCTCCGGCAGATCCGGAATTCTCCCATGGAGCAGACTTCGATGCGGTCTGCCCACTGAGCCATATATCCTGTCAGAAATGGATTCGCCTTCATCGCATAACAAAGGCTGATCCCCGGACCAAAGCCTGCACGAATACGCTCTGTCTGTTCTTTCAAGATATCCAGATCAAACACATAAAGGGGCGTTCCATACTTTCTAAACGCCTCTTGAAGCAGTTCTTCTCTCATAACATTTATCCTTTCCCCTTATTCTTTTTCCTGTGATTAATTTTAAGACATCACACTCTATTTCTTTCCGTAATTCTTAAAATAATTACGGTCTGTCTTGCCATTCTTGTTCAACGGCATCTCATCTACCTGAATCAATTTTGTCGGAACCATATAGACCGGAAGTTTTTCCTTCATCTGTTTTCTGACATCTGCGGCTTCTTTCTCTCCAAGATAAAATCCCATAATACGATTTTTCTCCATATCAAAGACACAGCAGCTCTTCTCCACTCCATCAAGTGCTGTCATAGAACGCTCAATTTCCTCCAGCTCAATCCGGTGTCCCATATGTTTGATCTGGAAATCTTTTCTTCCTGCAAATACGATATTTCCTTCTTCGTCATAACTTCCAAGATCTCCGGTTCGATACATTCTCTGTTCTATTCCATCTACAGGATACAGCACAAACTTCTCCGCTGTCTGCTCAGGTTCTTTATAATAGCCATTCGCCAGAGATTCTCCTGCCGAGCAGATTTCCCCCTGTACACCAGGTTCTGTCACCTGTTTGCCTTCCTCGTCTACAAGGATTACTCTTCTTCCCGGGAATGCCTTACCGGCCGGTATTTTCTCACTGTCCTCATACTGTCGCTCAATCGGGAAATAGGTACAGTTACAAGTAATCTCAGTTGGTCCATATAAATTTACAAATTTTGCATCCGGCAGCTTTTCCTGCCAGATACGCAGCTGTTTTGGCGGCATTGCTTCTCCGCTGAACATAACTCTTTTCACTGATCCCGGCACTCTGTAATTCAATCCTTTCAGCGCAGACACAAGTGTTAATGCCGAAACAGCCCAGGTCAGATTGGTCACTTTCTTATCGCAAAGATAATCCAGAAGTCTCGGCGGTGTCGAGAAGTATTCTTTCGGTATCAAAACAAGCTGTGCCCCTGTCATGATGCTGGAATAAATATCTTTTACAGACACGTCAAAATCAAATGGTGCCTGATTTCCAATCACATCTTCTGATGTAATCTCAAAGATTTCTGTAAAATGACGGATAAACCGGCTGGCTGCTCCATGACTTACCACAATCGCCTTCGGAGTTCCTGTAGACCCAGAAGTGAAAATTCCATACAAAGCATCTGTCTCTTTCCATTGTCCCTGGATCTGTTCAAGTTTACTGCGCTGTTCTTCTGACAAATCCGTTCCTGTTGTCGGTAGAAGTGTCTCCGGCCCGATCACTTTCTCTTCGAGTCCTATTCCGACTGCTGCCAGCTGCTCTTTTCCCTTCTCATCAGAAATGATCACTTCCGGCTCCAGCTTCTCCATAATCTTTCGCAGACGTTCCGCCGGGTTCATCGGATTCACCGGAACATAAAAACATCCTGCATAAACGATTCCAAGCATCACTGCCAGTGTTTCTGAACTTTTCTCTAAAAGAACCGGAATCGGATTTCCCGGTTGAACTTTTTTACTTAATTCTGCACCTATCACCTGAGCTTTCTTCACAAGTCCTTTCCAAGTCAGCTCCTGATTTACATCCGAAACAGCAACCCTGTCTTCATACTTTTCCGCTGTCTGCTCCAGGCTCCACAAAATATTCAACTCTTCTTTTGCTATCATTTTCCTACACCCGTTTCTTTTGCTACTTCTATTTTTCCTTTTATTCTTGCAAGGTTCTGCTTATACTGTTCGGCCAGCTGATTCCATGCTTCATACATCGGATCATTTCTATGATCTTCCAGTTCATAATTCTCTTCTAAATAATTTCCAAGATACGAAGTCACCTTCTCTGCCCCATAAACATTCAGATGATCGCCCTTATCCTGTGTATCTTCTGTCCAGTTCAGCCCTAATTCTTCCACCTTCTTATTCAGATCCAGATATGTGATTCCTTTTCCATCCGCATATTTCTGTATCTCTGCATGCCGTTTATGATTCCAGTTCTTTGGTGATGGCATACTTACAAGCAATAACTGCGCATTATTCTTTTCACACAGTTCTTCAATTTTCTCCAGATAAACCTTTACATACTCAGGCATTGTTTCACATTTTTTCTTTTTCTTCATATAATCCGGTTTTCCTTCATATGGATCAACCTCATCCCTGATCACAAACCCCTTGTAATTCGTATGCATTTCCGGCTCATCTACTACTGTCTTCCACAGATTATGATAACGGAAAACCGGCAGATAATACTGTCCTGTCTGCGTTAATATCTCCTGTGTACTTTTTACTGCTCCAATATCACGGAACAATGTATTTGTCTCAAGTATCACAATCTTTGGAGACTGTTTCTTAAATGCATGTTTCAGCATGTAATAAGTCTCTGGAATTCTCTGTGCTCCCTGTCCACAGTCATAAGTTGTAATCCCTTTATCGTCCCACAATCGCATTGTTGATACGGAATTATAGCTTTCGCTGTCACCGGCCACCAGCAGATCCAATGTATCTTCCGGCTCAACTGTAAGAGCCGCAAATGGGCGGTTTCTTCCGGTCACTTCTCCATTCAGCTGATGCACCACATAATATTCCATCCCGACAGAACTTGTCACCAAAAATACTGCTAGTATTACAATAAAGAGAATTCCTCTTTTTATCTTACTCATTCTTATCACCTCAGAAACCAGCATAGATCAGATCCTGAATCTGATATCCATCCCCATACGCTGCGAAGATCAAAATCCCTATAACTAAGGCATAATACAATCCCCAGCGCACCGGTACAGCCAGTTCTCCCATTTTCTTCTGTACAGAGATTCCGCGCTCTTTCATAGAACCCACAATTCCGACGATCAGGCATCCCACTATCACCGCCAGATAATCCGCCTGCTCGAGCCCGAGTGTATACAGTGTCCCATCTGTTAATTGTCCTGCATCAAAATGCTTTATCATATTGCAGAACATATACCATCCGGCCTTCAATCCATTTGCACGGAAAAATAATTCTCCGACCACAATGATCACCCACGTCTTTGCGATCTGAATCGTTCTCCAAACCCTCGTCTCTGGATTGATATGACATGTTTCCAAAATGCAGTCTCGAACCGGTTCTACAGCAATCCCAAGCATGATCAGAACAAAGTAATACATTCCATAAAAAATATAATTCCACTGCGCACCATGCCAGACTCCGTTCGCAACCCACACTGGGAACAGGGCGATTGCAGAAGTCACCAGTCTTGTAATATGTTTTCCGCAATGCTTTCTTCCATACTGGTTCCATTTCTTAACCAATCCGGATACCGATACCGGATAGAAAATATATGCCTTGAACCACGCGCCGAGTGTAATATGCCATCTGCGCCAGAATTCCGAAGGATTCTTCGCACAGAACGGCTGTCGGAAGTTTTCCGGAAGACAGATACCAAACAACTTTCCACTTCCTATAATGATGTCCATACAGCCGGAGAATTCCATATAAAGCTGAATCACGTAACCAATCGCTGCTGCAAGAATCACTGCACCATGATAGTCTGCATAATGGTCAAATACCTGATTTACCATCAGTGCCATACGGTCAGCTATCACCATCTTTTTAAAGAGTCCCCAGAAGATTCTTACATAACCATCGACCACATTTCTATATTCCAATGATTTTCCTGTATACAATGTGTCTGCCACATCAGAATATCTTGCGATTGGTCCTTCCATGATCTGTGGGAAGAATCCAAGAAACAATGCGGTTCTCCAGATTTCTGTCTCTGCCTGTATGGTTCTCCAGTACACATCTGTCATATAACCAATAGCCTGCAATGTATAAAATGAAATTCCAATTGGCATTAATAGATTTTCCGGTCTCCATCCTTCCAGAACCGGATGTCTAAACAGATGACTTAAATTCACCGTAAAGAAATCAAAATATTTCAGATAGCCGAGAATTCCAAGTAAAATGAAGATGCCAAGTGCAAGAACTCTTCGTCCTTTTTTCTGATATTCCATCTTCACTGCTTTCTTTTGTTTCCGTTCCAGACCTTCTACAGCCTTCGCTTCCTGCATCCGGATCACAGTCAGCCAGATGCCGATACAATGGGTCAGAAGCGTTGTTCCTAAAAGATAAACCAGTAATTTCCCACTTAGCAGATAAAAGAAAATCCAGCTGAATCCCAACAAGACTCTTCCTCTCCATTTCTCCGGTGCAAGCTGATAGACGAACAGACAGACCGGAAGGAATAAGAAGATATATATGATCGAATGATATCCCATCTTTTGTAGTTCTCCTTCTTTTGTGAACTGTATTCCCTGGCAACGTATCTATACAGGTACAAACAGTTCTGATTTAAATCTCTTTTATTATTTCATCAACATCTTAAAGCATACTCTCTACATTTCTTAAGATTTTATAAATTTATTTTTCGTTTAAAACTGGTATGGTTTATTTTTGTAAAAGTGGCTCTTTTTTATAGTCCACTTCTGTTGTATAGTATGATAAATCTTAAAGGAAAGAGGTTTTTGTTATGAATTCTAAGTCAACAGTAACATTAAAGAAACTTGTCATGGCTGCACTGTTCGCAGCGCTTGCCTGTGTTGCTACGATGTCAATCAAGATTCCTACTCCCGGAACAAGCGGATATATTCACCCGGGTGATGCGATTGTTATCCTTGCTGGTGTTGTTCTCGGACCTGCATGGGGATTCCTCGCAGGCGGTATCGGATCTGCTATGGCAGACCTGCTCGGAGGATATTTTGTCTATGTTCCGATCACATTTGTGATCAAAGGACTGGTATCCCTTTGCTCCGCCCTTCTTTACCGTAAAGTAGGTAAGAATTCCAAGAGCCGTTACACAGCAGTCATCCTCGGCGGTGTTGCTGATATCATTCTCGTTGCCGGCGGTTACTGCCTGTGCGAGTACTTTATCTACGGAGCCGGCGCATTCGCAAGCGTTCCGGCGAACCTGGTCCAGGGAATCGGTGGACTGATCCTTTCTGCTGTACTTTATCCGATTTTGATTGCAATTCCGGATGTAAAACAGACAGCACTTGCGAATTCATAAGTTTTGTTTATTAACTGATAAGCCCTATAATATTGCACGCAAAATCCCCCATGGGAAGACAGAACCTTTACTTCTTCTCATGGGGGATTTTGTTGTATCTAATACTTATTTTCACATAAAGAAAAAAGTCTGGAAACAATCATTTCCAGACTTTCTAAGAGGCGCAGACCGGATTTGAACCGGTGAATCAGGGTGTTGCAGACCCACGCCT
>OKSK01001646.1_pt1 | contig 10502 bp, 7 predicted proteins | sample 1606301 | NCBI WGS metagenome assembly OKSK01 (sample SAMEA3879557, study PRJEB24766) | human gut metagenome | biome: human-associated habitat; feature: feces | place: USA | collected 1985/1987
ATTAAATAATATAAAACGGCAAAACTGTCGAAAGGCAGTGACGCAAAGCTATAGGGTCTACTTCGTATAACGAAATGACAGCCAGTTGCTCACAAGCAGAGATATTCTCGACTTGGACAATTTTGATGCCTGCCCGTTATACGGTCGGGTATTTTTTATTTGTCAGACAGATTTCAGGGAGAGGCTAAAGAAAGAGGAAGGTGCGGGTTCATGTTGAGGAATGGTGCAAGGGAAAAAGCTTTAAGCAGAAAAGTAATGCTTTCATTGCTTATGGCAGGTACAATGTCCGTTTGTATATCTGGGGGGGACGTATGGGCTGAGAATACAGTAAAGCTGACTAGTGATACTGTTTATAATGTTATTGGTGAAATACCAGCGTCGATAAAGATGAACGGGCATAATATTATAAGCAATGTTATGTTAAATGCTGATAATGCCGGGCTGAGTATTATTGGTACAGACATGGAAAATTTAACTATAAATGGCGAAGGACTTCAATTTGCTGTCGCTGCACAAAGTAGTAGCAATGCCAAGGTATTGATTTCAAATGTGAAAAAAGTTGATATTACAGGCAATGTAACAAATGACAGTTTACTTCATAGTAATATTAATGGTGCCATTATATTTGATAAAGTGGGGCTTTTTAATATTACAACAGAAAAAAGTAGTGGTTTACATGCTCAAGGAGGACTTATTTATATTGATGCTGATGCAGTTTCAATAAAGTCAAAAGATGAAAATGCTATTTGGGCACAGTTAAGTAATTGTAGTGGAGATTATCCCAGTGATGTCAAAATTAAATCTTCTGGTGATATAACATTGCAGTCGACATCTTCTACGGCAGTAGGCGCTGCTAATATGGATAGTAATGTTACTGATAACAAAGTGACAGTGGATTTGCAGGGGAAAAATATTTATTTGATTTCTGAAAAATCTACAGGATTACTGTCTAACGATTTTCAAACAGGAAAAACAAGCATTATTCTCAACGCTGACGATGTAGTTAATATTAAAGCTGGAAAAAATGGAATTTATGCTGCTAATGGCAGAGATAAAGGCGATGCTTTTGTCAGCGTTGATGCAGGCAAAGAAATTAATATTACAGGGGTCCAAAATGCTATCTATGCTGGTTCTAACGCTTTGGTGAAAATCAATGACATGGGTATGGCGAAAGTCAGCCTTACTGGTAATGTCGTTGCTGAAAATGGCGGGCAGATAATTGTCAAAAATGCTGATAAGATTGGTGCTTTAAAAGTTGACGGCGGTATATATAATGGCAACAATATTAGTATAAAGTATTCTGCGCCTACTCTTGACGACCGTACGGCCGTTTATGTTGCCAATAACGGTTCGGCAGTATTCGATGGTGATAAAACGGAAATAATTATCAATTCACAGTCTGAAAATGATCCACGTGGTGTTTGGGTTACCAGTGGTGGTAAAGTAGAATTCAACGCTAAAGAAACTCTAATAGATGTTACTGGTGTAGGCGGTTCTTCAAAATGGGGATTTGGGTTATTGCTTAATGGTACTGTAGGAGGATCAGCTGTTTTCAATGGGCAAAATGTCGCGATTAAAAACTATCAGGATCACTATACATCTCAAACGGTAACGGCTAAAGCTGGTTCGGAGATTACTTTTAATAATACTGGCAATGTGCTTATTAGTGCTAAAAGTCCTTTCGGCGTAACTGCTGTTGATAATCAGGGTAATATTACTTTTAATAATAGCGGTAATGTTGATATTGTTGGCACAATAGTTCCTGGTAATAAGTCTGCTCAGACTAATGTAGTGGGTATTCAGTCGGGGAGCAGCGGGGCAGAGACAGTAGTTACTGATAAAGTAAAGGATTTTAATATTACTTTGTCGGGAGCTGGTGTGGATAATGATGGTACAAGTTATTCTACCGGAACTTATGGCATCATTCTTGATAAAGATGTTAAGGCTCTGATCAATTCTGCAACCCTTAATATAAAAATGAATATTGCTGATAATGTTGAAGATATATCGCCTGGAGATCATACGACTGAGGAAGCCTATGGTATAGATCCGGATGGTGGGTATATTACAGTAGGTACAGGTACTGTTACTAACATTACTATACAGGAAGGGTTAGGCACTGCGTATGCAGTAAATGCGGCTTCAGCTACTTCTGTTGTAGAGTTATTAGGTGATACGACTATCGTTGCTGCTGGTAAAACTGCTTCTTACGCACTGAATGCCGAAGCTGATGGACAAATCACCGTTGGCAGTACCGGTAAAACCGTTCACTTGACGGGGGACATTGTTGCTAAAAATGATGGTGTGATTAATATTGCTGGTAAAACTAATACAATTAACGGTATAGTCAAAGCGGTTGACGGTGGCACTGTTAATCTGAGTGGCGCTAGTGACGCTGTTTATAATAATATCAACATCAACAGCTTCGTTACCCAAGGGACTGGCAGTAATGGTAGCGTCAAATTGAATGGTGGTACGATGGATTTCAGTACGCTAAATAATCAAAATTTAGCCAGTAATTCTTTTGTGGTGAATGGTGGCTCCTTAAAAGCGGCATCCAAAGACATTTTTACCAGTGGCTTAACAGCGGCAGGTACTGCTATTGATAGTGGTGATGTATTGTCTGTAGTGAATAATGCCGTTAAATTTGAAAGTGGTAAACTGATCCTGAGCGATGAGAAATATAATTTGGCTTGGTTAAAGACAGCTAAAGCGGCACTCAATAACGCTGATAGCGGCACAATGGGACTAGTTGTTACCGGGACTTTAGTCACTACTGACGGAAAAATTCAAACAGAAGCAAGTGCCAGTGATTTGGCTGATACCGGTGCGGTACATGCAGGTGTGACAGGTAAAGTAGATACTAATGATGTAACAATCGGCAGTAGCGGTCTTGAAAATCTGGGCGTCAAAGATTTGGCTCTTGGCGGTTCAGCTGCAGATGCAAGCAAAGTAACTGTAGGTGATGGTAAAGAATTGACTTTGGTTGGCAGCGGCAGCGAAAATGATGCCTTGGTAAAAACATCTGGTGGTACGGCGAAAACTAATGTTGCCGTTGCAGTTGGCGACGGCACTAATGCAGGTACTTTAAATCTTGGAGTCGCGGGAACGGCCAGCGGCGGCAATCTTAATGCGGCAGTTGCCATTGCCAATGATGACAGTAAAGTAAATGTCGATGCCGGAACTTTTAAGGTTAATGAAATCAGCGCTGATAAAGGCACGATCAATGTAAACGAAGGTGCTGCACTCAAAACCGATAGTTTGACTGTTGGCTCATCAGGAAGTACGGTTAAGCTAAGCGGTACAGGCGCTTTAGAAGCCCAGAGTATGACTGTTAGTACAGGAACGATAGAAGTTACAGGTACGGCTAAAGCAGGGAATCTTACGGTAAATGACAGCAATGCAATAATTAGTGTCGGTACTGGTAACAGCGCGGGCAGTTTAGTTGCCGGTAATGCTGATCTCAACGGCGCGGCTGTAGTTTTAGACCCTGTATGGCAGGGTAATGATACGATTGGGAATGCTTCTAAGGCGGCATTAGCTTTTACAAATAATAATGTCAATGGATTGATGACAGTAGGGCGCAATTCGGTTTTGAGCCTGGGAACGGACGATACAGGTAAAGCCGAGCAGGCTTTTGCAGAATCTGAATTGACCTGGGGGAAAACTGGTGTGAGTGCGGCGTTATACATTGACCAGGCCCAGAAACTGCAAGTTCAGGGCGGCATATTGCTTGACGGCACTAAGACCGCCGCATCAGCGGAAGCTAATAAAGCAAGTTTTGCCGACGGCTCGCTGCTGATCGTTAACGGTTCTGGTATAGGAACAAGTGGAACTGCAGCGTTGACAGGTGGATCAGGTTCCACGCTTACAGTCAATCAGGGAGCCAAGCTGTACCTGACCAGTACTAATGCCGGAACTTATACGATCGCCAAAGGTTTTGCCAATACTACGATTGATGGCTGGTCCTGGTCAGCAGATGCTGCAGCTGTTGATGTCAGTGTAAATAAGCTTTCTGAAGTCGAGAAAATCGAGAAAAATACCGCTGACGGTGATTTTACAGTAACTGTCAGACAGACGGACGTCCAAAAGAAATATGATGGCATCGCATTGCCGAACATTTTGCAGGCTATGGATCAAAGCAGGACAGAATATACCGGGATCAAATATCTAACTGATTTGGCTAATGACAATAAGCTTGATAAAGAGGGTTTTATCGCTGCAGTCAACTCCTTCGCCCAGGGAGCGGAAAACAGCGGCGCTACCCGCACGGGTGCTTTAGCAGCCCTGGATCTGGGGACGGCGGCGCAGGAACATCTGTCCCTGGCCAAGGCGGCTGCAGAACAGAGCGGCGGCTTCGGCAAAGCTGCTGTTGATACTGCTGACAACGGCAGTATCTGGGCACAATATATCCACAACAAGGATAAAGTCGATAACATGGGTGGCGTCAGCTATGACGGACAATACAACGGCATCGTTGTCGGCGGCGACTTTGCAGACCGTGGCAAATACAGCAGCGGCATAGCTTTCAGCTACGGCAGCGGTGACAGCACCGGCAGCGCCTCTAAAAATGAATTTGACTTCTGGGGCCTCAGCTACTATGGCGGTATCCAAAACGGCGATACCAATCTGATTTTCGATGTCGGTTACAGCAAAACCAGTAGCGACGTCAAAGGCGTAATCAAGGCCGAACCTGACACGCAGGTCATCAGTATGGGCATCAAAGGTGAAAAAGTTATCAGCAATGGACATGGAACGAGCTATGTACCGTATGCGGGCCTGCGTTATATGAATATTGATACAGACAGCTATAACGGCAGTATCGACGGGAAGACGGCCGCTCATTACAGTACCGATAAAGCTGATTTGTGGTTGTTGCCGGTAGGCATCAGCATCAGCCATGAAAGCGTTACTGCCGGAGGCTGGAAAGTGCGTCCGACAGCCGATATCGCTTATGTTTGGACTTTAGGTGATAAAAATACTGCGATGGATATTACCGTTCCGGGTGTAAATGCGACCGATAGACTTGGCTATGATATCATGGACAGCGGTTTCTTTGTCGGCAAACTGGGCCTGGAGGCTGAAAAAGGTGATTGGACTTATGGCTTAGGCTATGCCTGCCAGAAAGGCAGTCATGCTCAAAACAGCAAATTTATGCTCAATGTAACTTACAGCTTCTAAAAAACAACTTTTTCAAAATCTCTTTTTCCTGTTCACCCTTTTGTGTACCTGTGTGGAAAGCCTGCCTTTTATCGGCAGGCTTTCTGCTTTTGATGCGGACGTTTATTTGTAGATGTCGGGTCATATTTTATATTCGCATGATTTATGGTAAAATAAAGATACAATCCAATGGCTTGAGCGTACGGTTTCTTGCATGCTGAGAACCGTTTTTTTATTTGGAGCTTGCCTGTTATGTTTTGAAAGAAGGAAAAGTAAATTGGGATCAGTCCATAATCAACATTTTAAGCCGCGGCTGGCGATGTTTGCCGTGGGGATATTTTTAATGACTTTTGGTATCGCTCTGTCCTGTAAGGCCGACTTGGGCACATCGCCGATTTCCAGTGTACCGTGGGTTATGAGTATGTTTTTACCTTTTAGTTTGGGTGATATTACGATCATGATGAACATTGTTATGATCCTGGCGCAGCCGCTTATTCTGAGGGCGCTTTATGTAAGGGAGCTGGTGGGCCAGCTGCTGACGACGCTGGCTTTTGGCTGCAGCATTGATTTTTCGATGGGTCTGTTGGACTGGTTTATACCGGGCAGTGCACTGGAACAATGGCTTGCTTGCCTTTTAAGTATTGTTGTCTTGGCTTTGGGTGTTTTTCTGGAGGTGCGCGCTAAAATCTTTTTAGTTGCGGGCGAAGGTGTGGTCAGTGTACTGGCGTTTGTTACTCAAAAAAAGTTCAGCCTGATCAAAAATTGTTTCGATATATCGCTGGTCACTTTAGCGATTATTATTTCCTGGGTGGAATTCGGTACATTACAAGGAGTTGGAGCCGGTACAGTAGTGGCCGCAGTTTTAGTAGGGCGGTTTGTACATTTGTATGAAAGCAGGCTGAGCTTTTTCGATCGCTGGAAAGTAGAAGCTTAAGTGGCTGCAGCTTGATTTTCCTGTAAAATATTTTAAATTTTTTGGTTTCAAAATATTTGTCTTATCTGTAAAAAATATTTTAAGTGCTTGCCAAAAAAGCAGGAACGTAGTACAATGTGGTTAGCGAAAGCTAACCTGAGCAAATTTAAATTTATGGTGCAATAAAGCGTCTGCGGCAGAAGCCGTAATGGCGCAGCGTGAACGAAAGCAGGTGTAAAAATGGCTGATTATATTATTGGCGGTATTTTAGTGGCTCTGGCAATTTTGGCACTGCGCAGCGTCTTCAAAAAAACATCTTCCGGCGGTTGTGCCGGCTGCAGCGGCTGTAATGGCTGCGGACCCAGCTGTCACGGACAGGATCAGGAAACTGCCTCCAAATAAGCGGTGGAATGGCAGACGCCTGCGGCGTCGAAGCCTTGCAGATTATTGACAAATCATTTTAAAAAGCATATAATTTGACCATAAGGTCATTGGATTTTGTATCAGCCGCAGGCGCACGCAGACGTACGTGTCCTGCGTTTTTTTGTGAAGGTGGGTTTAGTTTTATGTATCATATCGACCGGGGCGCGTGGGCCGAGATCAATCTTGATGCCGTGGCGCATAACGTGCAGATCGCCAAAAGCAATCTTGATCCCCATACTAAGCTGTGTGCCGTTGTCAAGGCTGATGCTTACGGACATGGCGCGGTAGCGGTAGCCCGCGAAGCCGAAAAGAACGGCGCTGATTTTCTGGCCGTAGCGCTGCTGCAGGAAGGTCTTGAGCTGCGTGAAGCAGGTATCAGGCTGCCTATTTTAGTGCTGGGTTCGCTGCAGCCGGGAGCTGCCAATGTTGTAGTGCAGTTTGATATCAGTCACGCCGTTTTTGACGAAGAACGTTTATATGCCCTTAACGAAGCGGCTGTTAAATTGAATAAAAAAGCCAGGATCCATATCGCTATTGATACCGGTATGCATCGGATCGGCGTACATGTTCGCGATGCGGGTGAATTTGCGGCTAAGGCCGCGGCGCTGCCTGGCATTGAGATCGAAGGAGTGTTCTCGCATTTTGCAACGGCAGATGCTGATGACAAAGCCTATGCCGCGCATCAGTTTGAACGCTTCCAGGAAGCGCTGAAGCTGATCAGGGAGAAGGGTATCAGGGTACCGCTGGCACATATCGCCAACAGTGCCGCTTTGACAGAACTGCGTGAATATCAGATGGATATGGTGCGTCAGGGTATTACTTTGTATGGTTTGCATCCTGCGCATATGAGCGATTGTTATAAAGATTTTGAGCCTGTCATGACGGTCAAATCGACGGTAAGCTTTGTCAAAAGCCTGCCTGCCGGTGCGACTATCGGTTATGGGCGTACTTATACATTGAGCCGTCCCACGGTGCCGGTCGGTTATGCCGACGGCGTCAACAGACGTCTTTCCAACGTAGGCTATATGCTGGTTGGCGGCGGCAGGGCTCCTATCGTGGGCCGCGTGTGTATGGATCAGGTGATGCTTGACGTTACCGACCTGCCTCCGGTCAAAGTGGGCGACGAAGTCACCGTTTTCGGCGGCAAAGATTTGCCGATGGAACTGGTTGCGCAGTGGGCAGGTACTATCTGCTACGAGCTGGTCTGCAGCGTCAGTCCGCGGATGCCGCGCCGTTATGTGCGCAACGAAAAGTGAGTCTGCTTTAAAAACGCTTTCCCTTATTTATGGCTGCTTTTGGCTTCGGCCGGGCAGCCGCTTTTTTATTTGCAAAGGCTGTAAAAGCAGGAGGGCGTTATTTTTATTTAGGCCGCTGCGGCGGCAATATGCTACAATAATAATATAAGAATCAGTAAGGAGTGTGACTTGACTATGAACGAACAGGAATGGCAGGCGTGTGTGAACCATGTGGCCGGCGGTGAATATCCGGTCCCCCGCGGTATGATCAGCAACTATAACGACTGGCGCTGCCGCTCGACGGTGGGGCGCGCTTTATATTGGATGGATGAGGTAGAAGCCGCGATGCATGTCCTGGCAACGATACTTGATGTGGAGCCTGATATGGAGGATGCACCGGAAATGGGCCTCAGCGAAGCTGAACATAAAGTGCTGTGCCTGCGGGATATAGCTGAAATCGTTTGGAAGTTGGCCCGTAATGAGGATGCCGCTTTGAATTATCTGGATCAGGCCTATGCATTGAGCCGGGCTTATAAACATCCCTTCCGCAGCGCTTCCCGCGGCGATATGTTTTATCGCCGGCTGGCGATCCTGCGTGAGGTAGGCAAAGAAGAGCAGGCTGTACAGGAAGCGGAAAAGATGCTGGAGCTGGAAGCTGAAAACGACGGTATCAATCCTTACCGTTATTTTGCCTATAAATTTTTAGCTGAGCATGAACATAATAATGGTGATGACGAAAAAGCGGCACAGCTGTTTGCGGAGGCTTTCAGGTATTATCCGGTCAGTGAAGCCGGTGAGCGTGATCTGGCCAAAGCGGCAACGGCTGAAACAGCTGCCGACCGTTATAAGGCTTATGTATTTTGCAGCACGATTCAATACAAGCCCTGGGAAGAATTACCGCCTGCCATCATCAGGCGCGATCTGTGACGGAGGTTGCAGTATGAAAAAAGTAGTGTTATTAAGCGGCGGTATTGACAGCACCACCTGTCTGGCGCAGGCTGTGCAGGTCTGCGGTGCGGAAAATGTCACGGCGCTGTGTGTTTTTTACGGGCAGAAGCACAGCAGGGAAATGGCAGCAGCCCGTAAGGTTGCGGCTTATTATGGTGTACGTTTACTGGAGCAGGATATTGCCGGCATCATGTCCTATAGTAATTGCTCACTGCTGGCAGCCAGCAGTGAAGCCATCGAACATAAAAGCTACGCGCAGCAGCTGGCTGAGCATGGCGAAGGTACGGTAGCGACTTATGTACCGTTTCGCAATGGCCTTTTGATCAGCGCTGCTGCCGCTATTTCCATTTCATTGGGAGCTGATGCGATCTGTTATGGCGCTCATGCTGACGATGCGGCTGGACGGGCTTATCCGGATTGTACGCCGGAGTTTTATGCGGCTATGGATACTGCCATTTATGAAGGCAGCGGTAAATTGTGTCATCTGGAAGCACCGCTGCTGAATAAAAATAAAGCGCAAATAGTGGAGCTGGGACTGAATTTGGGTGCTCCTTATCAATATACCTGGTCGTGCTATGAAGGAGGCGACAGGCCGTGCGGCGAATGCGGCACCTGCATCGACAGGGCCAATGCCTTTAAGGCCAACGGCGTGGACGATCCTGCTTTATAAGTAAAAACACACCCTTTAAAAAGGGTGTGTTTTTGTTTTACAGTACTTTTTCATAACAGTAAAACTGGTGCTCCATTTTACGGAACTGGATTTCACCGCAGAAATGATAGCCGTGCTTTAGAAACAGCTGCTGAGCTTTTTCGTTCAGGGCGTAGGTATCTGTTTTTAAATAACGCACTCCCAGACTGAGAGCGAGCGTTTCAGCCTGCTGCAGCAATTCGGAGCCGGTACCGCGGCCGCGCAGGGCCGGGTCAACTGCCATGCGATGCAGGACCAGGGCTTTTTCCGCCAAAGTCCAGCTGGCATCAGCATAAACAGCTGGTTCGGTCTGATTGATGCAGATCAGGCCGCAGATCTGTCCTTCAGCTTCTGATACAAAAAGATCGCCTTGGGTGATGTCTGCGGCAAAATCCTGTTCAGTTGGATAAACCTCGTCCCACTGGTAGTTGCCGTAAGCGTGCATTTCCCTGACCGTAGCCTGCACGATAGCCATGATCCGTGTTAAATCCTGCATAGTTGCCAAACGCAGCATCATTGCACCTCGATTCTTTGTTTTTGACCCTTTGTTTTTTGCCAGTGTGTTTCCAGATTGGCACACATTTTTTTGAACAGCCTGTTCAATTCTTTGCGTTCTGACGCTGTAAAATTTTGCAGACACAACTGCAGGCTGGTGTTTTCTTCAGTGATGATTTGATCGTAGAGCAGGAGAGCTTTTTCTGTTGGGAAAAGCTGCCAGTGCCGCTGGTCTTCGCTGCTGCGCTGCCTGTTTATATAACCGGCAGCGGTCAATTTTTGGACAGCTTTGGCAGTCGTAGATTTATCGACTTTTAATAAGAGCGATAAATCGTTTTGATTGATACCCGTATTTTCGCAGATCCGGGTCAGAAAAATAAACTGTCCCCGCTGCAGCGCCAGTTCCTTAAAATGCAGATCGTGAAGATAGTGGATCGTGCGCGCCAGCGTGCCGATGTCACGCAGCAGGTCATTATGCAGTTTTGTCATAATATTCACCGCCATATTAGTTGAACTTTCAACTAATATTATGACGTAAAAGGTTGAAAAATGCAAGCTAAATATATTATAAAAAATAATTTAATTGTTGGATTAAAACTTTCTCCACAATAAAAAGCAAAAGCTGTTAAAATATTGTTAT
>OKSK01001647.1_pt1 | contig 10500 bp, 10 predicted proteins | sample 1606301 | NCBI WGS metagenome assembly OKSK01 (sample SAMEA3879557, study PRJEB24766) | human gut metagenome | biome: human-associated habitat; feature: feces | place: USA | collected 1985/1987
TGCGCCATCATCTGCTGTGGCTGGGAGAGACGCATTTTTTTCTCGCCCTGTACGTGATACACCTCTTTGGATGCCTCAAATTTACCGGAACAGATTCTCATAAATGCAACTCGGTCACGGTGGTTCTTATTCATATTTGCCTGAATTTTAAATACAAAGGCAGAGAAATCTTCTTTCATCGGGTCAATCTCTCCGATATCTGCCTTTCTTGGAAGCGGGGAAGAAGTCATTTTTAAGAAATGTTTCAAAAATGTCTCCACACCAAAGTTTGTAAGCGCAGAACCGAAAAATACCGGTGAAAGCTTTCCTTCGTTGACTAAGTCCTGGTCAAATTCCGCACTTGCGCCATCGAGCAGTTCAATTTCTTCTAATAACTGCTCTTTCTGTTCTGCATCCACTACATCATCCAAGTGTGCTTCATCAATTCCGATTTCTTCTTCGATTCCCTCTTTTGTCCCCTTCATGGTATCTGAGAATGTCAGCACTTTTTCTGTATTTCTGTCATAAACACCACGGAATTTTTTACCGGAACCAATTGGCCAGTTAATCGGACAGGTTGGAATTCCAAGCTCTTTTTCGATATCATCCAGTAAATCAAAGGTATCATTTGCATCTCTGTCCATTTTGTTAATAAACGTAAAAATTGGAATATGGCGCATCGCACAAACTTTAAACAGTTTTCTGGTCTGAGCCTCCACTCCTTTTGAAGCATCAATGACCATAACTGCAGAATCTGCTGCCATTAAAGTACGATATGTGTCCTCCGAGAAATCCTGATGTCCAGGAGTATCCAATATGTTAATGCAATAACCGTCATAATTAAACTGAAGTACGGAAGATGTAACGGAAATACCTCTTTCTTTTTCAATTTCCATCCAGTCTGAAACCGCATGACGAGCTGTTGCCTTTCCTTTTACACTTCCTGCAAGGTTGATTGCTCCTCCGTAAAGAAGAAATTTCTCAGTCAGAGTTGTCTTACCTGCATCCGGATGGGAAATAATTGCAAAAGTTCTTCTTTTTGTAATTTCTTTTGTATAGTCAGCCACTGAAATGACCTCCTTCTCTTTTTTTATCTCAAATTAAAATTTTCATAAGTAAACACTTAGCATATTTTAGTATACCGTACAAACAGTGTCAAGGATTTTAAAAAGATTTATTCGCCATCCGAGCTTTCCGCTTCAAGCGGAGTAATCACAATATTCTCTATCGGAACCGATGTTTTCCGTTTTACAATATCTTCAATCTGAGCCCGCTTGTCATCTGCCATATACTCCTGCGGTACAATAATGTCAGCCGATTCATTGGTCAGATTCACCACTACATTTGCAAATCCCTTTGCTTCCAGTAAAAGTTCTGCGGCTTCTTCCTGTTCTGCAAGGTCTGTCATTTCTACCATTGAAGCAATTGCCTCCTGTTTTTTATCCTCTCCTATATTTTCGTTGTTAATAATTCCCATCAGTGTTTCTTTATTGGCAGAACGTACCTGCTCCCGATTCAGTTTTGCCTGTGCAGCAAAAGTGGATGCGCCTGTTAATACTGCTTCTCCAGGTGTCTCGGCAGATGCACTCGCTTCTCCTGCCTGATTGTCCCCTGCTGCCTGATTTTCTTCTAACAGGGCACTTTCATCTGTCAAATCATAATCCAGACTGTCAATCTCTTCCACAATTCCATCTGTTCCTGCGGTTTCCTGCGCCTCCGTATCGGAAGTATCCGAAACAGCACCTGTTTTCTGTAGTACCTTATCCATTCCCAGATGTGTGTCTGAGTAATTAATGTAGCCGGCAACCGCAATCATAATTGCCAAAGCAGTAATAATCACCTGATTTTTCTTAAAAATCTTTTTCACCCACGCTTCTCCTTTAATTCATTTTCATTACTTTTATTCTATGGGCTTCCACCTGAAATAATGCCTGCACTGCCTCCTGAATATTCTGTACCACTACCGGATTATCTGCTCCCTTTGCAAGAATCAAAACTCCGCTGATTTTCGGATACTTCTGCATTTTTACATAAGGAGTCTGATTTCCTGTTGCATCTTTTTGAAACACCGTCTGGTTTTCATCCTTTTCTACTACATTTTCCCAACTGTTTTCAAAAGTTAAAAATACTTTCGTCTCTCCTGCCCCCTCCGATTCATTGAGCATGTTTTGAAGCCTTGCCTGAATCTGCTCCTGCCATGCCCCTTCTTTTAAATCTTCACTTTTCTCTTCTATCGCTGTATTTGTCTCATTTATCGTCTCTTTTTTCACCGGAATTGCAAGTATCAGACACAAAATTCCAACTAACAGAGCAACCGCCAGATATTCTTTTTTTAATTTGTCCGGAAATCCTCTCATGGCTTGTCCACCTCTTCTTCCCGTTCCTGCCAATAGCGGCTTTCTGCATCATAAGCCTTCTGCTCCCATTCCTTTTGACTCTCTGTCTCTTCTTGAAGCTCCATATCCGGCATCTCAAATATGGTTTCCTCTGCTCCTAAAAGCTTCCCTCCTGTTACAATCAAAACCCAGATAAATAAAAGTCCCATGTAAAACTGAATGTATTTTTTATAACTTCCCTCTGGCAGAAAATGCAGAAGTGCAGACTGAAAGATAAAATAACAGGCAACACTCTGCATCCATAGACAAACTCTCTCCGGCATCGACTCCCCTCCCATATTGACTTGCCTGATTTTTATCCTATTTTCCGATAAATGAAATACTTAGAATTGCAATCGTGATAAAAATCAAAAGTTCCATACAAAGCAGTACCTTTAAAAATAAAACATAGCCATTACCAATTGTGCTAAGTGCTCCTGTCATCCGCTTGTCCGATACCGGCTGTACTACCGCTGCCAAAAGTTTATATAAAAATGCAAGCAGCGCCAGACGAATCACCGGCCGGATTCCGATACAGACTAAAATAATAATTCCCACTACACCGATTCCATTTCGGATAATCACGGCTGTCCCAAGGGCAACTTCTGTCACTCCATTAATGGCATTTCCGATTCCGGGAATCGAAGCCGCTGTCTTTCCAATGATGTCCCGCTTTAGAGAATCCATTGCCGGTCCAATCATATTTTGAATCAACTGCATGCCAAGCACCACCGCCATACAGCTTTTTAAACTCCATTCAATCAAAGTCTGCAACAGCTCTGCCATTTTGGATAAGAAATCTTCGCTGTGAAGATAATTGACCAGTTCTACAAGTGCCAAGACATAAATGGTCGGAACAATGCCTTTTAAAAAGACAACCTGAATCACATAAATTAAAAACAGCACTGCTTCATAAAAAATCATTGCCGTCGCACTTCCTGAGGAAGCCGTAACCGCAAGAAAATAAGACGGCATTAAAGCTTTTAAAAATAAAATAAAATTTTCCAGAAGTTCTTTTAACTCCACTCCCATACTTCCAAACGATTTTATCAATAATGCAAGCAAAAGCATGTAAGTAATATAAAAGCTGGTTTCTCCGGTTTTTCCATCTCCAAATACTGCTGTAAAATTAGAAAACACAGCTGCAAGAAGTACCAAAAGTACAACTTGAAACATTGCCTTTTGTTCTCTTTGAAGCTGTGCTTTTACTATATTTTTAAACCACTTACTCATTGTCTCTTTTTGAAACAAAGACTCTCCTTTTAAAATCTGATTTAAGATTTCTTCTATGGAAAAGCTGTCCTCTTTTAAAATCTGATTGACTGCATCCTGCATTTGCCCAAGTTCCATATCTTCCATCAGCTTCTGTCTTGTTTCTTCTTCCTGCTGTTCTCTCTGTTTTTGCCCTGCCTGTACAAAAGTTGCTCCAAATTCCAGACAGAGCAAAAAAACTGCCAGTATGAATCGAATTTTTCTTCTTTTCATAATAAAAAATTATGAATGGTCTCAACCAGTGCCAGTAACACCGGTAAAGATAATACCATAAGATAAAGTTTCACAAATAACTCAATCTGTCCTGCAATTGCTGCATATCCGGCATCTTTGCAGATACTTGATGAAAACTGTCCAATATAGGTTGCTCCTGTCATTTTAAGCAGAACAAGCACATACTTTTCATCTACCGGAAGAAATTCCTGTATTTTTTTGATACTCTCAAACAGATAGGATAATTTTTCCACTGCATATCCTAAAATACAGATTCCAACGGCAAAGCTCAGATAAACAGAATACTCCGGCTTACTTTCTTTTAAAAAGAGTGCCAAAAGAACTCCCGTAATTCCAATCATCACAATTTTAACAACTTCCATCCTGCCCCCTACAAAGAAAACAAATCTTCAATCGTCTGAAAGAGTTCATAAATATAAGGAAGCACCCAGAACAGTACGACTAAAAGCCCTGCAAGACTGGTGAGAAAAGCAAGTTCTTCTCTCTGGCTGTGTTTTAAAATCTGACAAAGTACCGAAACAAGAATTCCGACTGCTCCAATTTTAAATAAAATCGTAACTTCCAAGTACTTCCCTCCCCTGCAATTTCAGCTTTTTTTCGATTTTTTACTGCCAGAGCAAAATCAAAAGAAAGATTCCCCCCATAACCCCCAGACTTTGATATAATTTTCTTTTTTGTGGAATTTCTTTTTGCAGATATTCAATTTTTTGTTCGAGTTCTTTTAAATAAAGCTTCATTGCATTTTTCTGCATTTCCACATCCAGATATCCAAGCGATTCTCCAAAACGGGCAAATTCCTCTTTATCTTCTTTTGTAAGTGCTGTACCTTTTAACTGCTCTTTTATTTCTGTCTCAAACAAATCAGAAAAACGGACTCCATCAAAGGCATCTGCCCTTCCTGCTGTCTGTCTTAAAAAAGAATCAAACGGTACTTTTACTTTTCCGGCACTGCTTCTTAAGGCTTCCGGAAGTGCTGCGTTCTTATAAAGAATCTCTCCTTGAATCAACAGCACAATCCGTTGTAATTCCTGAAGCTGTTCGATTCTTTTTGTAAACTGCCTGCTTTTTTGTACACCCAGCAAAGAGGACGCACTTAATATCAGACACGCACCTGCCACTCTTAACATAAAATTCCCTTTTTTCGGTTTTGGTCATACAGACACGTTCCTCTTTCATCAAAAATTGCCTTGACCTGTCCTGCCCTGTCCTTATTTTGCAAAATAATATAGCGTTCAAACACTTTTTCCTGCATGAGTCTCTGCATCAGCGGTTTTCGCTTCATATCATCAATGGAACTCCCATGAACGGTTGCAAATAGCTTACAGCCACAGTGAATGACTGACTCAATCGCATGAATGTCTTCATAATCGCCAAGCTCATCCACTGCAACCACTTCCGGAGACATCGAACGAATCAGCATCATCATGCCCTCCGCTTTTGGACAACAGTCCAAAATATCCGTACGGATTCCCAAATCATTTTGCGGAATTCCCTGATAAGAGCCTGCAATCTCAGAACGTTCATCCACCACTCCCACCGTTTTCCCCTCAAGATAACGATTCCCGTCACTGACCTGGCGGATTAAATCCCGAAGCAGTGTTGTTTTTCCGCACATCGGCGGAGAAATAATCAAGGTATGACACACATTATTTTTTTTCATAATATAAGGGAGAATTGGGGTCGCACACCCCTTTATCTGATGTGATAATCTCAGATTGATATAAGATATGTATTTTAGACTTTTTATTTTATCCCCATCTAAGACGGTTTTTCCGGCTATTCCGACCCGATGCCCGCCTTGAATTGTAATAAATCCCTTTCGGATTTCCTCTTCGAATGCATACATGGAATAATTACTGACATATTCCATTGTTTCCCGCAAATCTTCTGCCTCAATCATACAGACATTCTGCATATTTTTGGTCAGCCTTCCGTCTTTCGCAACAAAGTATTCTTTCCCACCGTAGATTACAATCATCGGAGCATTAACCCGAAGCCTGATTTCATAAAGCTCTTCCAAATTAAATCCGGTCTTTTCGAGTATTTCCCGTATTTTAGCAGGAAAGAGATATGTAATTCCCTTTTCTTTCATCTTGTTCACCTCTTAAAATAATATATGAGGACAATCTTTATTACAGGAATTTCTTTCTTGCCGCTTCACTTTCTATATTTTATTCTGCTTCTTTTATGCACTCAATTTCACACGCAGACTGTGCTGTTACACAGACCCAGTAATCCTCGATTGAAAAACTTTCCTGCCATGCATTTTTTTCTAAAGTGTCAAGTTCTCTCGTAATTCCCTGACCACTCCACTTTACATAGCTTTCCTTTTGGCTCCAGAGCCTGCAAAAGAAAGACTCTGTTTCCTCTGACTGTTCAAGCTGTAACAGCTCCTGTTTCGTTAAGATCCGTCTTAAAAGCCTTGGACTGTAAGATTGTATTTTTTGGATATCAATTCCGATTTCACAAGTTGCCACTGCACAGACTGCATAGTCTCCGGAATGGCTGATATTAAAAAAAGGGAAGCGGGTTTTGTCTTTAAAATACGGTTTTCCATGTGCTCCGATTTCAATAGACTGTTCTAGTTCTTCCAGATTTTGAATGGTTTGGATGTTGCTTTTCTTTATTGCATTTAACAACAGTAGTCTTCCGGCTGTTCGTTCCCGCTTTTGTTTTGAACTTTCTTCTTTTACCAGATTTTCTATTTTTCCATAGTAAATCCATATCTGATTTGTCATTTTTTCTTATCCTTCTCTTCTTTTAATACCAGACCGCTTTCCGTTAAAAATCTCGAAACTTCCAATTCTTTCTCATGCCGGTTCTTTGCATATAAAATCCACAAAAACTTCCGTGCCCTTGTAATCCCCACATAAAACAGACGCCGTTCTTCCTCTATACTGCTCTCTGTCACTGCCTTATGATAGGGAAGGGAACCCTCGTTAACATCCATTAAAAAGACTGCATCAAACTCAAGTCCTTTGATACTGTGCAGAGTGGATATCGTAATTCCTTTTTTCTCTGAAACCTGTTTTTTTGCCTGTTCTTTTAACTGCTGTGTATACTCTTCTATATGGACAAACCATTCCGAAAATGACTTAAAGTTTTTTGCGCTTGAAGCCAGTTCTTCCATCACTTCAAACAATTCTTCTGCCTTAATTTTCCGATACCCTGCGTACTCTTTTAAGTATTCTTCATAGCCGATTCCATAACGAATATAATTAATTGCACCATAGGGTGTCATACGTTTTAAGGTATTCAAATCTTCTTCGAGTTTATCAATCCGGTCACACATCCAGTCTTTTTCCTCATAAAACCAGCGCAGTCCCTCAAAAGAAACCTGTGCATCATCCAAAGCATCCCTTGAAAAATAACGGTTGGGACGATTCATAATCCGTAAAAACTCTCTTCGGCTTCTCTCACCCATTGCAATACGGATATAAGAAATCACATCCTGTGCAATCCAGTGTTCATAAAGATTTGGAAGCGTATCCCGCATACAAAATGGAATCTGGTACTGCATCAGAGTTTCTACAAGAAAACGTGCTCCGGAATTGGTGCGATACAAAACCGCCATTTCTTCATAAGGAATTCCCTTTTTTAACAGCTCCTTCACCTGACTTTTCACATATAGTTCTTCCTGTTTTCCATCTTCAAATACCTGTATTGTTACAGGTTTTCCACCCATTTTATCTGCAAACAATTCTTTTTTATATCGTCTTAAGTTTTTTGAAATCACTTTCTGTGAGAGTTCTACAATAGTAGAAGCAGAACGGTAATTGCAGGCTAAGAGTTCTGTTTTTGCATCTGGATAATCCTCTGGAAAATGCAGCATAATCTCCGGTTTTGCGCCTCGAAAGGCATAAATCGACTGGTCATCATCTCCTACGATAAATAAATTATCTTCCGGCTTTGCAAGCAATTTTACCACATCGTACTGCAGTTGATTAATATCCTGAAATTCATCTACTAAAATATAGGTAAAACGCTTCTGCCAGCCTCTTAAAATATCATTTCGGTTTGTCAAAAGTTCATAAGTATATAATAAAATATCATCAAAATCAAGCAACTTTGAAGTTTTGCACCGCTTGACATACTCCTGATAAATTATACGGAATGTATCATCCGGACAATTGGCCGAATAATAATGTTCGAGTGGAATCCGCCCATTTTTTACCATGGAAATTTCCTGCACCAGCCCCTGAAAAAATTCTTTTTCATCTTCTATCGTAAGTTTCTGACGGTACACGATTTCTTTTAAGATATCATACTTACGCTCTTCACTTAAAATGTTCTGCACACTTAAGTGATAGGCATATTTTAAAATACTGTAATAAACACCATGAAACGTACCAAAGGTAACCTGTTCATAAGGCGCATTCACATTTTTTTCTTTACACAGGCGTAAAAAACGCTCCTTCATCTCTCTGGCAGCAGCCTTTGTAAAGGTCACCACCAGAATAGAAGAAGGAGTCACTTTTTTTTCTTGTATTAAATTCACCACTCGTTTTGTAATCGTCGTTGTTTTCCCTGAACCAGGACCGGCAAGAAGCATCATCGGTCCTTTATCATGGGAAATCGCACGGTTTTGTGCTGAATTTTCTTTCATTTACTTTTCTCCAGTTCAAATTGTTTCAACCCACAGTCGGTAATTTCACAGAGTCTGACATGTCAGCAAAACGCTGACTGTGGTTTACCTCATGTCAGTGGGGGATACCGATTTCTCTCCGCCCATCACTGCCGTTAACCTTTCTGTTTGCAATTTCTCTCACCACCTATAGAGGTGGGAGAATCCTTGCTATATTTGTTGAATTAAGAAAGTTTTTCTACTGCTGCTTTTAAACGTATAATGGATTCGTCTTTTCCAAGTACTTCAAGGATTTCTGTTGCACCGGCAGGTGTCATCTGTTTTCCTGAAAGTGCGGTACGAATCGGCCATAAAATCTGTCCGTTTTTGTATCCGTTTTCTTTTGCAAATCCACACAATAATTCGTATAATGCATCGTTTGTGTAATCTTCGTGTGCTTCTAATACCGGAATGATTTTATTTAATACTTCTAAAGAAATTTCCGGATTTGTTTTCATTTTCTTATGAGTATACATTGCAACATCGTATTCCGGAACTGCTTCAAAGAAGTCAATTAAATCCGGAATGTCCGGGAATACTTCGATTCTGGTTTTTACCATCTGTGCAATTTTCTTTAAATCTAAGTCTTTTTTAATTACACTCTGAATGTATGGAAGTGCCATTTCATAGAATTTATCAAAATCCATTGCTTTAATGTATTCGCCATTCATCCATTTTAATTTTGTCATGTCAAACACAGCCGGAGATTTGCTCATGTGATGGTAATCAAATTCTTTTACCAGTTCTTCAAGGCTGAAAATCTCACGATTGTCCTGTGGACACCATCCAAGCAGTGCAACGTAGTTTACGATTGCTTCTGTTAAGAATCCCTGCTCTAATAAATCTTCATAAGAAGAATGTCCGGAACGTTTGCTTAATTTTTTATGTTCTTCGTTTGTGATTAACGGACAGTGTACATAAGTCGGGATTTCCCATCCAAATGCTTCATAAATACGATTGTATTTCGGTGAAGAAGAAAGATATTCATTTCCTCTTACTACATGTGTGATGTTCATCAGATGGTCATCGATTACGTTTGCAAAGTTGTAGGTCGGATATCCATCGGATTTAATCAGAATCATATCATCCAGCTCTGAGTTCGGAACTTCAATCTTTCCGTAAATCTCATCTTCGAAAGAAGTCGTTCCTTCATTCGGGATGTTCTGACGGATAACATACGGAACGCCTGCTGCCAGTTTGGCTTCTACTTCTTCTTTGGAAAGATGCAGACAGTGTTTGTCATAAACAATAATTTCTTTTCCGGCAACTTCCTGTTTTAAAGATTCCAGACGCTCTTTGCCGCAGAAACAGTAATATGCTTCCCCTTTTTCAACCAGCTCTTTGGCATATTTCAGGTAAATGCCCTGTGCCTGACGCTCGCTCTGTACATACGGACCAACGCCGCCATCCAGATCCGGACCTTCATCATGAACCAGACCTGTCTCTTTGAGTGTATGGTAAATAATATCCAATGCACCTTCCACGTAACGCTCCTGGTCGGTGTCCTCTATACGGAGAATAAAGTCTCCTCCTTCATGTTTTGCAATCAGATATGCATATAATGCAGTTCTTAAATTTCCTACGTGCATCCTTCCTGTCGGACTTGGTGCAAAACGTGTTCTGACTTTGCTCATATCTTTCCTCCTCATCCTTGGGCTTTTCTATGCTTCCCAAAACGTCATTTCACTTCATTATATACTCTGTTTTGTAATTTGTACAGAGAAAAAAATCCCCGGAATTCTGAAAACAGACAGATATCTGCATTTCCAGAATTCCGGAGATTTTACTTTAGTTCTTCCATAATGTCCGCCACATGCTCCAGTTTTTCTGCCTTCCAGGCATTTGCCCCACAGAACAGCAGTGCTTCGTCCAGATTTCCTTTCGCCGCCGCGATCAATGCACGTGTGATACAGTAAGGGATTTCTTTTGGATTACAGTGTTCCAGGCAATGGAGACATTTTTTATCAATTTTGTGCGAACCATGTTTGATAAAGGTATTGAAAATAGCACGCCCCG
>OKSK01001666.1_pt1 | contig 10404 bp, 6 predicted proteins | sample 1606301 | NCBI WGS metagenome assembly OKSK01 (sample SAMEA3879557, study PRJEB24766) | human gut metagenome | biome: human-associated habitat; feature: feces | place: USA | collected 1985/1987
TATGTAGAGACCCACATCGCAGGCAGGCAGCCCGCCCCAGCACGCTGGGGGCGGGCTTTTTCTTTAACGGGACACAAAAGGGCCGGGCGCAGTCCTTTCGAACTGTGCCCGGCCCCGATCTCGGCTTATATGCCCCGTGCCAAAAGCTCTCTTATGCCTCGTCCACGCCCTCGGGCACAGGCTCAGCAAGGTCCTCTGCGAATTCCGTCGTATCCTCGTCGTCGAGTGTCTTCTTGTCGCTCTCCATGCGGGCTACGGCGCAGATGCGGTCGTTGTCGTCGACGGTCATCATCTTGACGCCCTGGGTGGCGCGGCCAGTCTGGCTGATTTCGTCGGTCTTGACGCGAATGACCGTCGCGCCCTCCGTCACGATGAACAGCTCGTGCTGCGGGCCCACCGTCTTCATGGCCGCGAGGTTACCTTTACGCTCGGTCATTTGGATGGTGTAGACGCCCTGACCGCCGCGATTCTGCTCCGGGTAGTCCGCGACCGGCGTACGCTTGCCGTAGCCGCGCTCGGTGATGACGAACAGATCGCCGTTGCCGTTAGTGACTTCCATGCCCAGAACGCTCACGCCGTCCTTCATGCTAATGCCGCGAACGCCGCTGGTATCGCGGCCGGTGGCGCGCACCTGCTCCTCGGAGAACATAATCGCCTTGCCCGCGGTGGTAGCCAGGATAATCTTGTCGCCCTCGCGCACGCGGCGCACGTTCAACAGTGCGTCGTCGTCACGCAGGTTGATAGCGATCAGGCCGTCACGACGGCTGCGGTCATACGCACTCATCACGGTCTTCTTGACCATGCCACTCTTGGTGGCAAACATCAGGTACTCGTCGGCAGGGAACTCGCGGCAGCTGATGATGCTCGCGATCTTCTCGCCCTCCTCGAAGGGCAGCAGGTTGACGATCGCGGTACCGCGCGCCTGGCGCGTACCAACCGGCAGCTCGTGCACCTTCAGGCGATAGACCTTGCCCTTGCTCGAGAAGAACAGCACGTACTCGTGCGTGGACGCGATGAACATCTCATCGATAACGTCGTCCTCTTTGAGGTTGACGCCCGACACGCCCTTGCCGCCGCGCTTCTGGGCACGGTAGGCAGCCACCGGGATACGCTTAACGTAGCCGGTGTGGGTGATGGTCACGACCATATCCTCGTCGGCGATGAGGTCCTCGACATCCAGGTCCTTCTCAACCTGGCTGATCTCGGTGCGGCGCTTATCGCCGAACTTCTTGGAGATCTCGCGCATCTCTTCCTTGATGACGCCCAGGATCTTCTCCTCGTGCGCCAGCAGGTCCTCGTAGTAGGCGATGGCGCGGCGCAGACCGTCCAGCTCTTCCTGGATTTTGTCGCGCTCCAGGCCGGTCAGGCGGCGCAGCTTCATCTCGAGGATGGCCGTGGTCTGCTCGGGCGTAAAGCCAAAGCGCTCGATCAGGCGGCTGCTGGCCTCGGAGTCGGTCTGCGAGGAGCGGATGATGCTAATGACCTCGTCGATATGGTCAAGGGCCATCAGGTAGCCCTCAAGGATATGCGCGCGGGCCTGGGCCTTCTTAAGGTCGAAGCGGGTGCGGCGAGTGACGACGTCGACCTGGTGGTCGATGTAGTGCCGCAACATCTCGCGCAGGCTCAGGCATTTGGGAACGCCGTTGACGAGCGCCAGGTTGTTGGCGCCGAAGGTCGTCTGCAGCGAGGTGTACTTATACAGGTTGTTGAGCACGACCTGCGGAATGACGCCCTTCTTGAGCTCGATGACCAGACGGATGCCCTTCTGGTTGGACTCATCGCGCATATCCGAGATGCCCTCGATGCGCTTATCGTTGACGAGCTGGGCGATCTTCTCCTGCAGGGTGCCCTTGTTGACCATGTAGGGAATCTCGGTAAAGACCAAGCGGCTGCGGCCGGTCTTGGTGGACTCCACATGTGCCTTGGCACGCACGGTAATGGAGCCGCGGCCGGTCTCGTAGCTCTGCTTAATGCCGGCGCTGCCCATGATGATGGCGCCGGTGGGGAAGTCCGGACCGGGCATGATCTGCATGAGCTCGTCGACGGTGGCGTCGGGGTTGTCGATCAGGTAGCAGGTGGCCTCGATCGCCTCGGTGAGGTTATGCGGGGCGATGTTGGTGGCCATGCCGACGGCGATGCCCTGGCTGCCGTTGACCAGCAGGTTGGGGAAGCGCGCGGGCAGCGCCACGGGCTCGGCGAGCGATTCGTCGTAGTTGGGCTGCCAGTCGACGGTATCCTTCTGCAAGTCACGCAGCAGTTCCATGGCGGGCTTGGCCAGGCGACTCTCGGTGTAACGCATGGCCGCCGCGCCGTCGCCGTCGATGTTACCGAAGTTGCCGTGACCGTCGATGAGCGGCGTGCGCATGGAGAACCACTGCGCCAGGCGGACCATGGCCTCATAGACCGCGGAGTCGCCATGCGGGTGGTACTTACCGATAACTTCGCCGACCGTCCAAGCTGACTTCTTGTGCGGGCGGTTGGGGTAGATGCCGCTCTCGTTCATCGCGTACAGGATGCGGCGGTGCACCGGCTTTAAGCCGTCGCGCACGTCCGGCAGGGCGCGCGCCGTGATGACCGACATCGAATACTCGATGAACGACTGCTTCATCTCGCGACCGAACTCCGAAATCTGGAGCTGGCCGCCGTTGATATCCTCGCCGGCCGAGGCACCACGGTCGACTTCGCCAAAGCTCTCCTCGAGCTCAGCGTCGTCCTCTTCCTCATCATCATCATCGGCATCGGGGTTATAGGCGTCCGGGTCGCCATCCTCGCCCTGCTCAGCACGGGCAAGCAGGCGCTTCAGATCATCGGGCATGCCGGCATCGCCGGCCTCGCTCGTACCCTCGTTATTGTTGATATCGTCTGCCACGTTACCTCCTCTTAAGCGTCAAGGAAACGCGCGTCATGCGCATGTTTTTCAATGTACTCGCGGCGATAGCCGACCTCGGAACCCATCAGCTCGCGCACGGCGCGGTCCGCCACCACGGCGTCCTCGATCGACACGCGCTGCAGAATGCGGGTCTTGGGGTCCATCGTCGTCGAGGCGAGCTGCTTGGGGTCCATCTCGCCCAGACCCTTGTAGCGCTGGACGGTATAGCCCTTGCGCTTTTTGGTGATCTTGCCGTCCTTGGCCTTGCTGTCCTCGTCGTTATCGTCGGGGTTCAGGCCCAGGCTCTGGATGGTGTCGCGCAGGATCTCGTCTTCGGGCTGGCGGCCGTTGGGATACACGTAGTGGATCTTGTTGCGCACCTTAATGCCAAAGATGGGCGGGCAGGCAACATAGACGTAGCCGGCATCGATCAGCGGACGCATGTACTTGTAGAAGAACGTCAGCAGCAGGATGCGGATATGTGCACCGTCGACGTCTGCATCGGTCATGATGATGATCTTGTGGTAGCGCGCCTTGGTGATATCGAAGTCGCCGCCGTCGCCGGCGCTCGTCGTGACGCCACAGCCGATCGCGGTAATCAGCGACTGGATGGTGTCACTCGAGAACGCGCGATGGTCACCAACGCGTTCGACGTTCAAAATCTTGCCGCGCAGGGGCAGAATCGCCTGGATGTCTCGGCGACGGCCGTCCTTGGCCGAACCGCCTGCCGAGTCGCCCTCTACGATGAAGAGCTCGGTCAGCTCGGCATCGCGCACCGAGCAGTCAGCGAGCTTACCGGGCAGGGACGCCGTCTCGAGCAGGCTCTTGCGACGCGTCGCCTCGCGCGCCTTGCGGGCGGCGTTGCGGGCCCTGCAGGCTTGCTGGGCCTTCTTGACGATCTCGCGGGCGGGCTTAGGATGCTCCTCGAGGTAGTCGGCGAGACCGTCGGTCACGATCTTGAGCGTCAGCGCGCGCATATAGGAGCTGCCGAGCTTTGCCTTGGTCTGGCCCTCAAACTGCGGGTCGGGCAGCTTGACCGAGATAACGGCCGAAAGGCCCTCGCGCACATCGTCGCCGGTCAGGTTGGCGTCTTTTTCCTTGAGCAGGTTCTGCTTGCGCGCGTAATCGTTGATCACGCGGGTGAGCGCGGTGCGGAAGCCCTCAAGATGCATGCCGCCCTCGGGGGTGTAGATGTCGTTGGCAAACGACATGACGTTCTCGCCGTAACCGCTATTCCACTGCAGGGAAACCTCGACCTCGCCCATCTTGGTCACAGGCGCGTCCGGATCCGATTTGCCCTCGATGTAGATGGGCTCCTTAAAGACCTCGGGGACGTCCTTGCCCTCGTTGAGGAACTTGACGAAGTCGATGATGCCGCCCTCGTAGCAAAACTCCTCCACATGGGGAGTCGCCTCGCGCTCGTCGGTCAGCACGATTTTGAGGTTCTTATTGAGGAACGCCGTCTCCTGCAGACGGTTGTGCAGCGTATCGAAATCATAGATGCAGGTCTCGAAGATCTCGTCGTCGGGCCAGAAAGTGACGGTGGTGCCCGTCGAATCCGAGGTGCCCACGACTTCCATCTTCTTGACGGTCTTGCCGCGCGAGAACTCCATCTCGTAGGTGTTGCCATCGCGACGAACCTGAACGACCACGCGCTTGGACAGTGCGTTGACGACGGAGATGCCCACGCCGTGCAGGCCGCCCGAGACCTTATAGGCCGAGTTATCGAACTTACCGCCGGCGTGCAAGATCGTCATGACGACCTCGAGCGTCGGGATCTTTTTAACAGGGTGCTCGTCGACGGGGATACCGCGACCGTTGTCGACGACCGTGATGGAGTTGTCGGCGTGGACCGTCACCTGGATCTCGGTGCAGAAACCGGCCATGGCCTCGTCGACGGAGTTGTCAACGATCTCCCACACCAGGTGATGCAGACCGCTGGCGCTCGTCGAGCCGATATACATGCCCGGGCGCTTACGAACGGCCTCGAGACCTTCGAGAATCTTAATCTCGCCGCCATCGTAATCGTTTTCGTTTGCCACACGTCCTCCTTCAGCCAAGAAAATGTGTACAGCCTTACTAGTTTATCGTAAAAAAATACCCTCGGGAACGAGGGTATTTGGCTCTACAAGGCCACCAGATGCGATTTAAGGCTCTTTTTTGCTTTGCACGCCCTTGGCCCACTCGGCGCTGGCTCTCATGGCATTCTCGAGGGCCTCGCGCAGTTTTTGGTCTTCGATGGGCGCCACTTGGCGCTCAATCTCGGTGCGCTCGGCCTCACTTAGGTCGGCGTGCGGGGCCGACGGGCGCTCGGTCGTCGCCGGGCGCAGGCGCTCCTTGGCGGCGGGCGGCGTGTGACCGGGCGCGGTGGTTTTGAACACCAGACCGTCCACATGCGCACCGGCGCGCTCCATGCGCGCGCGAATGATCTCGCGCAACAGCGTCATTTCCTGCGTCCACGAGGGCGAATCAAGATATACCAGCAGCTCATTGGACTCGGGCAGGTAGCGCAGACCCGTCACATGCCGCCCCTCGCGCGTGCCCGAGCACACCGCGTTCCACGCGCGATAGACCGCGCGCGACTCCTCGGCAGCCTCCATCTGCGCACGGCGCTCAGGCGTCGCCGACGCCAGGATGCGCTGGCGCTCTGCGTTCAAAAACCCACTGAAGGCGACCGTCTCGCTCTCGCGCTCGTAATTAGCACGTCTCACCCATGCTCACCACCTTGGCTCGATCAAGCAGGTCATCGGTAAAATACCCCAGGTTGGTCGTGGTTATGACCGTTTGGATATCATCGCCGATCAGCCGCAGAAAAGCGCCGCGACGCTCGCCGTCGAGCTCGCTCATCACGTCATCTAAAAGCAGCAGTGGGGCGGTGCCCAGGACATCGCGAGCCACGGCCACCTCCGCCACCTTCCAGGCTAGAACCAACGTTCGCTGCTGACCTTGGCTGGCAAACGAACGAGCGGAACGACCCGCCACGGTAAACTCAATCTCATCGCGATGCGGTCCCACCAACGTCACGCCGCGGCGAATTTCCTCGTCGGCGTGCTCGTCAAGCGCAGCCAGCATGCGCTCGTACGCCCAGCCCTTCAGCTCTTCGCGATCCTCGACCTGGGGCAAATCCCCCAGCGTAGACGCATAGGCCACGTTGGCAGCCTCGCCGGACGCCACTTGCCCGTAGGCAGCGTGCACATGGCCCGCCAACCGGTCGAGCAGGGCCAACCGGTGCACGAGCAGGGCCGAGCCCGCGCGGGCAATCGAATCGTTCCACGCGCCGAGCATCTCGCGGCAGCACCAGGTCTCCTTGAGCAAGGCGTTACGCTGAGTCACGCAGCGCCCATAGGTGCTCGCAAGATCGGCATACCGTGCGCTCAGTTGCATGCCAAAGTCATCGAGGGCGGCGCGACGCACACTGGCGCCTCGCTTAACCATGTCCAGATGGTCGGGGCAAAACAGCACGCTCGGCAGAACCCCGCGCACACCGGCGGCGGAGCATCTCTTGCCGTTGCGGCTAAACGAGCGTTTACCGTCCTCCGCGCTCAATCCCATATCAAGCACGCGGCCGTCGCCCTCGAGCCTCAGCTCGATCTTGCACGAGCCCACGCCGTCATGGACGAGCTCGGCTGCGGTCGGATGCCTAAACGAGGCGCCGCTCGTCAGCAGCTGCAGCGCCTCTATGAGATTGGTCTTTCCCGCCGCGTTGGGTCCCGCAAGTATCGTCACGCCCTCGTCCAGGGCAAGGTGATAGCTATCGAAGCTGCGGTAGTGCGCGACGGAAAGATCGCGGGCGAACATGGTCATGGCGCAACGCTAGATGCGGACCGGCATGACCAGGTACAGGTAGTTGATCTTGTCGTAGGACTTGAAGATGCCCGCCTGCGAGTAGCTCTTGAGCTCCAGCGTGATCTCCTTCTCCTTGGATAGGGCATTGAGGCAGCCGAAGATGTAGTGGTAGTTGAAGGCGATGGTGCCCGACTCGCCCTCGGCCTCGACATCGATCGTCTCCTGCGCAAGGTCCTGGTCATTGGAAATGGAGGACAGGCCCATCTGCCCGTTCTCGACATCGATCTCGAACTTGACGGCGGGGTTGGCGCTCGCGATAACGGCCACGCGCTTGAGGGCGGCGTTAAAGGCGGCGACGTCGATCTTGACGCTCGTCACGCAAGAATCGGGGATGAGCTGCTTGTAGTTGGGGTACACGCCCTCGATGCGGCGCGAAACGTAGGTGGTGTTGCCGGCCTCAAAGACGACCTGGGTGTCGGTAGCCCCGATCATGATGGTCGCCTGGCTGGCCATGATGTTCAGCGCGTCGTTAAAGGCGTCAGCCGGAACGTTGAGCTCAAAGGAGCCCTCGAGGGTCGAGGTCTCGACCTGCGTGTCGCACACGGCCAAGCGGAAGGAATCGGTCGCCACCAGGCGTACGGTGTTGTTCTCGACCTTCATGTGCACGCCGCCCAGGATGGGGCGAGCCTTGTCGGTCGAGGTGACGCGCCACACGCGGCCGACCATTTCGGACAAGACATCGGTCGGCAGCTCCACGGCACTCTCGATGGCATAGGCCGGAAACTCGGGGAAGTCATTGGCATCGAGCGTGTTCAGCCTAAAAGAGCTCTTCTCGCAACCAATCAGCACCTGGCGCTCGGACAGCTCAAAGGTGACCGGGGCATCGGGGAGGGTCTTGGTGATATTGGAGAGCATCTTACAGGGGATAACCATCTCGCCCTCTTCTTCGACATGCGCCGCGATGCGATGACGGATCGAGATGGTGTAGTTAGAGGTCTGGAATTCCAAGATGCCGTCTTGGGCCTTAACGAGCACGCCCGACAGGATGGGGAGGGTGGATGCCGAAGCGACACCCTTCATAACGACGCCTATGGCTTGTGTAAGCGAGCTCTGGCTGACGGTGAACTTCATCTTTTAATACCTTTCTATAGATATAAATATCTTAATAATAGTAATAGCACTGACGAAACTGTTGATTACTCCCAAAGACGCAGGTCAGACCCAGAAAGAGAATCGACAGCAACCTGTGTGCAACAGGGGTGGTTTTCCACGTTCAAAACCTGCGCAAAACTTTTCATCACCGCAGGTTGGGTTTTAGACACCTTATGCCCGTGGTTTCGACAAGTTTTCAACAGGTGTCTCTATTTCCCTACGAGCGCAGTGTAATTTTATCGCGCAGCGACTTGAGGTCTTCGGTGACGGTGCGGTCTTCCTGGATCATCTTCTGGACCTTTTTGTAGCTCGTACTGACGGTCGAGTGGTTGCGGTTGCCAAATTCGGCGCCCACCGCCGTGGTCGTCATCTCGCACATCTCTATGGCCAGGTAGATAGCGATATGGCGTGCTTTGGCGATATTGGCGTTGCGACGCGGGCCGATGAGCTCCTCGTGCGTCACGCCGTACTGCTCTTCGATGACGGACTGAACCGTCTGGACGTTGATCTTTTTGGCCGATGTGTCGAAGTACTGGCTGGCGATGGCGTCGATATCGTCAAAGGTGAGCTCCCCGCCCTCGCGCTCGCGGTCCCCCGCCTCGCCGGCACAGCGCTCGCAAAAGCTCTCGAGTTCGCGGATGTTGGTGCCCGAGACTTCGGCCATGTGTTTAAAGTGCTCGTCGGTCAGGTGCCCGCCGTCGCCCCCATAGGCCGCCAGCAGCGAGTCGTCGCCTGCCTCGGGAGCGTCGACGATGGTGTTCTCGTAATAGCGCTGCAAGATCTTGTATTTCATCTCGTAGCTGGGCTCTGCGACCAGGCAGAGCATGCCGGCGTTGAAGCGGCTGGTCAGACGCTCGTCCATGCTCAGGTCCTTGGGGGCGCGGTCTGCCGCGATGACGACCTTCTTGTTGTTGCGGATAAACTCGTCCATGAGCTGGAAAAAGTAGTCCACGCTCGCGCGCTTGCCGATGATGTTTTGGATGTCATCGATGATGAGCACGTCCACGCCGTGGTACGCCTGCATGATGGGGGCGTTGCTCTTCTTTTGGCGGTCGAACTCGGTCATCAGGTCGTCCAGATATGCCTGGGAGTTGGCATACTTGACCTTGATCTCGGGCGACCTTTCGGCGAGCTCGTTTTTGATGGCCAGCAACAGGTGCGTCTTGCCCAGGCCCGATTTGCCGTAGATGAACAGCGATGTGCACGTGCCGCGCTCGTCCGCGAGGGCGGCAAACTTGAGTGCCGAGCGATAGGCATGGCTGTTCTCGGGGCCGTAGACAAAGTTCTCAAAGGTAAATTTTGAGTTCGCGGCGAGCGGGGCACCGTCTGTGTTCTGCTCCGCCGGCGCTGCCGGCGCCGCCGTGGGCGAAGCGGGGGCCGCAGCGTGCGTGGTCTTTGCCGGAGCGCCGCCCTTCATCTGGTTCATCATACGGCGGAAGTCATCGGCCGAAAGCGTGTTCTTGATCGCAATGCCCGAGTCCTCGCCCGGCGTCGTGTCGTGGGCGATGGGCATGTGCGTGACGGGTGCGGGCGTTGATGTCACCGGCATCGACGGTGCCGCGGGCGCCTGCTGCACCTCTCCCATGGTTTCACGGGAAACATCGCTGTGCTGGTGCTCGATTGTCGGCACGTTGCCTGCGGAGGCCGGCACCGCCGGGGAAGCAGCGGGAGCCGTGGCGGGCGCCGTCGCTGCAGTGGATTCCGTCGCGGCGCCTTGCGGTGCCACGATGTCGAGCACAATCGGTGCAAAGGCGATTTCTTCCAGATAGGCCTCAATAGTCGGCTGATGCTTTTTGAGCTGCGCGATGGCAAAGCGCGAAGGGGCCTCGATCGTGAGCGTGTCTTCGGTCAGGCTCACAGCGCGCGATTGCCCCAACATGTTGATGAGGCGTGCATCTTGGCCGTCGCGCTGGCAAAAGGCGATGGCATCCCCCAGGATGATGCTTGCTTCCTCGTCCACGGTCTCTCCCGTCCTTTAGCTCTGAGCTCGCACGCGAGCTGCGCCGAGTTCGGTCAGATGGTATTTCTGGCCATGCTTGATGACCAAGCCGGCCTGCGCCAAGTCATTGAGCGTGCGTGACCAAGTGGGGGCCGAGTTTCCAAACGCCCTCGCCAGATCGGTCGCGCCGCACGCCTGATTTTGCGCCAGATAGCCTAGCGCGGCGTTGCCGCGGTCGCTTACGAACACGTCCGGCTGTGGCTGTGCATACTGATTTGCCGCATTAGGATACATCATTTGAGCTGCTGGTTGTTGAGAACTCTGCATCGGCGGCATTTGCTGTTGAAAACTTTGAGGCCACTGTTGGTAAGGCTGTGGAGGCATCTGCTGGGCCCAGGGGTTGTACTGCTGCTGCGGCATCTGCTGGTACGGCTGCTGATATCCCTGCTGGTACTGCTGCGGGAACTGCTGGCCATAACCCAGTGGCGGCATCTGCTGATATGGATATCCCTGTTGGTGCGGCTGATAGCCCATTTGCTGGCCACCCGGTGCCCCTGTCGCCTGCTGCATTGCTGCTGTATCCTGATCCGCCAGCGACATGGCCTCTGGCATGCTTGGCGGCATCGACATCGATGCCGCTTGGGGTTCTTGTGTAGGA
>OKSK01001694.1_pt1 | contig 10285 bp, 12 predicted proteins | sample 1606301 | NCBI WGS metagenome assembly OKSK01 (sample SAMEA3879557, study PRJEB24766) | human gut metagenome | biome: human-associated habitat; feature: feces | place: USA | collected 1985/1987
CGGTAAGGGCTCCCCTGAGTATTGGGTTGCCGTTGTTAAGCCCGGCCGTGTCATGTTTGAGATCGCCGGCGTCCCCGAAGATGTCGCCCGCGAGGCGCTCCGTCTGGCCAGCCACAAGCTGCCCATCAAGACGAAGGTCGTCGCCCGCGAGGACACCGAGACCCAGGAAGTAGGTGAATGAAGATGAAGGCAAGTGAAGTTCGTGCAATGAGCGTCGCTCAGCTCAATGAGAAGCTCGACGCCCTGAAGAAGGATCTGTTTTTCCTGCGTATGCAGCACGCGACCAATCAGCTTGACAATCCTCAGAAGCTCGTTGAGACCAAGCGTGATATTGCCCGAGTCAAAACCATGATCCGTGAAAAGGAGGAGAAGTAACATGGAAGAGAAGAGAATTTCCTCCCGTAAGGTCCGCGTGGGCAAGGTCGTCTCCGACAAGATGGATAAGACCGTCGTCGTCGCCATCGCCGACCGCGTCGCTCACCCCCTGTACAAGAAGATCGTCGGCCGCACCTATAAGCTCAAGGCCCACGATGAGAACAACGAATGCGGTATCGGCGATACCGTTAAGGTGATGGAGACCCGCCCCCTGTCCAAGGACAAGCGCTGGCGCGTGGTCGAGATCGTCGAGAAGGCTAAGTAAGGAGGTGCCGCAAGTATGATTCAGCAAGAGTCCTATCTGAAGGTTGCCGATAATACCGGCGCCAAGGAGATCAAGTGCATCCGCGTTCTGGGCGGCTCCAAGCGCAAGTACGGCAACATCGGTGATGTGATCGTCGCTTCCGTGCGCAAGAGCGCTCCCGGCGGTCAGGTGAAGAAGGGCGAGGTCGTCAAGGCCGTTATCGTCCGCAGCGCCAAGGGCGTCCGCCGCAACGACGGCACCTATGTCCGCTTTGACGAGAACGCTGCCGTCCTCATCAAGGACGACAAGAATCCCCGCGGCACCCGTATCTTTGGGCCCGTCGCCCGTGAGCTGCGCGACAAGGATTACATGAAGATCCTGTCCCTCGCTCCCGAAGTTGTGTAAGGAGGGCTTGAAGAAATGGCTATGAATGTGAAAAAGGGCGATACCGTTATCGTCCTGTCCGGCAAGGACAAGGGCAAGTCCGGCAAGGTGCTGGGTACTGTCCCCAGCGAGCGCAAGGTCGTGGTGGAGGGCATCAACGTGGTGACCTGCCACATCAAGCCCCGCAAGCAGGGCGAGACCGGCGGCATCGTGGAGCGCGAAGCGGCTCTGTATGCCTCCAAGGTCCAGGTGGTCTGCCCCAAGTGCGACAAGCCCACCCGCGTGGCCTATGAGATCAAGGACGGCAAGAAAGTCCGCGTGTGCAAGCACTGCGGCGCCGCTCTGTGAGAAAGGAGAGAGTAAGTAAATGGCACGTCTGAAAGTTAAGTATACCGAAGAAGTGGCTCCCGCTCTCTTCAAGAAGTTCGGCTACAAGTCCACCATGCAGATCCCCAAGATCGACAAGGTCGTCGTGAACGTGGGCTGCGGTGAGGCTCGTGAGAACGCCAAGGTTCTGGACGCTGTGTGCAGCGATCTGGCCACCATCACCGGCCAGAAGGCCATCATCACCAACGCCAAGAAGTCCGTTGCGAACTTCAAGCTGCGTGAAGGTATGCCCGTCGGCGCGAAGGTCACCCTCCGCGGCGATAAGATGTGGGAGTTCCTCGATCGTCTCTTTAACGTGGCGCTTCCCCGTGTCCGCGACTTCCGCGGCATCAGCGCGAACGCCTTCGACGGCCGCGGCAACTATGCCCTCGGCATCAAGGAGCAGCTGATCTTCCCCGAGATCGAGTACGACAAGATCGACAAGATCCGCGGCATGGACATCGTCATCTGCACCACCGCGCAGACCGACGAAGAGGCCCGCGAGCTGCTGACCCTGGTCGGCGCTCCCTTTGAACGCTAAGTAGGAGGATATGTGAAATGGCTAAGAAATCTATGATTCTCAAGCAGCAGGCTCCTGCTAAGTTCTCCACCCGCAAGTACAACCGCTGCAAGATCTGCGGCCGTCCCCACGCCTATCTGCGTGACTACGGCGTCTGCCGTATCTGCTTCCGCGAGCTGGCGTACAAGGGCGAGATCCCCGGCGTCCGCAAAGCCTCTTTCTAAGTCTTTTTCCGCCATACTTCGTTGAAGCTCCTTGCTGTACACAAAGTACAGCGGCGTCGCTTCGCCTCGTCTGACGAAAAAATCTCAGGAAGAACCGTTTAGGAGAGCCTGCTCTCCGCCCCAACTCTTAACCACGAGCGTTGTGATATGGACGCTCTGGCGATAAGGATCGCGAAAGGTCACTGTCAATTACGCGTGGTCACACGCGTGTGGGCACGCTCCAAATTGGCAGTGATACCTCGTGACCGAAACGGGGGAAACTCCGTAACTCTAAATTAGGAGGATTTACACTATGCATATCACCGATCCCATTGCGGATATGCTCACCCGTATCCGCAACGCCAACAGTGCCCGTCACGACACCGTTGACGTTCCCGCCTCCAACATGAAGAAGAGCATTGCTCAGATCCTGCTGGATGAGGGCTATATCAAGAGCTATCAGATCGTTGACGATGGTACTCAGGGCGTCATTCACATCACCCTGAAGTACAACGGCAAGGACAAGGTCATCACCGGTCTCCGCCGCGTCAGCAAGCCCGGCCTGCGTGTTTACGTCGGCGCGGACGAGCTGCCCCGCGTTCTCCGCGGCCTCGGCATGAACCCGATCATGTGGTTCTCCAATGCGTGGACAGCCCGTGCGGTTATCATCATCGCCCTGATCTGGAGATGGACCGGATACAACATGGTCTTCTATCTCTCCGGTATGCAGAACATTGAATATTCGATCTACGAAGCAGCCAAAATCGACGGCGCAAGCCCGCTGCAGACTTTCTTCAAGATCACCGTTCCACTGTTAAAACCGATGATTCTGCTGACCACAATTACTTCTACCAACGGTACTCTGCAGCTGTTCGATGAGTCCCTGAACCTGACAAACGGAGGTCCTGGAAAATCAACCATGACCATGTCTCATTATATTTACAATATGTCCTTTGTACAGAGCCCGAACTTTGGCTATGCGGCAGCAATGTCCATCCTGATCCTGATCATGGTAGCCATTCTGGCACTGCTTCAGATGAAAGTAGGTGACGAGCGATAATGGGAAAAGCAAAGAAATTTTTCATGTATCTGATTTTAACGGTAGCGTCGATCCTTTCTGTTTTTCCGCTGTACTATATGTTCTGCGCGTCTACAAACAGAAGTATTGATGTCATTGCCGGAAAACTGATTCCGGGTACGTATCTGATTGACAACTTTAAAGCGCTGATTGCGCAGCAGAACCTGCGCCTTGCACTGTGCAACTCCTTCCGGAATGCGACGGTGCTGACCATTCTCTGTCTTCTGGTCTGCTCGATCGCCGGTTATGGATTTGAGATCTATCATGATAAAGCAAAAGATGCGGTATTTACCGTACTTCTGACTGCGATGATGATTCCGTTCGCAGCCATCATGATCCCAATGTTCCGTATGTTTTCCCAGCTAAAGATGGTCAACACGATGGCAGCTTTCATGCTTCCTTCGATTTCAACACCGTTCATGATCATGATGTTCCGCCAGGCTTCCCGTTCCTTCCCGCACGATATCATCGAAGCGGCAAGACTCGATGGCTTAAGCGAGACAGGAATTTTCTTTCGTATGTATATGCCGACCATGAAATCGACGTATGCGGCAGCAACAATCATCACCTTTATGAACGCATGGAACAACTACCTGTGGCCGAAGGTTATCTTACAGAACAATGAATCCATCACCATGCCGATGCTGGTAGCGAACCTGCTCGGCGGCTACACTGTAGATTATGGTGTGCTGATGCTCGGCGTATTTATCTGTACGATCCCGACAGCAATTATTTTCTTCTGCTTCCAGAAGAGCTTCACAGAAGGTATCACAGGTGCCGTAAAATAAGAAAAAGAATCGAACAGAAAAGGTGGATATTTGGATGAATATCCACCTTTTTTTCAAAAGATCAAAAAGAATAAAATTCCAGAAGGAGGAAAATAAAAATGGGTGTATTTCAGTATGAAAAAGTGAAGGACCCGACGTACTATGGAGAAAACCGGGTGGCGGCGCATTCCGATCACAGATATTATGGATCGGTGGAAGAAATGGAGCAGCATGTGGAAAACTTCCGTCACAGTCTGAACGGACTGTGGAAATTCCATTACGCAAAGAACTACGAGAGCACGATTCCGGGATTCGAGACACCGGAGTATGACTGCACAAAATGGGACGATATCCGCGTGCCGGCACATATCCAGATGGAGGGATATGACGCACCGCAGTATGCCAATGTGCAGTACCCATGGGAAGGAAGAGAAGAGATCCAGCCGGGCGAGATTCCGGAGCGGTTCAATCCGACGGCTTCCTATGTGAAATATTTTGAAGTGCCGGAGCAGATGAAAGGAAAACGGCTTTTTGTTTCCTTCCAGGGAGCAGAGAGCGGTATTGCCGTATGGCTGAACGGAACGTTCCTTGGCTACAGCGAGGATACGTTTACTCCGTCCGAGTTTGAACTGACCCCGTATCTGAAAGAGGGCGAAAATAAACTGGCTGCGCAGGTTTTCAAATGGACGAGCGGAAGCTGGTGCGAGGATCAGGATTTCTTCCGTTTCTCCGGTATTTACCGTGATGTGTATCTGTACACGATTCCGGAGGTTCACGTTTCGGATCTGAAAGTACAGACGCTGCTGGATGATACGTTTACGAAGGCAGATCTGGTCATTGATACGAAAATGATCGGAGCAGGAAAGGTAAAAATTACCCTGTTAAAAGACGGAACGGCACTGCAGAGCACCGAAGGTGTGCTGGATGGGGAAACACAGTTTGTTCTGAAAGTCGATCACCCGGAACTGTGGTCCGCAGAGACACCGGTACTGTATGATCTTCTGCTGGAAGTCACCGCAGAGGATGGAACGGTGCAGGAACTGATTCCGCAGAGAGTCGGATTCCGCCGCTTTGAGATGAAAGACCACATCATGATGCTGAATGGAAAGCGGGTTGTCTTTAAAGGCGTCAACCGCCACGAGTTCAGCTCCGTATCCGGCCGTGTCGTTTCGAGAGAAGAGCTGATCAAAGACCTGACGACGATGAAACAGAACAACATCAATGCAATCCGTACCTGCCATTACCCGGATGCGGTCGGCATTTATGATCTGTGCGATGAATACGGTCTTTACATGATCGCGGAGTGCAACATGGAGTCCCATGGAACGAGAGATACGGATGCGGTACGAAGCGGAGATTTCTCCGGTGTTGTACCATGCGACCGCCCGGAGTGGATGGACTGTATGCTCGACCGTGTCAATTCGATGTATCAGAGAGACAAAAACCATCCGGCGATTCTGATCTGGTCCTGCGGAAATGAATCGTTTGGCGGAAAAGTTATTTTTGAAATGTCCCAGTTATACCGGAAAATGGACCCGACCCGTCTCGTTCATTATGAAGGAGTTAATGACGACCGCAGATACAACGACACCAGCGATATGGAAAGCCGGATGTACACCACCGTCAATGAAATCCGTGAATTCTTGTCGAAAGACAGAAGAAAACCGTATGTCTGCTGTGAGTATGCACATGCGATGGGAAATTCCTGCGGCGCCATGAAGAAATATATGGATCTTGCCGAGGAAGAACCGCTGTTCCAGGGCGGCTTTATCTGGGATTATATCGACCAGTCAATCTACAAAAAAGACCGCTACGGAAAAGAGTTCCAGGCGTACGGCGGAGACTTTGATGATCATCCATGCGATTACAATTTCAGCGGAAATGGTATTGTATACGGCGGCGAGCGCGATGCTTCCCCGAAGATGCAGGAAGTAAAATTCTGCTATCAGAACATTGCTGTGGATGTACAGAAAGACAAAGCAGTTGTAAAAAATAAGAACCTGTTTGTGAATACCGATGCGTTTGACTGCGTGGTAATTCTCGAAAAAGAAGGAAAGAAACTGAAAGAAGTGCCGATGGAAATTTCCGTGGAGCCGCTTTCCGAAAAAACAGTGGAGCTTCCGATTGCCGTACAGACCCTTCCGGGCGAGTATGCGGTGACCGTTTCCTTCCGCCTGAAAGAAGATACCATATGGGGCAAGCGCGGCCATGAAGTTGCATTCGGACAGGGTGTTTATGAAGTGGAAGCACCGGCGAAAGCAGAAAAACCGGCGAAATTTGAAGTGATCCGTTCCAACCATGATTTTGGTGTGCGCGGCGAAAATTTCGATGTGATGTTCTCCGATCTGAACGGCGGACTCGTATCGTACCGTTACGGCGGCGTTGAGATGATCAAAATGATTCCGAAACCGAACTTCTGGCGTGCGCCGATCGACAATGACTGCGGAAGCCTGATGCCGATGCGTTACAGCCAGTGGAAGATTGCTTCAATGTATCTGTCCCACAAATATCCGAACGGCAGCCATTATCCGGGACTGTATGCGCCGGAAATCGAAGTACACGAGGACTGCGCAGAAGTCAGCTACCGCTATGTAATGCCGACCACACCGGCGAGCGAGTGCCGTCTGACCTACCGTGTCTTCGGCGATGGAAGCATTCAGACGACGCTGACGTATGATCCGGTGAAAGAGCTCGGCGATATGCCGGAATTCGGCGTGATGTTCAAACTGGATGCCGATTATGACAACGTTACCTGGTACGGCATGGGACCGGAGGAGACGTATGTGGACCGCTGTGCCGGAGCAAAGCTCGGTGTTTATAAGAATAAAGTCGAAGATAATATGGCGAAATATCTCGTTCCGCAGGAGTGCGGCAACAAGGTTGGTGTACGCTGGGCAACCGTGACGAACCGCAAGGGCCGCGGTATGATGTTCAGCGGCGACAAGATGGAATTTTCCGCACTGCCGTACACACCGCACGAGCTGGAAAATGCGATGCATCCGTATGAACTGCCGCAGGTACATTACACCGTTGTGCGCGTGGCAAAACAGCAGATGGGTGTTGGCGGAGACGACAGCTGGGGTGCACAGACCCATCCGGAGTACCTGATTCCGATTGATAAAAAACTGGAGTTTACCTTTACGTTTAAGGGAATCTGATGCGTTCAGCCCATTCTGTCCGTGGACAGGATGGGCTGTCTGCGAAAGAAAAGGAGACAAAAGCAGATGGGGAAAGAAGTAAATTTTGGAAAGCTCCTGCACGGGGGCGATTATAACCCGGAACAGTGGCTGGATTACCCGGAGATTCTGGAACAGGATCTGGCGTATTTCAAGAAAGCCAGAATCAACGAGGTTTCGCTTGGCATGTTTTCCTGGGCATTTTTAGAGCCGGAGGAAGGAGTTTTCCGTCTGGAATGGTTAAAAGAGGTGATTGACCGCCTGTACGAAAACGAAATTGTGGTTATGCTTTCCACGCCGACGGCGGCAAGACCGCGCTGGATGGCGGAAAAATACCCGGAGGTGCTCCGTGTCAATGCAGCGAGAGAACGGAATCTGTACGGGGAGCGCCATAATCACTGCTATACCTCACCGGTTTACCGGGAAAAAACGAGAATCATCAATACGAAGCTGGCGGAAATGTTCAAAGATCACCCTGGCGTGATTGCATGGCATATTTCGAATGAATACGGCGGAGAGTGCCACTGCCCGCTGTGCCAGGAGGCATTCCGCGGCTGGGTGAAGAAAAAATACGGCACACTGGAACGGCTGAACCGTGTCTGGAATACCGGGTTCTGGAGTCATACTTACCAGAGTTTTGACCAGGTGGAGAGCCCGTCTCCGAAAGGAGATTTTTCGCTGCATGGACTGAATCTGGACTGGAAACGGTTTGTGACGGATCAGACCGCGGATTTTGTAAAATGGGAAATCAAAGCGCTGCGGGACGCTGGGGCAGAACAGCCGTCTACCATCAATATGATGTATAACTTTACCGGACTGAACTACTACAAGTTTGCCGATGTGATTGACTTTGTATCCTGGGACAATTATCCGACCTGGCATAAAGAGGCGGAGACGGTAACAGCGATGGATACAGGTATGCAGCATGACATTATGCGGAGCATTCAGAAAAAGCCGTTTTATCTGATGGAGAGCTGTCCTTCCGCAACGAACTGGCAGTCCGTCAGCAAGCTGAAAAAACCGGGCATGCTGCAGGCCGCGTCACTGCAGGCAGTTGCGCATGGGTCGGATAGTGTGCTGTATTTCCAGATGAGGCAGAGCCGCGGTGCATCCGAAAAATTCCATGGGGCCGTGATCGACCATTATGGCGGATCGGATACTAGGGTATTCCGTGAAGTGACGAAAGTCGGCGTAGCTTTGGAGAAACTGCAGGAAGTGAACGGTTCGCAGAACCCGGCGGAAGCAGCCGTGATTTATGATGTCGAAAACCGCTGGGCGGTGGAAGATGCGGCGGGTCCGCGGAATGCAGGTGTTTTTTATAAAGAAACCGTGGAAAAGCCATATCAGGCATTCCGGAAACTGGGCATCAATGTGGATGTGATTGATGAGACGTGCAGCCTCGACGGATACCGTGTTGTGGCAGCGCCGATGGTTTATCTGCTGCGGGAAGGATGGACAGAGAAGGTTCGGAACTTTGTGAAAAACGGCGGAATTTTTCTGCTGACTTACTGGTCCGGCATTGTGGATGAGACGGATCTCTGTTACTTAGGCGGAACACCGCATGACCTGATGGATGTGATGGGATTCCGGAGTATGGAGATTGACGGACTGTACGATGGCGAATGGAACGAGGGCATTCCGGAACCGGAAAATCCGCTGCATCTGGAACTGGCATACCGCTGCAGTCATCTCTGCGAGCTGGTACAGCCATCGACGGCGGAAGTAGTGATGACATACGGAAAGGATTTCTATGACGGCATGCCTGCGATGACCCGGAATGTGTACGGAAAGGGAAAAGCGTATGCCGTTTGTGCGGACTTTGAACAGGGACTGTACGATGAAGTCTGCCGGAAACTGGCAGAAGAGGCCGGTGTGGAGCGGATCGTGGAAGAAGTTCCGGAAGGTGTGGAAGTCACGATGCGCGAGCAGAAGGACGGAACCAGGTATGTGTTTGTCCAGAACTTTAGCCGGGAGGCCGTTGAAGTCAAACTGCCGATCGAGCGCTATCCGGTATGGAAGGGAACGTATGACGGAACGATCGGAAGCTGGAAGACGATTGTGCTGAAAGGAAGATAGAAGAGAAGAAAAGTCTGTTGAGAAAAAACGGAATGGGCTGTTTCTCAACAGACTTTTTTCGTTCATGCATTTGCGGCAGCGTCTTCTTCCTGCGCCAGCTTTTTCTTATACGCCTCGCCCCAGTCCCACATCGCATCCATGATCGGGTGGAGGCTGAAGCCGAGTTCCGTCAGGGAATATTCGACACGCGGCGGTACCTCGGCGTAAACTTTACGGTTGACCAGACCGCTCTGTTCCATCTGGCGGAGCTGGGAAGTTAAAACTTTTTGAGAGACGTGACCGATGGACTTTTTCAGCTCGCCGAACCGCATGGTGCCGTGGAGCAGCAGATCGCGCAAGATCAGAACTTTCCATTTATCACTGATCAGAGTCAGCGTAGTTTCCACCGGGCAGGGCGGAAGATCAGCAAGAGAAACGGGTGTTTTTTCTGCGGATGACATAAGAGAAAACCTCCTTTTTGAAGAAAATAATGATTTGAAAGATGGCGGAAACGTCTGATTTTACACAATAGTATCTTTTGGGTAACTACACCACAATATTGTGCTTACTTTACGAAAGAACTCTATGGACTTATTATAAAGCCATCGAAAGAAAAAAACAATTCAAAAAAACAAAATGGAGGAAAGTAAAATGAGCAAAGCAGTAGAATTTTTAAATGAGAATCCGATACAGTATCTGGCAACGGTAGGTCGTGACGGAAAGGCAAAATGCCGCCCGTTCATGTTTGCAGGAGAGGTTGACGGAAAACTGTGGTTCTGCACCAACAATACAAAAGATGTTTACAAAGATATGCAGGAGAATCCGGAAATCGAAATCTCTGTTTCCAGCCCGTCCTACGCATGGATCCGTCTGCACGGAACCGCAGTGTTTGAAAATAACATGGCTGTAAAAGAAGTGTGCATGCAGAACCCGATCGTAAAAGGCCAGTACCAGACCGCTGACAACCCGATTTTCGAGGTATTCTATCTGGACAATGCACACGGTGTAATCGCAGACTTTTCCGGAAACACACCGTACGAGTTTTAATCTGTCACTATGAATTTGAAAACTGCGCGTCGCATTCTCGTTACTTTAGTGATGAGTTAGACGCGCAATT
>OKSK01001699.1_pt1 | contig 10274 bp, 9 predicted proteins | sample 1606301 | NCBI WGS metagenome assembly OKSK01 (sample SAMEA3879557, study PRJEB24766) | human gut metagenome | biome: human-associated habitat; feature: feces | place: USA | collected 1985/1987
GTTTATATACCGGATGATGACCGGGCAACATTGTGCGTGTCGTCACAAGTAGGTTGCAAGATGAACTGTAAGTTCTGTATGACCGGTAAACAGGGGTATACAGCTAACCTGACCGCCAGCCAGATCATAAACCAGATTCATTCGCTGCCGGAACGGGATAAACTGACTAATGTCGTAATGATGGGAATGGGCGAGCCGCTCGATAACCTGGATGAGGTATTGAAAGCATTGGAACTACTGACCGCTACCTACGGTTACGCATGGAGTCCGAAGCGTATCACGCTTTCTACTGTCGGGCTACGGAAAGGATTGCAGCGTTTTATCGAAGAAAATGACTGCCACCTTGCCATCAGCCTTCACTCTCCGCTGACCGTTCAGCGTGCTGAATTAATGCCGGCGGAAAAGGCGTTTTCAATCACCGAAATGGTGGAACTGTTAAAAAACTATGATTTTAGTAAACAACGTCGACTTTCGTTTGAATATATTGTTTTTAAAGGGCTCAATGATTCGCAGGTCTATGCCAAAGAGTTGCTGAAACTTCTTCGCGGGCTGGATTGCAGGGTGAATCTGATTCGTTTTCATGCCATACCGGGGGTAGACCTCGAGGGGGCGGATATGGATACGATGACCCGTTTTCGTGATTATCTGACGTCACACGGACTTTTCACCACTATCCGTTCATCCAGGGGCGAAGATATTTTTGCCGCTTGCGGTATGCTGTCGACAGCGAAACAGGAGAAAAATAATGAAAGTTAATATAAAAATCGAACATCATGAAAAAGTACTCTTTTATTTTATGCATCGCTTTGGTAGCCTTTGTCGTTGCATCTTGTGGTCTGAAAGGAAATCACACCTCTAGTGGTCGTGCTTACGAGCTTTTGGTTGTAGTAGATCACGGTGTTTGGGATCGTGCTGCCGGAAGGGCTTTACATGATGCGCTCGATGCTGATATGCCCGGTTTGCCGCAGTCGGAACCTTCTTTCCGGATTATGTATACTTCGCCGAAAGATTATGATTCTACGCTGAAGTTGATACGTAACATTATTATTGTAGATATACAGGATATATATACGAAAGCCTCGTTCAAATATGCGAAGGACGTGTATGCCAATCCGCAGATGATATTGACTATCCAGGCTCCGAACGAAGAAGAGTTTGAGAAGTTTGTGGAAGAGAACAAAAAGACGATTGTCGACTTCTTTACCCGTGCGGAGATGAACCGTCAGATTACGTTCCTGGAAGGGAAACACAGTAATTTCATTTCGCAGAAAGTGGACAGTTTGTTCGGATGCGACATCTGGGTGGATGCCGAACTGGCTAATTCAAAGACCGGGGATGATTTCTTCTGGGCTTCTACCAACACAGGTACTGCCGACCGTAACTTTGTGATGTACTCTTATCCGTACACTGACAAGGATACGTTTACCAAAGAATATTTTGTGCACAAACGTGACTCCGTGATGAAAGCCAATATTCCCGGATTCAAGGAGGGCGTTTATATGTCGACCGATAGTTTGCTGACCGATGTCCGTCCGATCAATGTGCAGAACAGCTACACAATGGAAGCACGTGGTCTGTGGCGTATGAAGGGCGACTTTATGGGTGGTCCGTATGTCTCTCACACTCGTCTGGACGAGAAAAACCAACGAATTATTACAGCAGAAATATTTGTTTATTCACCTGATAAAATGAAACGCAACCTGGTACGCCAGATGGAAGCATCTCTGTATACACTGAAACTTCCGAATGAAGTTCAGCAGAATCAGATTCCATTGGGAGAGGCATCTAAGGAAGCGGAACAAACTAATAAATAAAAACATGGAAGATAACAAGATAAGGATAGGTATCACCCAAGGAGATATTAATGGGGTGGGCTATGAGGTGATTCTTAAGACATTTTCCGACCCTACAATGTTGGAACTATGTACTCCGATCATTTATGGCTCACCGAAAGTAGCGGCTTATCATCGCAAAGCGCTGGATATACAGGCCAATTTTAGCATTGTCAACTCTGCTACCGAAGCGGGGTACAACCGTTTGAGCGTGGTGAACTGTACGGATGATGAGGTGAAAGTGGAATTTTCCAAACCCGACCCCGAAGCCGGTAAAGCTGCGCTGGGGGCCTTGGAACGTGCCATCGAAGAATATCGCGAAGGGTTGATAGATGTTATCGTAACGGCTCCGATCAACAAACATACGATTCAGTCGGAAGAGTTCTCCTTCCCCGGACATACGGAATATATCGAAGAACGTCTGGGCAATGGTGATAAGTCATTGATGATTTTGATGAAGAATGACTTCCGGGTGGCTTTGGTTACGACACATATCCCTGTCAGAGAGATCGCGACTACGATTACCAAAGAACTGATTCAGGAGAAACTGATGATATTCCATCGTTGTCTGAAACAGGATTTCGGTATCGGCGCTCCGCGTATTGCGGTGCTCTCTCTCAATCCTCATGCCGGAGACGGTGGTCTGTTGGGAATGGAAGAGCAGGAAGTGATTATCCCTGCCATGAAAGAAATGGAAGAAAAAGGAATCCTTTGCTACGGTCCTTATGCGGCCGACGGCTTTATGGGTTCGGGCAATTATACTCATTTTGACGGTATCCTGGCGATGTATCACGATCAAGGGCTGGCTCCGTTTAAGGCCTTGGCTATGGAAGACGGGGTGAACTATACGGCAGGCCTGCCGGTAGTACGTACTTCTCCGGCTCATGGAACGGCATACGATATTGCAGGCAAGGGAGTGGCTTGTGAAGATTCTTTCCGTCAGGCGGTATATGTGGCGATAGATGTATTCCGTAACCGGCAGCGTGATAAGGCTGCTCATGCCAATCCGTTGAGAAAGCAATATTACGAGAAACGTGACGATAGTGACAAGCTGAAACTTGACACTGTGGACGATGATGTATAAATGAAATTGGAGAAGGAATTTATAGTGCAGTTATGACGAAAGCGGAGATTCAACAAGTAAAACTCAGGTTCGGTATTATTGGTAATACGGAGGCTTTGTCGCGCGCCATTGATGTAGCCATCCAGGTTGCTCCCACTGATCTGTCCGTACTGATAACCGGGGAAAGCGGGGTGGGAAAGGAGAGCTTTCCGCAGATCATTCATCAATATAGCCGTCGGAAGCATGGACAGTATATTGCAGTGAATTGCGGCGCCATTCCCGAAGGGACAATCGACTCGGAATTGTTTGGACATGAAAAAGGTGCTTTTACCGGTGCTATCGGTGAGCGCAAAGGATATTTTGGTGAAGCGGACGGTGGAACGATTTTTCTGGATGAAGTAGGGGAGTTGCCTTTGCCTACTCAGGCGCGTTTGCTTCGTGTGCTTGAAAGCGGTGAATTTATCAAGGTGGGTTCATCCAAAGTGCAAAAGACGGATGTACGTATTGTGGCAGCTACCAACGTGAACCTGACACAAGCCATTGCCGAAGGACGCTTCCGGGAAGATTTGTATTATCGGTTGAACACGGTGCCTATTCAGATACCACCTTTGCGTGAGCGCGGAGATGATGTGCTGTTGTTGTTCCGTAAGTTTGCCGCGGACTTTGCCGAAAAGTACCGGATGCCGGCTATCCAGCTGACGGAAGATGCCAAGAAGATATTGCTTGCTTATCCGTGGCCGGGAAACGTCCGGCAGTTGAAGAACATCACAGAGCAGATTTCGATTATAGAAACAAACCGTGAGATAACGGCTGCGATTCTGCAGACCTATCTTCCGGCACAGAATACCCAACGCCTTCCGGCACTGTTCGGCACACGCGAGAGCAAGAACTTTGAGAGCGAACGCGAAATACTATATTCTGTCTTGTTCGATATGCGCCAAGAAGTGGCGGAACTGAAGAAGATGGTGCACAACATGATGGCCGAACGTGCGGGACAAGTCGGACAGATGGGACAGGTAGTGGCTACTCCGGTAGTGACGACGACGCACCAACCATCCGTGCCGGCCATTATCCATGCTGTGCAGCAACCGTCTGTTTGTCCCAAAGAAGACGATGACGACATTCAGGACACGGAAGAGTATGTGGAAGAAACCCTTTCGCTCGATGAAGTGGAAAAAGAAATGATACGTAAAGCGCTTGAGAGGCATCATGGTAAGCGGAAAAGTGCGGCAAAGGATCTGAATATCTCCGAGCGTACCCTTTACAGAAAAATAAAAGAATATGAATTGGATTAAGAAAATAATACGCCCTTTGTTACTGTTCGGCTTGCCGTTGGTAGTCATTGCGTGCACTGTTTCCTATAAGTTTAACGGATCGTCTATCAATTATGATAAGGTAAAGACCATTTCGATAGCCGACTTCCCGATCAAGTCGGAGTATGTGTATGCTCCGTTGGCAACCAAGTTCAATGAGGACCTGAAAGATATCTTCATCCGGCAGACCCGTCTGCAACTGCTCAAGCCGAGTCAAAATGCCGACTTGCAGATTGACGGAGAAATCACAGGTTACAATCAGTACAATCAGGCTGTATCTGCCGACGGTTATTCTTCGGAGACGAAGTTGACTATCACCGTCAATGTGCGTTTTGTCAACAACACCAATCATGCCGAAGACTTTGAACAACAGTTTTCTGCGTTCCGTACTTACGACTCTACCCAGTTGTTGACTGCTGTACAGGACGGATTGATTGCTGAAATGTCTAAAGAGATCACCGACCAAATTTTTAATGCAACTGTAGCAAACTGGTAATATAAATGACTTCTGTTAACTTTCAACAATGGATTCAGCATCCCGAGACGCTGAATAGGGATACTTTGTACGAACTGCGCAATCTTCTTGCGAGGTATCCGTATTTTCAGTCACTTCGTCTGCTGTATCTGAAGAATCTGTATATTCTCCATGATATTAGTTTCGGTGGAGAACTGCGGAAAGCAGTTCTTTACATTGCAGACAGACGGCAGTTGTTCCGGTTGATTGAAGGTGACCGCTATGATGTGCAGGCACGGAAAAAGGGAGTACCTCTCACGGAGGTGCTGAAAGACGAACCGTCCGTAGACCGCACATTAGCATTGATCGACGCTTTCTTGTCCACAGTACCCGAAGAGGTGACTGCCCGCACCAGCTTCGACTATTCGATGGATTACACTTCTTATCTTTTGGAGGAGACTCCGGCCACGGAACAGTCGGCCGAAGAAACGCCCAAACTCAAAGGCTACGAACTGATTGACGACTTTATAGAAAAGAGCGAGAGCGACTCTCCCCTCTGCATGAAACCTTTAAGAGAAGAAATGCCATCTTCGCCAACCTCTTCGGACGAACTTACCGAAGAAGAAACGATGAAGGAAGAAGAGGAAGATGACAGCTGTTTTACGGAAACTTTGGCAAAAATCTATGTTAAACAGCAACGATATTCAAAAGCTCTTGAAATAATTAAAAAATTAAGCTTGAAATATCCAAAAAAAAATGCTTACTTTGCAGACCAAATCAGATTTTTGGAGAAATTGATTATTAACGCTAATTCAAAATAACTAAAAATGTACTTATTATTCGTTATCTTAATGGTTATTGCAGCCTTGTTGATGTGTTTCATCGTGCTGATTCAGAACTCAAAAGGAGGCGGACTTGCTTCTGGTTTCTCTTCATCTAACGCCATCATGGGCGTGCGCAAGACTACAGATTTTCTGGAAAAAGCAACATGGGGCTTAGCTATCTTCATGGTGGTAATGAGCATTGCTACTGCTTATGTAGTTCCTCGCTCTGCTGTTGCTAAAGACGCAGTGTTGGAACAGGCACAGAAAGAACAACAGACTAACCCGTATAACTTACCCGCAGGTACGGCTGCGCCGCAAACTGAAGCTCCTGCTACCAATGCACCTGCTACAGAAACTCCGGCACCGGCTGCTGAAACTCCTGCTCCTGCAGCAGAGTAATTCACTCCGTTGTCAGGTAAGACTTTGGGGTAAAACCATTAATGGGAAGGTGCAGACGGATGCTGCATTTCTTTGATATTTAAGTGCGGATTACGCAGATTACACGGATTTTCAATCTTCCGCGTGGTCAGTGTAATCCGCACTTAACTTTTTCTTGTAAAAACAATCTCTTTGTGATAGAAACAAACGAGATTTAACTACCTTTGTTGGCTGTATAAGATTATTAACTACTATTTTTAAATATAACAATGACAGAACATTTGAAACAGAAATTGAATGACTCCGCCGTACTCCGATGGAGTGTTCTAGCATTAGTCGCATTTACTATGCTATGCGGCTATTTCCTCACCGACGTAATGTCTCCTCTAAAACCCATGCTTGAGAAAGAACTACTATGGGACAGTCTTGATTATGGTTTCTTCACAAGCGCTTACGGATGGTTTAATGTATTCCTGTTGATGCTGATCTTCGGTGGTATCATTTTGGATAAGATGGGGGTTCGTTTCACCGGAATGGGAGCTTGCTTATTGATGGTGTTTGGTTGTGGATTGAAATACTATGCGATTTCTACTACTTTTCCGGAAGGTGCCATGCTCTTCGGATTCAAAACACAGGTAACCCTGGCTGCATTGGGGTATGCTATCTTCGGTGTAGGTGTGGAAATTGCCGGTATCACAGTTTCCAAGATTATCGTGAAATGGTTCAAGGGTAAGGAAATGGCGTTGGCTATGGGACTTGAAATGGCTACGGCACGTATCGGAACAACTCTGGCAATGGTGCTTACGGTTCCTTTGGCCGACTTTTTCGGATCTACGGATGAGAGTGGCACATTCCATACCAATATTCCTGCTCCGATTTTGTTTTGTCTGATTATGTTGTGCGTGGGTACGATTGCTTTCTTCCTTTATACTTTCTATGATAAGAAGTTGGATGCTTCTTTGGATGCAGAGGGATTGGAACCGGAAGAGCCGTTCCGTATGAAAGATATTGTGTATATCATTACCAATAAAGGATTCTGGCTGATTGCATTACTATGTGTATTGTTCTACTCGGCTGTATTCCCCTTTATCAAGTATGCTGCCGACTTGATGGTGCAGAAGTATAATGTAGATCCGAAGTTGGCGGGAACGATTCCCGGATTGTTGCCGATTGGTGCGATTATTCTGACTCCGTTGTTCGGCTCGCTTTATGACCGTATTGGTAAGGGAGCCACATTGATGATAATCGGATCAGTGATGCTTATTTTTGTGCATACGATGTTTGCTCTGCCTATACTGAATATATGGTGGTTTGCTACTATCATCATGATTATATTGGGGTTTGCCTTCTCGTTGGTGCCTTCAGCTATGTGGCCGTCTGTTCCGAAGATTATTCCGGAAAAACAGTTGGGTACAGCATACGCATTGATTTTCTGGGTACAGAACTGGGGATTGATGGGTGTTCCTTTGTTGATCGGATGGGTGTTGAATACTTATTGCAAAGGTCCGGTAGTAGACGGTGCACAGACTTATGACTACACGTTGCCGATGACTATTTTTGCTCTTTTTGGTGTGCTTGCTCTGATTGTGGCTTTGATGTTGAAGGCAGAGAACAAGAAGAAGGGATACGGTTTGGAAGAGGCGAATATCCAAAAGTAACTAGGAAATTCAATACCTAAAGTGACAAAGGAATTTTGTATCAAGGTGTAAACAGAAGAGTATCAGTATGAATACTCTGAAATAAAAAATAAGAAGTATGGCTGCCAAAGAGAAAATCAACCTGTTAGAGGTCATTCCCTGTCGCAGTGAACATATTACAGCAGAAAGGGAAGGGGAGACAATTGTGCTCTCCTTTCCCCGTTTTAAATATCCGTGGATGCAACGCTTCCTTGTGCCGAAAGGAATGTCGAAAGAACTTCATGTGAAATTGGAAGAACACGGTACGGCTGTATGGGAACTGATAGATGGAAAACGCAATGTTCGTGAGATTATAGAAAAACTCGCAGACCACTTTCAAAATGAAGAGGGCTACGAGTCGCGTGTATCGGCTTATCTTTCTCAAATGCAGAAAGATGGATTTATAAAACTGGTGATACCAGTCGTATAAATAGGAACTTATTATTATTTATTTGATAAATACAGCCCAAAGTATGACGGCAATTGCTATCAGGACCCCCATGATAATAAGCGTTCCCCAAACAAAATAATTGCTGTCTTTCTCTTTCTTTTTCTCCGAGTCGTGGATGATACGTTCCATTTCTTCGGGGGTGGTGTTGGGTAGTGGATAAGGTTCGTTTGCACGGTTTAGATGCTTCAACTTATCGTTAGCACGTTCACGACGTAGGCGGGAAGCTTCCCGTCCCTCTTTTATTCGGCGTATCATGTCGAATGCATGTCCTTCACCAACCATATTCTTTTTTTTTAGAAGTTTACTTCCTCGTTTTTCTATTTCCCTTCTTCTCTGTCCACTTTGAGCAATCCTCCCGTATTCGGATCAAAATAAACTTTGATGGTAGAATTCTTGTTGAACAAAACCGGAGCCAGATATTCTATCACACCGAATTGGGTAATAGGAAGCTCACCTTCGTAAAGTTTCTTTTTACCGTCGGTCAGTGTAACCATAGCTTGTCCGGGTACGTTGTAGGCGATTCCATCCAAATCTTTCTTCTTCTTACCATCTTCCTGTGGCATCTTGACCGATTTCAGGTCTTTCAGACTGATATAAAACGGAGTTCCTGCCAAATCATTGTTGGCAACTACACCTAACTTCTTCGAGAAGCGGAAAGCAACTTCATTGTTGAATTCCTTGTCAGGGGTAAGGCGGACAGTGAATGTTCTCTCTTCTTTGTTGCAGGTGCCGGAGAACATTTGTGTCATGGCTTCTTCCTGTGCATTCAGATTGTCGAGCATAATTTTAAGCTGTGCCCCATCTGAAGGCATATTATCAGCTTGTCCGCGCAATAAGGCATTTTTGCTTTCGCGGATGTTATAGATCTCTTTAGCCACCAGCTCGGCCATCTTGGCGGTAGAACTAGCCATCAGAATCTCTTCGGTCAGGAATTCGCGAGGATTCGCTTTCTTTTGGAGGACTGCGGGAGCGGGAGCAACTTTTTTGCTTACACTGCTGTTGCTGTAAGGAACATTGATCGTTTTCACAATGCCATCCTCTGTCAGTTCCATGAGCGGTGCTACTGTCTTATCCTTCAATTTTACGAAATACGTAGTTTCGCTGTTGGGCACACCTACGGATTTCACTTTTACGCTAGCCAGTTCCCAGTACTCTTCAGGATCGGCGGAGACGTTGGTCAGTCGCAGGTAACGATCAGCATATTTGCTGAATTCTCCCGGAGTATAGTTGACTTTGTTGGCTTTTATTTCAAGTTCTATTTGGGTTTTGGGAAGACTGTAAACCACTCCATAGTCTTTTCCTCGGGTAACCCCTGTCAGTACTTCGGTTTGTGCATAGGCGGACGTTGTCATTAGTAGTCCTGCTGCTATAATCAACTTTTTCATATTCGGTTCTTTTTTAACTGGTTTTGAAAACAAAGTTAATGAAGTTATTGAAAAAACTGTAAGTTCTTAACTTTTATTCGCTTACAAGTCGCCATGCCGTAGGCAGACAGGTGATGATGTCGCTGGCAATCAGTCCGATCATCCCCTGCTTTTTCTGGGCGAAATCTCCGGCCAGTCCGTGGATGTAAGTACCGATTTTAGCTGCATCCTCGGCGGGATAGCCTTGGGCTAGCAGAGCTAGGATCACTCCGGTCAATACATCGCCACTGCCTCCGGTTGCCATTCCCGGATTTCCGGTCGGGTTGAAATAACATTTTCCTGCCGGGGTGATAATGGCGGAATAGGCGCCTTTCAGGATGATATGTACGTTGGCGGCATGAGCCAGTTCGCAGGCTTTGGTCAGTCGTTCGTATGAATCCTGACACTTGCCGGTCAGCCGTTCCAGTTCCTTCGGGTGTGGGGTGAGGATAGAACCTTTCGGCAGGTGTGTCAGTGTGTGGCGGTGGTTGGCAAGGATGTTGAGTGCGTCAGCGTCCACTACTACGGGAGTCTGGCAATGTTCGAGCTGTTCGAGCAGGGCAGCTTCCGTTTCCTCGCTTCTTCCCAGTCCGGGGCCGATGCCGACGGCTTGGTAATCGTCCGTGTCGGTAGGTATGGCAAAGCAGGTTTCATTGGCATCGGTTTCTACCATGGCTTCGGGGACGGAGGTTTGAAGAATGTCGTTGTTGCATATCGGTGCGTGTACAGTCAGCAGTCCTACTCCCGAACGGAGACAGGCACGAGCTGCCAATACCGATGCACCCGCCATACCTTTCGAGCCGGCAATCAGGAGGGCATGACCGAAATTCCCCTTGTGGGCAAACTGTTGGCGTGGTTTGATGAGTGAACGTATATCTTC
>OKSK01001702.1_pt1 | contig 10264 bp, 4 predicted proteins | sample 1606301 | NCBI WGS metagenome assembly OKSK01 (sample SAMEA3879557, study PRJEB24766) | human gut metagenome | biome: human-associated habitat; feature: feces | place: USA | collected 1985/1987
TCCTTACCTTAAAGAACCTGCCTTTGCAGTGCTCACACAGATTGTCTGATGAAAAGTAAATAGCAAGGCGTCTTGCGATTGAGACTGTACGTCCCCTTCGTCTAGAGGCCCAGGACACCGCCCTTTCACGGCGGTAACAGGGGTTCGAATCCCCTAGGGGACGCCACTTGCTGGTTCGTGAGTGAAAGTCACCTGCCGTCATATCTCAAAACTGACTTGCGAGTCACGTTTGAGATATTTGCTCTTTAAAAATCTGGATCAAGCTGAAAATTGAAACGACACACAGCTCATGTGTGTTCGAGTCTCTCAAATTTTCGCAACCATGAAGTGAAACATCTTCGGGTTGTGAGGTTAAGCGACTAAGCGTACACGGTGGATGCCCTGGCAGTCAGAGGCGATGAAGGACGTGCTAATCTGCGAAAAGCGCCGGCGAGGTGATATGAACCTTTGACCCGGCGATGTCCGAATGGGGAAACCCAGTGTGTTCCGACACACTATCGTTAACTGAATACATAGGTTAACGAGGCGAACCGGGGGAACTGAAACATCTAAGTACCCCGAGGAAAAGAAATCAACCGAGATTCCCCCAGTAGCGGCGAGCGAACGGGGAGCAGCCCGGAGTCTGAATCAGCTTGTGTGTTAGTGGAACGGTCTGGAAAGTCCGACGGTACAGGGTGATAGTCCCGTACACGAAAACACACATGCTGTGAACTCGAAGAGTAGGGCGGGACACGTGGTATCCTGTCTGAATATGGGGGGACCATCCTCCAAGGCTAAATACTCCTGACTGACCGATAGTGAACCAGTACCGTGAGGGAAAGGCGAAAAGAACCCCGGCGAGGGGAGTGAAAAAGAACCTGAAACCGTGTACGTACAAGCAGTGGGAGCACCTTCGGGTGTGACTGCGTACCTTTTGTATAATGGGTCAGCGACTTATATTCTGTAGCAAGGTTAACCGTATAGGGGAGCCGAAGGGAAACCGAGTCTTAACTGGGCGTTAAGTTGCAGGGTATAGACCCGAAACCCGGTGATCTAGCCATGGGCAGGTTGAAGGTTGGGTAACACTAACTGGAGGACCGAACCGACTAATGTTGAAAAATTAGCGGATGACCTGTGGCTGGGGGTGAAAGGCCAATCAAACCGGGAGATAGCTGGTTCTCCCCGAAAGCTATTTAGGTAGCGCCTCGTGAACTCATCTTCGGGGGTAGAGCACTGTTTCGGCTAGGGGGCCATCCCGGCTTACCAACCCGATGCAAACTACGAATACCGAAGAATGTTATCACGGGAGACACACGGCGGGTGCTAACGTCCGTCGTGAAGAGGGAAACAACCCAGACCGCCAGCTAAGGTCCCAAAGTCATGGTTAAGTGGGAAACGATGTGGGAAGGCACAGACAGCCAGGATGTTGGCTTAGAAGCAGCCATCATTTAAAGAAAGCGTAATAGCTCACTGGTCGAGTCGGCCTGCGCGGAAGATGTAACGGGGCTAAACCATGCACCGAAGCTGCGGCAGCGACGCTTATGTGTTGTTGGGTAGGGGAGCGTTCTGTAAGCCGTTGAAGGTGTGCTGTGAGGCATGCTGGAGGTATCAGAAGTGCGAATGCTGACATAAGTAACGATAAAGCGGGTGAAAAGCCCGCTCGCCGGAAGACCAAGGGTTCCTGTCCAACGTTAATCGGGGCAGGGTGAGTCGACCCCTAAGGCGAGGCCGAAAGGCGTAGTCGATGGGAAACAGGTTAATATTCCTGTACTTGGTGTTACTGCGAAGGGGGGACGGAGAAGGCTATGTCAGCCGGGCGACGGTTGTCCCGGTTTAAGCATGTAGGCGGAGGTTCCAGGTAAATCCGGTACCTTGTTAACGCTGAGGTGTGATGACGAGGCACTACGGTGCTGAAGTGATAAATGCCCTGCTTCCAGGAAAAGCCTCTAAGCATCAGGTAACACGAAATCGTACCCCAAACCGACACAGGTGGTCAGGTAGAGAATACCAAGGCGCTTGAGAGAACTCGGGTGAAGGAACTAGGCAAAATGGTGCCGTAACTTCGGGAGAAGGCACGCTGATATGTAGGTGAAGCCCCTGCGGGCGGAGCTGAAATCAGTCGAAGATACCAGCTGGCTGCAACTGTTTATTAAAAACACAGCACTGTGCAAACACGAAAGTGGACGTATACGGTGTGACGCCTGCCCGGTGCCGGAAGGTTAATTGATGGGGTTAGCGGCAACGCGAAGCTCTTGATCGAAGCCCCGGTAAACGGCGGCCGTAACTATAACGGTCCTAAGGTAGCGAAATTCCTTGTCGGGTAAGTTCCGACCTGCACGAATGGCGTAATGATGGCCAGGCTGTCTCCACCCGAGACTCAGTGAAATTGAACTCGCTGTGAAGATGCAGTGTACCCGCGGCAAGACGGAAAGACCCCGTGAACCTTTACTATAGCTTGACACTGAACACTGGTCCTTGATGTGTAGGATAGGTGGGAGGCTTTGAAGCGTGGACGCCAGTCTGCGTGGAGCCGCCCTTGAAATACCACCCTTTAATGGCTGGTGTTCTAACGTAGACCCGTGATCCGGGTTGCGGACAGTGTCTGGTGGGTAGTTTGACTGGGGCGGTCTCCTCCCAAAGAGTAACGGAGGAGCACGAAGGTTGGCTAATCCTGGTCGGACATCAGGAGGTTAGTGCAATGGCATAAGCCAGCTTGACTGCGAGCGTGACGGCGCGAGCAGGTGCGAAAGCAGGTCATAGTGATCCGGTGGTTCTGAATGGAAGGGCCATCGCTCAACGGATAAAAGGTACTCCGGGGATAACAGGCTGATACCGCCCAAGAGTTCATATCGACGGCGGTGTTTGGCACCTCGATGTCGGCTCATCACATCCTGGGGCTGAAGTAGGTCCCAAGGGTATGGCTGTTCGCCATTTAAAGTGGTACGCGAGCTGGGTTTAGAACGTCGTGAGACAGTTCGGTCCCTATCTGCCGTGGGCGCTGGAGAATTGAGGGGGGCTGCTCCTAGTACGAGAGGACCGGAGTGGACGCATCACTGGTGTTCGGGTTGTCATGCCAATGGCACTGCCCGGTAGCTAAATGCGGAAGAGATAAGTGCTGAAAGCATCTAAGCACGAAACTTGCCCCGAGATGAGTTCTCCCTGAGACTTTAAGTCTCCTGAAGGAACGTTGAAGACGACGACGTTGATAGGTCGGGTGTGTAAGCGCAGCGATGCGTTGAGCTAACCGATACTAATGAACCGTGAGGCTTAACCTTACAACGCCGAAGGTGTTTTGGCGAAGAGACGAAATTTTCAGCCTGATACAGATAACAGAATTTGCCTGGCGGCTTTAGCGCGGTGGTCCCACCTGACCCCATGCCGAACTCAGAAGTGAAACGCCGTAGCGCCGATGGTAGTGTGGGGTCTCCCCATGTGAGAGTAGGGAACTGCCAGACATCAAACAAGTAGAAAGGCCATCCGAAAGGATGGCCTTTTTGCGTTATATCTCTAGCTAAACCAATTCCCTCATTCGATGTTCTCACTGGTGCCGTTAATACCCTACGGACGTAGCGCTTTACCGTACTGAAACTGTAGTTGTGAAATGCATTCTGCTGGCTCGCAGTAGTGTTAAATGAATTAAATGTTATGCCAAATGCTGTACAGGTAAGGGATATAGCGAGGAGTAAGGTAGCGTATTGAATTTAATTAATATCTGATGTTATTTGCGATGGGGAATATACGTTTCTTATATCAGGAAAAAATAAAAGCGCGGCCATCGCCGCGCTTTTAGAAGCCTTATTTAGTGAGGGCGACAATACCGAGTGTCAGGCCAGCGATTGCCGCGGCGCCACCAGCAATCGCACCTGCTGTTTCCCAGTTATCCTGGGTAGTGCCCTTCATACAGGTATTGGTGTGAACCAGTCGCCCCTGATCGTCGTATACCGGTACACATGGAGAATCGTGCGCGCAACCAGCAAGCAGCGCAGCGAGAAGTGCAACGGAAAGGAATCTTTTCATGATGTTACCTCAATATGATCGCCTATTCGCTAAAGAGCCGATGCGGCAATTAACGAATCGATGATTATTTTACCACCGCACTAATACCATGCAGCACGTGGAATAATCTCAATTTGTGTGGATTGTAAAAATTATGAAGAAAAAAGCGCGGGCAGTAATTATTAATGGAGGAAATGTGAAGAGGGGATGTGTTTTTACATTGTTTTCAGGAAATAAAAAAGGCACCTGAGGTGCCTTTATGATTTTCATTAATCCTTGTGCTTTGTAAATCGTCTCCGGACAACCACAAAGAAAACAGGAACAAAGAATATGGCCAACAGGGTGGCTGAGAGCATCCCGCCCATCACGCCCGTCCCGACCGCATTTTGTGCACCACTACCTGCACCGCTGCTGATGACCAGAGGCATAACACCAAGGATGAATGCCAGGGAAGTCATCAGGATAGGACGCAGACGCATACGCGAGGCTTCAAGCGTGGCTTCGATAATCCCTTTGCCTTCTTTATCCATGAGATCTTTGGCGAACTCAACGATCAGTATGGCGTTCTTGGCTGATAAACCAATTGTTGTAAGCAGACCAACCTGGAAGTAAACGTCATTGTTCAGCCCTCGCATTGATGCAGCCAGAAGCGCACCGATCACCCCCAGAGGCACAACCAGCATGACCGAGAATGGAATTGACCAGCTTTCATAGAGAGCCGCCAGACACAGGAACACCACAATAAGTGAAATGGCGTACAGCGCCGGAGCCTGATTCCCGGAAAGTCGTTCCTGATAAGACATCCCCGTCCAGTCGTAGCCGATGCCGGACGGCAGTTTTGACGCAAGGTTTTCCATCAGCGCCATTGCCTCACCGGTACTTTTGCCTGGAGCAGACTCACCGAGGATCTCCATTGATGGCATCCCATTGTAACGTTCCAGACGCGGTGAACCGTACACCCAGTGAGAGCTGCTAAAGGCAGAGAAAGGCACCATTTCGCCGTTAGCGCTACGCACATACAGGCCGTTAATGTCTCCGGGTAGCATACGGAAGCGAGCATCAGCCTGGACATAAACTTTTTTCACCCGTCCGTGATCGATAAAGTCGTTCACATAGGTGCCACCCAGGGCTGTTGAAATAGTCTGATTGACGTCAGACACGCTCACACCCAGCGCCTGTGCCTTCTCCTGATCGACGTCCAGCTTGAACTGTGGCGTATCTTCCAGTCCGTTAGGACGCACGCGGACCAGTAAGTCAGGATGTTCTCTCACCATGCCCAGCAGCTGGTTACGCGCCTGCGTTAACTGCGTATGTCCCAGGTTTGCCTGGTCTATCAGTTCAAAGTCAAAGCCTGTTGCGGTACCCAGTTCAATAATGGCAGGCAGGTTAAACGGAAATACAAGGCCGTCTTTGATCTGGCTGAACGCTTTCGTCGCGCGGCTGACAATCGCCTCAACGCCGTTTTCCTTGCCCGGACGCTCTTCCCATGGCTTCAGGCTGACGAAAGCGATACCGGAGTTCTGACCCTGTCCGCTAAAACTAAACCCGTTTACGGTAAAGACCGATTCAACGTTCGCTTTCTCTTTCGTCAGGTAATAATCCTGAACCTGATCGAGTACCTGCTGGGTACGCATCTGCGTCGCCCCTGCCGGCAACTGAACCATCGTCATAAACACACCCTGATCCTCTTCCGGCAGGAAGGAGGAAGGCAGGCGCAGGAACAGAACTGCCATGCCGCCGACGATGATGACGTAAACCAGCAGATAGCGGCCGGTCTTACGTAAAATGCCGCTCACGCTGTTGCTGTAGTGCTCCACACTCTTATCAAAGAGCGCGTTAAACCAGCCGAAGAAACCACCTTTCTTTTCATGATGTTCGCTGGAAACCGGTTTGAGCAGCGTTGCACAAAGAGCAGGCGTTAATATCAACGCCACCAGTACCGACAAGGCCATCGCGGAGACAATGGTCAGCGAGAACTGGCGATAGATAGCCCCGGTTGAACCACCAAAGAATGCCATCGGAATAAATACCGCCGAAAGCACCATGGCAATGCCCACCAGAGCGCCCTGGATTTGCTCCATTGACTTCTGCGTCGCCTCTTTTGGCGGCAGCTTGTCCTCAACCATGACGCGTTCTACGTTCTCGACTACCACGATGGCGTCATCGACGAGAAGACCTATCGCCAATACCATCCCGAACATCGTCAGGGTGTTAATGGAGAACCCGAACGCAGCCAGTACCGCAAAGGTGCCCAGTAACACCACGGGAACGGCGATAGTGGGAATAAGCGTTGCCCGCAGGTTTTGCAGGAACAGGTACATCACCAGGAACACGAGAACAATCGCTTCAAACAGCGTCTTCACCACTTCATGGATGGAGATCTTCACGAAAGGTGTGGTGTCGTACGGATACACGACTTTCAGACCCTGAGGGAAGAAGGGCTGCAACTGCGCCAGTTTACTCTTGATGGCGGCAGCGGTATCCAGCGCGTTTGCGCCAGTCGCCAGCTTGATCCCCAGCCCCGTTGCTGCCTGGCCATTGATTTTGGTGACCATGTTGTAGTTTTCGCCACCCAGCTCAATGCGTGCCACATCTTTCAGGTGGACCATTGAACCGTCCTGGTTCACCTTCAGCGTCACACGACCAAACTCCTCCGGCGATTTCAAGCGTGTTTGAGCAATAATTGAGGCGTTCAGTTGCTGCCCTGGTACGGACGGCGTTCCTCCCAACTGGCCCGCAGCAATCTGGTCGTTCTGTGTTTTCAGCTGGTTAATGATATCCAGCGGCGTGAGCTGATATTTGTTCATCGCGTTGCTGTCCAGCCAGATGCGCATTGCATACTGGGCACCGAACAGTTGCACGTCACCGACGCCGGAAGTACGGCTGATCGCATCTTTTACGTTAGAAGCGACATAGTCGGAGATATCATCCTGCGTGAGATTTTTATTGTCCGACACAAAGCCTGCAACCAGCAGGAAGCTGCTGCTGGATTTCTCCACGCCAATCCCCTGCTGCTGCACTTCTTGCGGCAGCAGCGGCATGGCGAGCTGGAGTTTGTTCTGAACCTGCACCTGCGCGATATCAGGATCCGTACCCGACTCGAACGTCAGCGTAATGGTGACGTTACCGGCGGAATCACTGGTGGACGACATGTACATCAAATTATCGATACCGTTCATGTTCTGTTCGATAACCTGAGTTACGGTGTCCTGTACCGTCTGGGCATCAGCGCCAGGGTAGGTTGCTGTCACCGCCACCGCTGGCGGCGCAATGGTCGGATATTGCGCCACCGGCAGTTTTAAAATGGCCAGCCCGCCCGCAATCATCAGAATGATGGCGAGCACCCAGGCGAAAACAGGCCGTTGAATAAAGAAATTAGCCATGTCGTTATTCCTTAACTGGCTGGAGTCGCGGCGGTATCAGGAATAGCCACGACGGTAACGCCAGGGCGAACTTTTTGCAGGCCGCTGATAATGACGCGGTCGCCGTTTTTCAGGCCTTCCGTGATCAGCCAGCGATCGCCAATCGCCTGCGGTGCAACGACAGTGCGCAATTCCACCTGGTTTTTATCGTTTACCACAAGCACAGTGGCATCCCCGCGCGGTGTACGGGTTACCCCCTGCTGGGGAACAAGAATGGCATCAGGCTGTGTACCTTCGTCAATGCGTGCACGGACAAACATACCCGGTAACAGCATATGCTGAGGGTTAGGGAAGAGGGCGCGAAGGGTGATTGAGCCGGTACTTTCATCTACCGTGACATCAGAGAACTGGAGCGTTCCTTTCAGTGGATAAGGCTGGCCATTTTCCATCAGCAACTCGACGCTGCTGGTGTCTCCCTTTTGCAGGCTCGTCTGCTGCTTCAGACGCATAAAATCGCTGCTGGATTGCGTCACATCGACATAAATGGGATCGAGCTGCTGAACCGTCGCCAGTGCAGTCGACTGACCATTAGTAACCAACGCCCCTTCGGTGACGCTGGATTTACCTATACGCCCGTTGATTGGGGATGTGACTTTGGTATAAGCCAGGTTGATCCGCGCGCTTTCAACGCCAGCCTTCGCGGCAACGACGCTCGCATCCGCCTGCTGGGCGGTTGCCACCGCCTGATCGTACTCCTGCTTGCTCACATATTGCGTACCGACCAGCGGAACGTAACGTTTCACCGTCAGATGAGCGATATTGGCCGCCGCCTGTGCTTTTACCAGTTCACCTTTCGCATTGTCGTAGGCTGCCTGATACGTGGCCGGATCGATCTGATAAAGGGATTCACCCGCTTTGACGTCGCTGCCTTCGGTAAAATTACGGTGCAGAATGATACCACTTACCTGGGGACGAACCTCCGCAACACGATACGCGTCAGTTCTGCCAGGCAATTCTGTCTTTACGGCCAGTGGCGCGCTTTTAACAATATGAACACTGACCTGAGGAGCTTGCGCATGCTGCTGTGGGTTTTCTTGCCCATCGCACCCGGTAAGCAGCGCGGCACAGACAATGAAACCGGATAAGGGTAAGCATCTGAAGTGATTCGTCATTACTGTTCCTTAAACTACCCCTGAACCGATATTTGTCATGAATCGGTGAAAGGGTGTGAGGCAAAAAAAGAAATGTAGCTGCGTATAATAATGAGGGTATTTAATGTTTTTTAATTTATAAGTGCTGATGGAGCTTTTAAAAAGTAAAAATCGGAATCTGACCCAGTGCATTCGACACTCTATTTCTGTCAGGATAATCAACGAAATGCTTTTTGGTGAAAGCTATACATATGTTTTATGTATTTAATATATTCAATTTATTCACGAGGTTTATAAATTAAACGAATTGACTTTTTTTGTGCAAAACTAACACGGATTTTGGTTAATACTTTGTCTGACACGACCACGGCAATATCCTTTGATAACGTATCAATCTTGTAAGTAACGAGTAGCAGGTAATGGCGCGCAAAAAGAAAGAAGAGGCTCAAAAGACCCGCCAGCAGCTGATTGAAGCCGCTATCAGGCTATTCGCGACGCGTGGTGTGGCCAGCACCACGCTTACCGACATTGCCGATGCAGCTCAACTCACTCGCGGGGCGGTTTACTGGCATTTCTCGAATAAAGCGGAAATATTTAACGCAATATGGGAACAGCAATTGCCGCTGCGTGAAATCATTCGTGACAGGCTAATGCTTTCCGAAAATGACGACCCTTTGTTAATGCTTCGTGAACAATTTATTGTTGCGCTGCAATATATTGCGAGCGAACCCCGACAGTATGCGCTTTTACAAATTCTGTATCATAAGTGTGAATTTCATGACGATGTGATTTCAGAATGTGAAATACGCAAGCGGATCGGTTTAAACGATGATTATCTTCGCAAGACGCTTAAGCGATGCATTGCTCATAACATTATCTCTTCGCAAACTAATATTGAACTGGCGCTGATTGTTTTCCATGCCTTTTTTAGCGGAGTCATTAAAAACTGGTTAATGGATAACACCAGTTTTAATCTGTACAAACAAGCGCCGGCGCTGGTGGATAATATTCTGGCGACACTAAATATCACCCGAGTGGCGCCAGTGGTTTACGATACAGCCTTATGACTGCGCCCGGGGTGGCGACATCTCCCCGTGCTGGCACTGTTCCATAATAGCTTGCGCGGTAATTGGTTTGCCCAGCAGATAACCCTGTAGCGTATTGCATCCCAGTTCTGTCAGGAAGGTCTGCTGCGCTGCGGTTTCGACCCCTTCCGCCACGACCTTCAGATTCAGCGTTTTTGCCAGGGCGACAATCGCCGAGACAATTGTCGCATCTTCGCTCTCTCCACTTAACTCTTTCACAAAAGCGCGATCGATTTTCAACTCGCAGGCGGGAAGCCGCTTAAGATAGAGAAAGCTTGAGTAACCTGTACCAAAATCGTCTATTGAGGCTTTTACTCCCGCATCCGTCAGCGCTGTCAGGACGCGTACGCTTTCGTCCGGATTGCTCATTGCCGTGGTTTCAGTCACCTCCAGGATCAACATGCCGGGCGGCACGCTATGGCGCGTCAGACAATCGAGAACCGTTTTAACCAGCGACGGCTGTTCGAACTGCAACGTAGAAAGATTCACCGCCATTGACCAGTCCGTGTGGCCCTGAAGATGCCATTCACGCAGCTGGCGGCAGGCCTCGTCGATTACCCAGTTTCCAATCGGAATAATCAGCCCTGTTTTCTCTGCCAGCGGTAGAAACAGGTCGGGGGAGAGTAATCCCTGTTTGGGATGCTGCCAGCGTAACAGCGCTTCGAACCCGATGACCGGCCCGGCAGGGGCG
>OKSK01001719.1_pt1 | contig 10206 bp, 9 predicted proteins | sample 1606301 | NCBI WGS metagenome assembly OKSK01 (sample SAMEA3879557, study PRJEB24766) | human gut metagenome | biome: human-associated habitat; feature: feces | place: USA | collected 1985/1987
TTATGTGTATTTGGAATTTCTCATTTTGGCTTGTACTATTTATATTCTAGCACCACGTGATGCAACTATATTTGCGGCTCAGACAGGATTAAAGATGGTGAAAATGAGAGAAAGAAGAAATAAAGAAGAAATAAAGAGCAGGTTAACAGATAGAATTTTGAATTCAAAAATATTTTTTAGAGATATCTTTGCGTGGAAAAGGAGTGACATCAAATGATAGATATATATACAAATAAAAAAGAATCAAAGGACTGGATTCTTCAAAACGACTTGTATTTCAATTTGAATACAGGTAATGAAGAAATGTCTCAAAATGAAATAAATCTCATTCAACAAGTGGATGAGGCAAGGTTGACACCAGATAAGCACATTGAAACAAAATATGGACTAGGTACAATCCGTAATTTGTCATCCGGATGCAAGACATTACTTAATATTGTAAAGCATCCTGATAAGGTGGTGAATGTAGAAGAATGTGGTCCGAATGTGCTTGAAATTATTTTTACTCTGGATAATATAAAGATTTATATGTCCAGACCAACGCTTTTTGATATCCCGGATAATGTGCAAATCAGATTCAATGATTCTGATATAGTGACCGGAGGGAGAGGATATAATGCCTGGTGGGGCAAGGAGTATGAAAGGAGAGAAGCAGATGATTTATAAAAATATTACATTTAAAGCTGATCCATTTTCATACAATCTGGAATTTGATGACAGAATAACTCTTGTTGGTGGAGATAGTGGTAGCGGTAAAACTGTGCTTTATGAAATGTTAGAAGATTTACGATTAACTGATGAATACAAAGCTATAAAATTGTTTAATTACAAATCAGATCATTTCTCAGAGTCGATTGAAAAGTGCAGAGATAGTTTTATTGTGGTCGATAATGCTGATAATTTGATGAATGATGAGGTCAGAAGGTTTATTAATTTTGAGCCGTCGAATCAATATATGCTTTTCCTACGAAATTGCGATGGTCTCAATGTTTCTAATAGGAGTTTTAAGGTGCTGAAGTTTGACAATAATAGGATAACACTGGAAGAGGAGCTATGATATGAAATATTTATGGACAGAAGACACTGGTGCTGGACTCCATTTCTGGAAGTTGGTCAATCAGCTTTTCTTTGATGATGCCCTTGTGGTCGAAAGTAAAGAAAGTAATCAGGGCTTATTGGATGCGTTGGCGGACATAGACATGAAAGAGGACGATAAGTATTATATCGCATTTGATTATGTAGTTGATAATCAGGATATTCGTAACAAGTATCGTATGTTGAAATCAATAGCAGATAAGGCAGAAGGAAAGATCATAATTCTGGATATGATTTGTTTTGAATACCTGATTCTTGTTTTTGATAAGCTGGTGGCATGGACGGGTACCGGAAAGATAGATAAAATCAAGATTCGTGAAGAGGTATTGGCTGCAGTTGAGGACCACAGAATTAATTTGTCAAAGATTGATGACGAGAAGACTTTGCAGTATATAGCAGGTTTTAAGAGATATTCTACAGAACGTGTGATGAAGTCGTTAGTAGGTGAATTTACACAAAACGAAAAGTGGTCTGTTAAAGGAGTGCATATGGGGGAATGTTGGGAGGATGCAGTCTGTCGAGGTGTTATTCGCCTGCCGTTTGTGGGAAAGGCATTGATGTTGGTAGTGTTGATTTATGTAGTTATTCAAATGAAAAGCTCGGAGATTCAGCCGTTCATTTATTTCCAGTTTTGAAGATTTTAGTGTTGTTTAATTATGTCGGGAAATGTATTTCAATAATATGAAGTATATTTCCCGATTCTTGTTTATGCAGGCTTTTTTCCCTTTCTTTGTAGAAGAAAAATTGATTTTTGTAATAGGAAAGATAAATCGTGAATCTTATGGATAATTCATTCGCTTATCAGCCGGCAACCGAACGTTACGAACGGATGCTGTATAAATATTGTGGTCGGAGTGGTCTGAAACTACCTCTTATTTCTTTAGGATTATGGCACAACTTCGGCAGTGTAGATGACTTTACCATGGCAACCGATATGATAAAGTATGCTTTCGATCACGGTATTATTCATTTCGATTTGGCAAACAACTACGGTCCTGTTCCCGGAAGTGCCGAAACAAACTTCGGGCGGATTCTAAGAGAGAACTTTCAGGGGTATCGCGATGAAATGATTATCTCTTCCAAAGCCGGACATGAAATGTGGGCAGGACCTTATGGCGGTAACAGTTCCCGTAAAAATCTGATGGCAAGTATTGATCAAAGTCTCCGTCGTACAGGATTGGAGTATTTCGATATCTTTTATACTCATCGTTATGACGGAGTCACTCCGGTGGAAGAAACGATTCAGGCATTGATTGATATCGTGAAGCGAGGTAAGGCTCTTTATATCGGAATATCCAAGTATCCTCCCGAACAAGCACGTATTGCTTATGAAATGTTGGCGAAGGCCGGTGTTCCCTGTCTGATTAGCCAATACCGGTATAGTATGTTCGATCGGGCGGTTGAGGCCGAAATCCTTCCATTTGCTGCAGCATCCGGTTCCGGTTTTATCGCCTTCTCTCCTTTGGCGCAGGGATTATTGACGGACAAATACCTGAATGGTATCCCGGAACATTCGCGGGCTGCCCGTTCTTCCGGTTTCCTGCAACGCTCGCAGGTGACACCGGAGAAAATAGAAGCTGCCCGGCAACTGAATGAAATAGCCCATCGCCGTGGGCAGACGTTGGCTGAAATGGCGTTGGCATGGGTACTGAGAGATGAACGAATGACGTCGGTGATAGTAGGAGCTAGTTCCGTGAATCAGTTGGCTGATAACCTGAAAGCATTGGAGCATTTGGAGTTTACGTCCGAAGAGTTAGCTGAAATAGAGCAAATATTATCCAGAATGATTTTATAGTAACCGGAAAGGGGGGGCGTAAAGTCTCCCTTTTTTAGTGATGATTTTTTAGTTTGATAGCTTCCTTATTATAGTTGGCCGAATTTATCTAAAGTATTTTTGCAGGTTTTCCGTCAGTCTGCGAATAGCTGTAGTCATGTGTGTATTGACAGTCCTTTCGGATATATCCAGCGCTTCACTGATTTGTTTATAGCTCATGTGGTCTTCTTTTGCCATACAATAAACAATTCTGGTTTTCTCAGGCAGTTGCCGGATAGCTTGCTGCATACATTCTTCCATATCTTTCTTGAGTAACTTTTCTTCCGGCGTGAGGTCGTTTCCCGGTATCTCTATGATGATTTGGTCAATAGAACTTAAGTTATCCTGACGGTTTTTCTCCAAAAATGTGATAGCATGATTCTTGGTTGTTATAAATAAGTAAGAATCCCAATCTTTCACATCCTTCAAGTTCTCACGTTTATGCCATAGAGTGAGAAAGACGTCGGACAGTACATCTTCGGCCGAAGAAGTGGACTGAACGAAATATAATGCAATAGAATAGCATTTTTTGAAGTACCGCTTGTACATTTTTTCAAAGCAGGAGGAGTTACCCTCACTAATTTGACTTAATAGATAACTAATGTCATCCTCTTTATGTGGCATATTCAAGAATTTGATTATAAGGTTTTTACAATAAAAATTATAATGTAGAAGCGTCTATTAACAATATTTATTTGCAAAAGTAACTTTTTTATTTGATTTCAACTACGTATTTTGAGTTTTATTTCTGTCTTTATATATAGAAGCGCTTAATAATATTTGTAAAAAGATGAAAGAGAATAGTAGTATATGGGACTTGCTTGCTAAAAGAACTGATCATTCTTTAAGTAAAGAGGAAGCAGAGGCACTGGAGCAGATGTTAAAAGAAGATACTTCTTTGCAGCGTGCTTCTCAGCTGGTGGATGACTCATTGGTGAATATGGATACACGGCAAGTGGAAGAAGTAATGAACCGTACTTGGAGCAAGGTAGAATTCGGTATGAAAGCAAACAGAAAGCCACGATTGAAGTTGATTATCCGTCGTTGTGCCGTGGCAGCCAGTATTGCTGTCCTATGTGTGTTGGGTGGTGTATTGGGTTATCAGCTTTGGGCTAAACCAGATATGCTGATTGTGATGAACCAAGGAAAAGAAGCCTTGCTGTTCACGCTTCCCGATAACTCTAAGGTTTGGCTGGGGGGTGGTTCGAGCTTGAAATACCCTGATAAGTTATCTGCACGTAATCGGGAAGTGTACTTGGACGGTGAAGCCTTCTTTGATGTGAAAAAAGACAATGGAAGAACATTTCAGGTCGTTACGGAGCTTGTAGAAGTAAAGGTGCTCGGAACCCGTTTTGACGTAAGAGTATCGGAAGAGGATAATATGGCAGAAGTAGTCTTGGAATCCGGTTCGGTAAAGTTGAACGAGCGCAACAAGGCAGAAGACGGAGTAATCTTACGACCCGGGGAAATGGGGCGTGTCAGCCGGCAATCCGGTATTGAGGTCCGCCATGTCGACCTTCAACTCTATACTACGTGGAAAGATAAATATATGAATATTGAATCTCAAAAAATGGAAAATGTAATGTTTATGTTGAGTAAACGTTATCATACGGAGATTCGTATTGAAGGTGAGGAATTGAAAGCAGAAATATTCTCAGGGCGTTTTGACATAGACCAATCTCTGGAGAATATTTTTGAGACGATTGATTTGATTACTCCCATTCATTATCAACAGCAACCGGATGGAACCTATTTGGTGACTCCGAAATAAAAAAAGAAATAGGCGGCCTAATATTATGATAAACTAAAAAATGCTAATCCTAAAAAGAAAGATGATGAACACAACTTGAAAAAGAAAAAGGATCGGAAAATTCCCGTTTTCCAATCCTATCCAGATTAAAATTAACTCTACCAATTATTAATTTTAAATTGCAAATTTATGAAAAATATTTCAATCCCAAAGGGAATGAGAGGTTTTATTTTACCTCTATCCTTTTTGGGGAAGCTAAGACTTTGTACCTGGCAAATATTATTTCTACTGTTTTTTATATCGCTCCAGGCGCAGGCACAACAATCAGATTTGTTGACTCTGAATATGAAAAATGTTACGCTGAAACAGCTTGTAGAAGCGGTTCAGACCCAGAGTGGTTATTCATTTCTTTACAAAGATAATCAACTTAAAACGAATCAGCGAATCACTGTATCCGTTAATAAACAATCAATTAATGTTGCTTTAGAACAGGCTTTTAAGGGAAAAGGAATTTCTTGGAAAATTCAGGGCAAACAGATTCTTTTGTTTCCGGCAAAAGAGGAACAGTCTGTCAATACAAAAAAGTCACGTACCATCAAAGGTAATGTCACCACTACTACCGGTGAGTCGATTCCGGGGGCGAGCGTAAAATTGGCAAATGCTACTACTGGTGTAATTACTGATATTGATGGATTTTACATGATAACAGTTCCTGATAATCAGTCAGAATTGGAATTCCGTTTTATGGGATATGAACCCAGGAATATCAAAGTGGGCAATCAGACTACTATTAATGTCTCTTTGGAAGAAGCTACTTCCAGTCTGGAAGAGGTAGTGGTTGTGGCATACGGTGCTCAGAAGAAAGTGACGATGACCGGATCGGTAGCTTCGGTGAATATAGGAAGCCTGAAAACTCCAGTTGCCAATCTTAGCAATGCTTTGCAAGGTAAGGTTGCAGGTATTATTTCCGTACAGTCCAGTGGTGAACCGGGATATGATAACTCGACCTTTACAATTCGTGGAATCGGTACTTTCACGGGAAATACATCTCCATTGGTAATTGTAGACGGTGTGCAGCGTGACGATGTGAACTCCACTTATGGAGGTGCTTACAACAATATTGACCCGGAAGATATCGTTAGTATCTCTCTCTTGAAAGATGCTTCTGTTACTGCTGTATATGGTGCGAAAGGTGCTAACGGTGTGATGATTATTACTACTAAACGCGGGTCGGTAGGTAAGCCTAAAATCTCCATAAAGGCAGAAACGGGTTTTACCAACTTCACTAAAGTTCCGGAGATGTTGAGTGGTGTTGATTATATGATGTTATATAATGAAAGTCGTCGAAATTCGGGATTGAGTGAGGTATATTCCCGTGAACAGATATTAAAAACCGAGAGCGGACTGGATCCTTACTTATATCCGAATGTGGATTGGATCGATAAGATTTATAAGAATGTTTCATCTGTATCTAATGTCAACCTGAATATTAGTGGTGGTAGCGACTTGGTTCGATACTACTTGTCCGCTTCTTTCTATAACCAGGGAGGACAATATAATGTAAAGAAGGAAAACGGGTATGACCCGAACCTGAATTATAAGCGTTATGATTTCCGTAGTAACGTAGACGTGAACATTACAAAAACTACTTTATTACAGATGAACCTGTCGGCTATTATGACAGATTCGCGTTATCCGGGTATCGCTTCTAACAAACTATGGTATGAAGCTTTCTCAACTTCACCGGTTGCTTTTCCTGTTCGCTATCCGGACGGGCGTTGGGCAGGTCCTCCGGCCAATGCTGGTTCCAATCCGATGAACGAAGTGCAGAACAGCGGGTACACTGATACTTTCCGTCCGGCTTTGCAATCGGTATTTACCGTCAACCAAAAATTAGATTTCATAACCAAAGGACTTTCGGCTTATGCTCGTTTCTCTTTTGACAGTTATAGTGAGTTCAATAATAAGCGTACCGGAGGGGTAGACTTATGGTATACCAACCAGCGTGACGGAAACGGAGAACTTGTCTTTGGTAAACCGATCAAGGAAGGTTCTGATGAACTTTATTATGAACATAGCGATACGGGAGAAAGAGTTATTTATACTGAAGCCAATATCTCATATGATCGCACTTTCGGTCATCATAACGTAAATGGAATGGTGCTTTATAATATGCGTAACCGTATGATTGCTACTGCCGGAAGTGCCATTGCTTCTATTCCATATCGTAATCAGGCGATTGCTGCCCGTTTCGGCTACGGATATAAAGAACGCTATTTAGCAGAGGTGAACGGTTCTTACACCGGTTCGGAGAACTTTGCTCCCGGACATCGTTTCGGTTTCTTCCCGGCTGCTTCTGTGGGTTGGGTCATTTCAAACGAACCGTTTTTCAAGAATATGACTCGTACGGTAGACTTGTTGAAATTGCGTGCTTCTTATGGTATCGTAGGTAATGATAACATTGGTGGTACAGGAGACCGTTTTGCTTATTTTACTCAGTTCGGAAGCGGAAACAGCTATGGATTCGGACCGAACGGAAATCTCGTATACGGTATTAGAGAGACGCTGCTGGGGTCGGACAAACTGACTTGGGAGAAATCTTATAAGACAAATATTGGTTTGGAAATGATGCTTTGGGGTAAATTGAACTTGACATTGGATTATTATTGGGAAAGACGTAAGGATATTCTGATTCAACGTTCTTCTTTGCCGAGCATGGCAGGCTTTGACGCCTCTATCTATGCCAATATGGGTGAAATGGATAATAAAGGAGTAGATGCGAATTTGGAATACCAGACCCGTATCGGTAACAAAGTTGGGTTGCGTTTATTTGGTAATCTGACTTATAGCAAGAATAAGATTGTGTTCCGTGACGAACCGGCTATGCAATACGCTTATCAAAAGAGTGAAGGTACCCGTTATGGCGAGTTCTATGGATATATAGCCGAAGGTTATTTCCAGAGTGAGGAAGAAATCAAAAAGAGTCCGAGACAGATGCGTGAACTGGCACCTGGTGACATCAAGTATAAAGACTTGAACGATGATGGTGTGATTGACGCTAATGACCAATGTTATTTGGGCAAGTCCTGGTTCCCTTCTTGGTCATACGGTATGGGCTTTAATATCAACTATCATAACTTTGACTTGGCTCTCTTCTTCCAGGGAGTGTCGGATGTATCTATTATGGCCAATGGTGGTTCTATTGATACCGGCAACGGTGACTGGGGAGCAAGTGGAGTCGGTATTGTACCTTTCACCGGCATGGGACTGAATCCCAGCAATGTCATCACCAAAGCATTAGATCGCTGGACGGCGGACAATCCTCGTGCAGATGCATGGTATCCGCGTATGACAGCTAATGCAACAACAAATGACAACAACTATGTGAATAGTACGCATTGGTTGAAAGATGGCAGTTATCTACGTTTGAAACAAGCCTCGCTCGGATATACGCTTGAGAACAAGAAACTAATGGATAAAGGAATAGAATACCTTTATTTCTATCTGTCCGGACAAAACTTGCTGACATTCTCTAAATTCAAGTTATGGGATCCGGAACTTGGTTCTAATGGGGCAAAGTATCCGTTATCGCGTATGGTGACATTGGGAATGAGAGTTTCGTTTTAATCTAATAAAGCAATGAAAACAATGAAAAAAATATTTAGCCGTATATTGGCTGTCGGGCTGTTGTCCGCCGGCATTATAGGAGTCTCTTCTTGTGATTATTTGGACCAGAAACCGGAGAACCTGAAAACTACGGATATGATTTGGGAAACCCGTGTGGAGGCGGAAGCTTATTTATATAACATTTACGGATATATTTGGCTGTCTACTGATGATCCGGTTGTGTTCGGTTTTGCTGATGAAACCTCCTGTGTCTTTTCTAATACGAATGTCCGTAATATGGTAGAAGGCAACTGGGGACCTTCCAATACATTGGGTGATAATAAATGGAGTGCTGCTTATCGAGGTATTCAGAAAGCGCTTGTATTCGAGCAAAATATCGACCGTGTTCCGGAAGGTGTGTTAAGTACTGATTTGAAGACTCAGTATAAGGCGGAATCACGTTTCTTGCGTGGTTGGTTCTATTGGAATCTGTTGCGTCTGTATGGACCGTTTGTTATTTTCGAGAAACCTGCCGAGCAAGACGAAGATTTCAATAATTATGTTCGCCGTCCATTTGACGAATGTGTGGAGTATGTCTGTGGCTTGATGGAATCAACATTGAATGTACTGCCGGATGTATGGACCTCAACAGCTTATCTGGGACGTCCTACGAGGGGGGCTGCTTTGGCGGTGATTTCACAAGCTCGTTTGTTGGCAGCCAGTGAACTCTGGAATGGAAATCCCCGTTTCAAGGATTTCAAGAATAAGGACGGAGAATTGTTGGCACCACAGACCAAAGATCAGGAAAAGTGGCGAATTGCTGCTGAAGCCGCCGAAGATGTGATTGATCTAGGCATTTATCATCTTTATCACAATACAGAAAGCGGTGATAGAGAATTTGACCCGTATCTGTCTTTCCGCGAACTGTTCATGTCCGGCAATCATGCTGAAGTTATATTTGCTACTCATAAATCTGGAGACTGGCAGTGGGGATATGATAAACGTTGTAACCCGAAGAATGGCGGATATAGCATGCAGAATGCAACGCAGAATATCGTAGATGCTTTTTTGACTCGTGACGGACTGGATATCAATGATGACGAGAATTATTCGGAAGAAGGATTTGCGCAGAAAGATGATCCGGACGAATACGGAAAAGTCCGTAATGAGATTAACCGGGGATACCGTAAAGGAGAATCGAATATGTACGTTGATCGTGAACCTCGTTTCTATGCTTCCGTACATTATAACGGACGTCCGGTGCTCTCTGCCATAACTGTTGACGACCGCAATTATTTTTCTTCCGACAAGAATAAAGATGGATTCGGAAGAGCTGAATATTACTATTCCGGTTCATCGGGAGCGGGAACGCAGATGACCGACTTCACCGGGTATAATGTAGCCAAGAAAGTAAGTACCTCTTCCAGTATCCGTAACGATCAGGCAGTATACCGCCCGTATATTCATATTCGTTATGCCGAAATATTATTGAACTATATGGAAGCGATGAACGAATACAATCCGGAAGATCCCAAGATTATCACTTATTTTAATGAGATTCGTGAACGTGCCGGTATTCCGAATATTACGGTTACCTATCCTCAGGATTTGGGTGATAAAGAAAAAATGCGTGAATGGATTCTTCGCGAACGTCAGATTGAACTGGCATTTGAAGGCGACCGTTTCTGGACGCTTGCGCGCCGGTTACTTTATGAGAAAGAAGAGAATCGCAAGATTTATCGTATGAATGTACTTGCTGACGATCAGGGACAAGGATTTGCTTTTGAAGGTTTCTATGAACGCAAGTTGTTGCAGACCAGATATTGGGATAATAAGATGTATTTGTACCCGATCGCTCAGACAGAGATTGACCGTGGACGTGGCTTGGTTCAGAATCCGGGTTGGTAGCAGCCAAATGTCATAACACAGACACAATAGGTAT
>OKSK01001721.1_pt1 | contig 10204 bp, 10 predicted proteins | sample 1606301 | NCBI WGS metagenome assembly OKSK01 (sample SAMEA3879557, study PRJEB24766) | human gut metagenome | biome: human-associated habitat; feature: feces | place: USA | collected 1985/1987
TCCTTGCCGCCGTGCGCGAGTGCGGTCTGGTCGGTCTGGGCGGCGCAGGCTTCCCGACCGACGTCAAGCTCCAGCCCAAGGATCCCGTGGACACCCTGCTCATCAACGCCTCCGAGTGTGAAGTCTGGCTGACCAGTGACACGCAGGAGATGCTGAATTGTGCAGACGACATCATCCGGGGCATCGAGGCGGTGCTGAAGTACACCGGCATCCCGAAGTGCGTCATCGGCATTGAGAACAACAAGCCCGAGTGCATCGACCTGCTGTGCCAGAAGACCAAGGACAAGCCCGCCATCGAGGTCAAGCCCCTGCCCAGCGTCTACGGCACCGGCGCAGAGCTGATCCTCATCGAGAAGTGTCTGGGCCGCGAGGTCCCGCACGGCGGCCTGCCCGCCGCAGCCGGCGCCATCGTCATGAACGTGACCAGCGTGTCCAGCCTCGGCAAGTATCTGGCTACCGGTATGCCGGTGGTCAGCCGCGTCATCACCGTGGACGGCGATGCCTGCGAGAAGCCCCAGAACCTCATCGTCCCTGTGGGTACTTCCTATGAGGACGTCCTGAACACGGCCGGCCTGAAGGGCGGCGTGACGCTGGGCAAGGTCGTGGCCGGCGGCGCGATGATGGGTCCCGCAGTGCGCGACCTGAGCTACCCCACCACCAAGACCACCTCCGGCCTCATCATGCTGAGCGAGGCTACGGCACAGCCTCCGCAGGTCAACCCCTGCATCCGCTGCGGCCGCTGCGTCGAGTACTGCCCGATGGGTCTGGAGCCTGTCGAGGTCAATCAGGCCTACGCAGCCCGCGATGTTCAGGAGCTGGGCAAGCTGCACGTTGATTACTGCTTCAACTGCGGCTCCTGCACCTTCGTCTGCCCGGCCAAGCGCCCCTGCACCCAGATGATGGGTCTGGCCAAGGCATTCTATCTCGGTGAAATCAAAAAAGGAGGCAATAAGTAATGGATACGAAGCTTATTGTTTCGGCCTCCCCGCACCTGCGCTCTGAGGAGACGACCACCGGCCTGATGGCCAACGTGATCGTGGCCCTGACCCCGTGCGTCGTGGCCTCTGCCATCATCTTTGGTCTGCGTGCCCTGCTGGTCACTGCCGTGTCGGTCGTGGCCTGCGTGGCGTTTGAGTGGCTGTACTGCAAGCTGATGAAGAAGGCAAACCCCATCGGCGACCTGTCTGCTGTAGTCACCGGCATCATCCTCGCCCTGAATGTGCCTGTGGGAATGCCCATCGGTGAGCTGCTCATCGGCGACTTCGTGGCCATCATCGTGGTCAAGCAGCTGTTCGGCGGCATCGGCATGAACTTTGCGAACCCCGCTCTGGTGGGCCGTATCGTGCTGTTCATCAGCTTCGCCGGCGCGATGAACAAGTGGGTGTTCCCGGATGCAGCCGTCGATCAGCTGTCCTCCGCGACCCCGCTGGCCGTGGCTGACCCCAACAAGCTGAGCCTGCTGGACCTCTTCATGGGCGTCCATGGCGGCGTTCTGGGCGAGACCTGCGCTCTGGCCATCGTGCTGGGCCTGATCTACCTCGTCGTCACCAAGACCATCAGCATCGCCATCCCCGCCACCTATGTTGGCAGCATGTTCCTGTTCTACCTCATCGCCACCCACAGCGTCCACGCTGCACTGGTGGCTGTGCTGAGCGGCGGCCTGCTGTTCGGCGCTGTGTTCATGGCGACCGACTACGTCACCAGCCCCTTCACCCTGAAGGGCAAGCTGGTCTACGGCGTGGCGCTGGGCATCGTCACCTTCGCCATCCGTTACTGGGGCAGCTACACCGAGGGCGTGTCCTTCGCGCTGCTGTTCATGAACCTGTGGGTCCCGTACATCAATGATATGACCCGCCAGACGCCGTATGGCTACGTCAAACCTGCAAAGAAGGAGGCTGCTGGCAAATGAATAAGTCTACTTGGGATAGCACGGTAAAGCCGGTGGTCGTGCTGAGCGTGATCGCACTGGTGGTCAGCTTCCTGCTGGCCCTGGTCAACTCCTTTACTGCGCCCATCATCGACGCCAACCAGAAGGCCGCCACTCTGGCAGCTTATGTGGACGTCATGCCCACTGTTTCCGACGCAAAGACGCTGGAAGAAGTGACCGGCTACACCACCGAGAACGTCACCGGCGTGGTCAAGGCTGAGGATGGCAGCATCGCCATCAAGGCTGAGGAGAAGGGCTTCGACGGCGGCATCCTGTCCGTCATCATGGGCTTCGACACCAACGGCACCGTCACCGGTATCTGGGTGGATGCTTCCACTCAGACCAAGGGCATCGGCTCCAATGTCGCAACGGATACCTTCCTTGCCCAGTTCAACGGCATGGACGGCACCCAGAATATCGCCATCGGTCAGGGCTTTGACGCATACAGCGGCGCGACCATTTCCTCTAAGGCACTGTTCGCCGCCATCAACGACTGCGTCAACTGCTACAACGAGCTGGCATAAAGGAGGTTGGTAAGAAATGGCATCTGAAAACAAGTCCAAGGTAAGCATCCTTACCAACGGCATCATCAAAGAGAACCCCGTTCTGCGTCTGGTTCTGGGCACCTGCTCCTGTCTGGCAGTCACCACGGCAGTTTCCAGCGCACTGGGCATGGGCGCAGCCTTCACCTTCGTGCTGGTCTGCTCCAACATCCTGATCTCGCTGCTGCGCAACGTGATCCCCGCGAAGGTCCATCTGCCCTGCTACATCGTCATCATCGCAGGCTTCGTCACCATCGTCCAGATGGTCATGCACGCCTACATGGACAGCCTGTACACCGCTCTGGGCGTCTTCCTGCCCCTGATCGTCGTCAACTGCATCATCCTCGGCCGTGCCGAGATGTTCGCCTGCAAGAACAACGTCGTTGACTCCGCACTGGACGGCGTCGGCATGGGCATCGGCTACACCCTCACCGTCGTGCTGATGGCTACCATCCGCGAGGTGCTGGGCAGCGGCACTTGGCTGGGCTTCCAGGTCCTGCCCGACAGCGTCGCCCGCATCGGCATCATGACGCAGGCTCCCGGCGCGTTCTTCTGCTACGGCATCCTGATGGCTGGCTGTGTCTGGCTGGAGGGCAAGCTGGATGCGCGCATCGAGCGCAAGAGCTGCTGCGACATCGACAATCTGAAGAAGGAGGGCTAATAAGATGCTCGTCAAACTCGCTGCTATCTTCTTCAGCATGATCCTTGTCAACAACTACGTGCTGGTGAAGTTCTATGGCATCTGCCCGTTCTTGGGCGTTTCCAAGAAGCTTGACTCCGCCGTGGGTATGTCTGGCGCCGTCATCTTCGTCATGTTCATGGCTACGGCCGTGACCTTCCCGCTGCAGATCTTTGTTCTGGACCCCGCCGGTCTGAGCTATCTGCAGACCATCGTGTTCATTCTGGTCATTGCAGTCCTCGTGCAGTTCATCGAGATCTTCCTGAAGAAGTATGTCGTGGCTCTGTACAATTCTCTGGGCGTTTATCTGCCCCTGATCACCACCAACTGCTGCGTTCTGGCTGTCACCATTCTGGTCGTCGATGACTATGGCGCCGATGTGGCTGCTCTGGGCTTTGGCGCTGCTTACATCGAGGCTCTGGTCTGTGCCGTGGGCGCAGGCGTCGGCTTCATGCTGGCAATGGTCATGTTCAGCGGCGTGCGCAAGCGTGTGGAGGCCTGTGATCCCCCCGCTTCCTTCAAGGGCCTGCCCATCACTCTGCTGGCCGCAGCGATCACCAGCCTGTCCTTTATGGGCTTTGGCGGCATCGTTGAGAATCTGTTCAATGTGACGCTGTAAAGGAGGAACAGGATTTATGAATATCGCATCTGCTGTTATCCTCTGCACCATCGTCGGTGCTGTCGGCGCAATCATTCTGGTCGCCGCTGCCAAGTTCATGGCAGTTGAGGAAGACCCCCGCATCGAAGAAGTCGCCAGCTGTCTGGCCGGCGCAAACTGCGGCGGCTGCGGCTACGCAGGCTGTGCCGACTACGCAAAGGCCGTCGTCATGGACGGCGTGCCCTGCGACAAGTGCGCCCCCGGCGGCCCCAAGGCTGCCGCCGCTATCGCCAAGATCATGGGCGGTGAGGCAAGCGCTGTAGAGAAGAAGGCTGTGGTCCAGTGTCAGGGCAGCTCCGAGCACTGCAAGCCCGCGTATGACTACAAGGGCATCCAGACCTGTGCCGCTGCGGCTACCCTGTACGGCGGCCCCAAGACCTGCTCCTTCGCCTGCATCGGTCTGGGCGACTGCACCAAGGTCTGTAAGTTCGACGCCATCCACATCGTGGACGGCGTGGCCAAGGTGGACAAGGACAAGTGCACCGGCTGCGGTGCCTGCGCCAACATCTGCCCCAAGAAGGTCATCATGATCGACGCAGGCGGCCCGCGCAAGCCGGTCGTCATGTGCTCCAATCAGGATAAGGGCGCTGTCGCCAACAAGCTCTGCACCACCAGCTGCATCGCCTGCGGTATGTGCGAGCGCACCTGTAAGTTCGACGCCATCCATGTCGTGGACGGCGTGGCCCGTGTGGACTACGACAAGTGCAAGGGCTGCGGTATGTGCTCCCAGAAGTGCCCGAAGAAGATCATCCTCTTCCCGCTGAAGGACGATCCGTATCCCCCGAAGCCCGTGGTGAAGCCTGCTGCCCCCGCAGCAGCAAAGCCCGCCGCACCGGCTGCAAAGCCGGAGACTGAGGCAAAGCCCGAGACCAAGGCGGAATAAGCACTGACCTCAGAGAGGGCCGGACATTTTTGTCCGGCCCTCTTTTTGTGTATGGAGAGAGCGCAAAAGGCTCTCCCTCTGGGAGAGCCTTTTGCGGAAACTCCGGTTGCATAAAACGCACAACGCGCTATAATAAAACAGGATACAACGCGCTTATGGTGAGCGCAGACGGAAAAGGAAAACAGGAAAGAGGAACCATATGGAACAAAAGAACACCCGCCTGCGGAACGTGGGCTTCATCACCTTCTTTTTCAGCGGCATCTGTGCCATCTCCAGCGGCGTGGTGGTCAGCCTATTGCAGGAGCAGTACGGCTTTGCCTACGGTATGACCGGCACGCTGCTGTCCCTTATGAGCATCGGCAACCTGCTGGCGGGCTTTCTCATTGCGATGCTGCCCGGCAGGCTGGGGATGAAGCCCAGCATCCTGCTGCTGACCATCGGCTACGCGGTGGGCTACGCCATGATGGGCCTCAGCGGTGCGGTGGCTGTGCTGGCGCTGGGGTTCTTCCTCGTGGGCATCGCCAAGGGCAGCGTCATCAACACCTGCACCATCCTCGTCAGCGATCATTCGGCCGACCGCACCCGGGGCATGAACCTGATGCACAGCTGCTACGCCTGCGGCGCACTGCTGTGCCCCTTCCTCATTGCGGCGGCAGCCCGGGTAAGCACCGAGCTGGCGGTTTTTCTGTTGGCAGCCGTGGGCCTTGTGCTCTGGCTGGTGTACGTCTTTACCCCGCTGCGCGGCGGCAAGGGTAAAAGCAACGCAGAGAAGGAAGCAATCGACTGGAGCTTTCTGCGCTCTGCCCGCTTCTGGCTGCTGACCGGATTGCTCTTTTTCCAGAACGCCGCCGAGCAGAGCGTCAACGGCTGGATGGTGACCTACTTCAAGGGCAGCGGCATCATTGCGGGCACGCTGGCGGCCTACACCGTCACTGTGATGTGGGGCGCTACGCTGGTGGGACGGTTGCTCATCGCCTTTGTGTTCCCCTTAAAAAATCCCCGCAAGGCCATGGTGGGCATGAGCGTGCTGTGCACCGTGTTCTATGTGCTGCTGGTCATGGCGCACACGCAGGGCGCAGCCATTGCGCTGCTGTTTGCCTTTGCCATCTCCATGTCCGGGCTGAACCCCACCGCCGTGGCCAGCGCAGGCCGCATGACCAGCGTGACCAGCATGGGCATCATGCTGCCGGTAGCCTCCAGCGGCGCCATCCTGATGCCGTGGGTCATCGGCATGGTGGCCGAGCGTGCGGGGCTTGCCGCCGGTATGGCCTCCAACATCGTGCCCTGCGTGGGTCTGGTGGTCTTTACCCTGCTGGTGGCAAGACTGCCGGAGGAATGATGTGCCGCCTCCCTATAACCCTTTCTGTGAAAATGGGGTTCAGGAAAGTCCGCAGACTTTCCTGAACCCCGAAATTATAAATAATGATTCCGCTGATGATGCGCAAAGCGAACGCGCAGCGCATTTTAAATCATTTTGCGTTATCCCTCAATGCCTCTTGCTTTTGCGCTGAACTCGCAGCCGCAGTAGTCCTGCCGGTACAGGCCGTACTGCTCCGAAAGCTGCAGGCTGCGCAGGTAGCCGTTGTGCTTTTTGAAGTCCGAGGGCAGATGCTTTACCCCAAACTCTGCCTCCAATTCCTGCCCGATGGCATTGATGCGGGCAGCGTCCTTGTGGGGGCTGATGGACAGGGTGGTGGTGAACCAGTCAAAGCCGTTGTCCCGGGCGTACTGCGCCGCGCGGCGCATCCGCAGCCGGTAGCAGACGGTGCAGCGGCTGCCGCGCTCCGGCTCGTTTTCCAGCCCGGCTACGGCGGTGTAGAACTGCTGCGGGTCGTAAGTGTCCTCCACCACGGTCACCCCCAGCGGGTGGGCTGCTGCCACGAACTTCTGCAGCTCCTCGCCCCGGCGGTAATACTCTGCCGCCGGCCATGTGTTGGGGTTATAGTACAGCACCGTGATCTCAAAATACCGGCACAGCTGCTCCAGCACGGCACTGGAACAGGGGCCGCAGCAGGCGTGGAGCAAAAGCCGCGGGCGGGTATTGCCAAGGGTTGCCAGCACGGCGTCCATCTGCTGGGCATAGTTGCGTTGTGTTGCCATTGGTATCATCCTTTGCTATAATGGTCTTGCCTACATTATAGCATATTTTACGATGAAATACAGGAGGTTCCCCTTATGACGGAAGAAAAGATCGCCCGCATCAATGCGCTGGCCAAAAAGAGCAAGACCGCCGGCCTGACCGAGGCCGAAAAAGCCGAGCAGCAGGCGCTGCGGCAGGAGTATCTGGCCGACATCAAAGCCAGCCTGCGCAGCCAGCTGGAGCGCACGTCCATTCAGGAACCGGACGGCACCATCCACAAGGTGACCCGCCGCACCGACCTGACCGGGGAGCGCAGCTGAGAACGTGATTTAAAAGGGGGAATCCGCCGCAAAAAGGTGCATTCCCCCTTTTTTTGCGCGGCAGACTGTGCTATACTATAATAGCATTGGTGCGTGCCGCAAGGGCAGCAAACCGGTGCGTTTTACCCAAGGTAGCGTATCCCGGGCAAGGTGCACGGAAAAGGCTGTCTTTTGAAAAAAGGATAAAGAGGTCATTTATTATGCTTACTGCAATTACGGGTATCAACTGGGGCGATGAGGGCAAGGGCCGCATGGTCGACCTGATCAGCCAGGAGTATGACATCGTTGCACGGTATCAGGGCGGCAACAACGCAGGCCATACCGTTAAAAACGAGCGCGGCAAGTTCGTGCTGAACCTGCTGCCCTCCGGCATCCTGCGCCCCAACGTCGTGTGCGTTATGGGCAACGGCATGGTCATCGACCCGCATCATCTGGACGGCGAGATCAATAAGCTGCGCGAGCAGGGCATTGAGATCACCCCGGCAAACCTGAAGATCTCCGACCGCGCAACCATCACCATGCCCTACCATGTGGAGCAGGATGGCCTGGAGGAGGCACGCCTGTCCAAGACCGGCGCACAGTTCGGCTCCACCAAGCGCGGCATTGCCTACGCTTACGGCGACAAGTACATGAAAAAGACCCTACGCATGGGCGATCTGCTGCATCTGGACGACGCCGTGAAGAAGCGTCTGGTCACCATGGTGGATTCCAAGAATCTGGTCATGGAGGGCAGCTACAACGCAGCACCCATCAGCGTGGACGAGATGTGGGCATGGCTCGAAAAGTATGCCGCCATCTTCAAGGACTATATCTGCGATGTGGGTCAGTATCTGGCCGATGCCGATGCAGCCGGCAAGAAGGTGCTGTTTGAGGCACAGCTGGGCGCCCTGCGCGATATCGACTTTGGCATCTACCCCTACACCACCTCCTCCAACGTCATCGGAGCTTATGCACCCATCGGCGCCGGCATCCCCGGCCACAAGCTGAACAACTCCGTCGGCGTCATGAAGGCCTACTCCTCCTGCGTGGGCGACGGCCCCTTCGCCGCCGAACTGGCCATGACCGAGGAAGAGAAGCACGCTCTGCGTGAGGCTGGCCACGAGTACGGCGCAGCCACCGGACGTCCCCGCCGCGTGGGCCCCATCGACCTGGTGGCAAGCCGCTACGGCGTGTTCTGCCAGGGCTGCGACGAGGTGGCTCTGACCCTGCTGGATGTGCTGGATTACATGGAAAAGATCCCCATGGTCACCGCTTACAAGCTGACCGACGGCACCACCACCACCCGCTTCCCCATGGGTGAGGCACTGGATACCGCTCAGCCCGTGGTGGAGTACCTGCCCGGCTGGCACTGCGATATCACCGCAGCCCGCAAGTGGGAGGACCTGCCCCAGCAGGCCCGCGATTATGTGGAATACCTGGAAAAGGCTGTGGGCTGCAAGATCACCTATATCTCGGTGGGCGCAGAGCGCGAGGCCTACATCCACCGCGGCTGAGCTGCCGCAAAAAGCAGCCCCCGAGTTTCAGAAAAGGAAGCGTCACAGATGTTTGATATCATTACCGACAGCGCCTGCGACCTGACGCTGGACACCGCCAAGCAGCTTGGCATCGAGGTCGTGCCCTTTTATGTATCGCTGGACGGCGAGCATTACCGCAAGGAAGGGCTGGAGATCCCCGTGCGGGACTTCTATCAGTTCATGGTAGATAACCCGGCGGCCTATCCCAAGACCAGTCTGGCCTCTATCGAGGACTTTGAAAAGACCTTCCGCGCACACGCCGAGACGGGTCGGGATGTACTGTGTCTGGTGTTCACCGGCAAAATGAGCGGCTGCGTGGGCAGCGCCCGTAACGCCCGGGATCTGGTGCTGGAGGACTACCCCGATGCCCGCATCGAGGTCATCGACTCTGCCGCCGCCACCGTGACCGAATCCACCATGGTGGAAAATGCCGTGGCCATGCGGGATGCAGGCTGCACCTTGGACGAGACTGTGACTTGGTTGGAAGCGGAAAAATCCACCAACCAGATCTTCTTCACCGTGGGTGATCTGGACTACCTCATCAAGGGCGGGCGCATCGGCAAGGTGACCGGCCGCGCCGCCAATATGCTGGGACTCAAGCCCATGATCCTGTTCAAGGAGGGCGAGATCTTCTCCGGCGGCGTGGCCCGCGGCCGCCAGAAGAGCTTTGAAAAGGCGCTGGAGCAGCTGATGAACTATCTGGATGCCCACGGCGGCACCCCGGACGATTACCGCATCACGGTGGGCTACGGCTACGATGCCGACGAGGGCAAGCGTCTGTGGATGCAGACCCGTGCCGCCCTGCGCGCCAAGTACCCCGGCGCACAGTGTGAGGTAGGGCTTTTGCAGATCGGCTGCACCATTGCGGTGCACACCGGCCCCTATGCACTGGGCATGGGTGTCATGCGCCGCTGGAAAAAGCAGAACTAATAATATCTAAAACAGAAGAAGGGACAGCCTGCGGGCTGTCCCTTCTTGGTTTTTATAAAAGAAAAAGCGAAATACAGCCAAGCCCGCAGGCTTGGCTGTATTTCAAATCAAAAGTATTTTCCGCTGAAAAACGTTCCGCTTACAACAGCGGGATGCCGGCCTTGGCGCAGGCTTCGCGGGTGGCCTTGTCCCACACGCTGGCCTGCACCTCACCGATGTGGACGCTGCCCAGCAGCAGCATGCACAGGCGGCTTTGGCCGATGCCGCCGCCGATGGTGTAGGGCAGCTCGCCGTTCAGCACTGCCTTGTGGAAGGGCAGGGTGCGGCGGTCATCGCAGCCCGCCATGGTCAGCTGCTTGTCCATGCTCTCCGGGCTGACGCGGATGCCCATACTGCTCAACTCGTAGCTGCACTGCAGCGGGTCGTTCCAGAACAGCAAATCGCCGTTCAGATCCCAGTCGTCGTAGTCCGGGGCGCGGCCATCATGAGGCTTGCCGCTGCGCAGGGGTGCGCCGATCTTCATCAGGAAGGTGGTGCCGTTCTCCTTGACAAAGGCATTCTCCCGTTCCTTCGGGGTTAGATCGGGGTACTTGTCCTCCAGCTCCTGCGTGGTGACAAAGGTCACGTTGGGGGTGTGCAGGGGCAGATCCTGCAGCTGGGGGAACATGGCG
>OKSK01001725.1_pt1 | contig 10194 bp, 10 predicted proteins | sample 1606301 | NCBI WGS metagenome assembly OKSK01 (sample SAMEA3879557, study PRJEB24766) | human gut metagenome | biome: human-associated habitat; feature: feces | place: USA | collected 1985/1987
TTATACTTAGGATTTTTCTTGTTAATAACATACAAACGGCCATTTCGAGTTTTTTTGCTTATTTTTGCGGCATATGAGACGATTTGCCACATCCTTGTTTCTTGTAATTCTTGCTTCCTTGATCTTTTATGGGGGAGCGGGGGTTAATTTCGTATCTTATTGTTGTGGCGTTTGCGAGAAAGAGGGAGTGGAGGCTTTATTGGCAGCTAAGTGCTGTGAGATTCATGGACATGATCATAGTCGTGATAAGCTTGCGAATAATACGGTGGAGTGTTGTGGCATGAACGGCTGTGGCATTGAACGGGTTGATTTTGATTGGAATTCTGTAAATATACAAGTACCGGATCTGCAACCAGTCGTACATGATTTGCTCTTCTCCTCTATTTTCGAGAGTTTACAAATCGCTTCCTTATTTGCTGATTCCTATGAGATTAGGGTGACAGGTCCTCCTGTAGCCTGTCCTCGTGTGTACCTTTCTTTATTGACTACGCTTTTGATTTGATTGTATTCGTGAGGGTGGAAGCTGCTCGCTGAATACCCTTTGGTTTTTAAGGTAGGGGATACTCTATCCCTGCGGAAACTGTATTTAACGATTCAATCAAATAACAACTATCATGTTAAGACAATTATATCTGATATTTTTACTGTCCTGTTTGACTTTTACTTTGACTTGGGCCGAGGATTCCGGCAAGAAAGTGAAAGGACGTGTATGTGATGAAAACAAACAACCTATTATCGGTGCAAATGTATATTGGGAAGGAACCCAAAATGGAACCACGTCCGATGTGGATGGAAATTTCGAGTTAGAACGAAAAGGTGACTCCAAGAATCTGGTGGTTAGCTATATCGGTTATATGACTGAGGTCACCCCTGTGGATGAGAAGGACGATGCTATGCAGATTATCTTAAAAGGTGAGATCGCCTTGGATGAGGTCGTGGTTAGTGAGCGCAAGATGGGAACCATCGCTTCCCGTACGAGCGTATTGCAAACTCAGAAAATTACGTACGATGAGATTTGCCGTGCGGCCTGCTGTAATCTGGCGGAGAGCTTTGAGACAAATCCGTCTGTCGATGTATCGTACTCGGATGCGGCTACAGGTGCCCGGCAAATTAAACTGTTGGGATTGGCGGGAACCTACGTACAAATGTTGACCGAGAATTACCCGAATTTCCGGGGGGCCGCTTCCTTATATGGGCTGGATTATGTTCCGGGAGCTTGGATGGAAAGTATTCAGGTGTCTAAAGGAACCTCTTCGGTTAAGAATGGGTATGAGGCGTTGGCCGGACAAATCAACGTGGAATTCAAGAAGCCCCCTACGGCGGATATTTTCTCTGCTAATGTGTTCGCTAGTGATGCCGGACGTTATGAAGGGAATGCGGATGCTTCTTGGCATATCAACGACAAGCTCTCTACCGGTTTATTGGTACACTACTCGAATGATAAAATGCAACATGACGGTAATGACGATGGTTTTCTCGATACGCCGCTAAGGGAACAGGTGAACGTAATGAATCGTTGGTATCATAAATTGGATAAATACGTGGCTCAATACGGAGTTCGCTATCTGCATGAGAGCCGTACCGGTGGGCAGGATACGAAACACCATGATTTCACCGACCCGTATCGGATTCATTTAAATACGAACCGGGCCGAATTATTTACGAAGCAGGCCTATATTATCGATAAGGAAAAGGTAGAGAGCGTGGCATTGATACTTTCCGGTTCTTATCATGAGCAAAAATCAAGATATGACCGTACGCCCTATAATGTATATCAGAATAATGTATATGCCAGTTTGCTGTATGAAAAGGAGTTTACGCCGATGCATAGCTTGAGTACCGGATTAAGTATGAACTATGATGGTTTCGACGAGAATCTGGTTCAATATGCGGGAGGAGAGTCGGTCCGTCATGCCTATGACCGTACGGAAGTCGTGCCGGGAGCTTATGCCCAATATACGTTCAATCTGAATGATAAACTGATCTTATTGGCGGGTGTACGTGCGGATTATAGTACGTTGTATGATTTCTTTGTAACCCCTCGTGTACATATTAAATATAATCCTTTTGACTGGTTCCATATCCGGGCTTCGGCAGGTAAAGGATTTCGGACAGCGAATGTGCTGGCAGAGAACAACTTTTTGTTATCCAGTAGTCGAAAAATGTATATCGCCGACAATCTGGATCAAGAAGAAGCGTGGAATACCGGTGTGAATCTGTCATTTTATATACCTTTGTTCGGGAAGGAACTGAGCTTGAGCGGGGAATGGTATTATACCGATTTCTTGAAGCAAATCGTGGTGGATATGGATAGTGATCCTCATGCGGTTCGTTTCTACAATCTGGATGGGCGTTCCTATTCGAATAGCTTCCAAGTGGAGGCTTCCTATCCTTTTTTCCGGGGATTTACGTTAACGGCCGCTTATCGTTATACGGACGCGAAGACCGATTACCGGAATGAGGAGGGTGTAGCGCATCGATTGAAAAAGCCGTTGGTTAGTGATTATAAAGGTTTATTGACCGCTTCTTATCAAACCCCGTTGAAAAAATGGCAGTTTGATTTGACCGGCCAGTTTAATGGAGGCGGTCGTATGCCGACACCGGATGCGTCTAATCCGTTATGGGAGCCGAATTTTAAGGCTTATACGGTAGTGAATGCGCAGATTACGAAATATTTCCGTCAATGGTCTATTTACGTGGGAGCGGAGAACCTGTTTAATTACAAACAACCGAATCCGATTATCGATGCCAGCAATCCCAGAGGGGATAACTTCGATGGATCTATGGTGTGGGGACCGGTGCATGGACGGAAAATTTATGCGGGTATCCGCTTTAATATAAGCAGGGATTGACACGTATATACGTGTAGGCCTATGCGTATACTGGTGTGCCTCTACGCCTATATACGTGTAGCCCGATGCCTATAGTGGTACTTTTCTTTTGGTAGATATGAATGGATAATTAGAACTATTAATATTAAAAACGATTGATTATGAGACGATTAATTATGTTATTGCGATGGATTGTGATCACTGTATCAAGAAGATCGAGAAAAATATCGCTTTCGAGAAAGGAGTGACCGACTTGAAATGTGATCTGAGCACCCGTACGGCCATTGTGACTTACAAGACGGATAAGACTTCGAAGACTCGCTTGGCCGCGGCCTTCAAAAAGATCGGTATGGAAGCGGTTCCGGTAGATAATGGCGCCGGCTGTCCGGTACCTCCGGCGAAAAAAAGTGAGCATACTCACGCTCATTAACATGGAAATTCATAAGAACATCTTATCTTTGCAGATGTTCCGTGAGGGCGGGCCGGAGTGTCCGCCCTGTTTATGAAATAATTTTTCTACGGAATGCAGCGTTTGTTTAATTATTTACATCCTAATATTGTACAGTCTCCAGAAGGGAGACGTTCAAGGCACGACTGAATGAATGAGCTACAACTGATAGAGGGTTGTCGGAAGGGGGAGAGACGAGCTCAAAAAGAGCTTTATGATGCGTATTCCCGAAAAATGATGGGAGTTTGCCTTCGTTATGTGAACGACAGGGAAACGGCTCGTGATTTGTTGCAGGATGGCTTCGTGAAAATCTTTACCAGTATGGATTCCTATACAGGGAGTGGTTCATTTGAGGGGTGGATGCGGAAGATCTTTGTTAATTGTGCGTTGGAATATCTGCGAAAGTCGGATGTGTTGCGTGAAGCGACCGATCTTGACAATACGGCGGAACTGATTCAACCCGATAGTTCGGCTATCTCGGACATGTCGGCGGCTGAGTTGATGAATCTAGTGAAGGAGTTGCCGGTTGGCTTCCGTACCGTATTCAATATGTTCGCGATAGAGGGATATTCTCATAAGGAGATCAGTGAGATGTTGAACATAACAGAGAGTACTTCCCGTTCCCAATATACCCGTGCCAAGCAGTTATTACAACGTAGAATTAACGCATTGTATTGAGATAAGATGAGTAAAAAGGAAAGAGATATATGGGATGACGCGATCCGATCGAAGCTAGAGGATTTCGAGATGGATACGCTACCCGGCGACTGGGAGGCTATAGCCGATCGATTGCCCGGAAAGGCTCCGGTTCCTTTGCGCCGTACGCTTCGCTACTGGGTTGCCGCCGCCGTGATCTCCTTATTGGTCGTATCGGGTGGTATCTATTTATATGACAGGGAGATGGAAGATCTACCTATAGCCCAAGAAATACAGTCTTCACAAGAGTCGACATCCGTGGATACCCCGGTTGTTCCGGTAGAGAAAACGATGGAGCAAGCACCCGTATTAGCGACTATTCCTGCTGCTGCGGTCGTGAAGGCAAAAGCGGCATCTGGAGCGGTTAAAGTGGGAGCTAAGGCTAGGATGGCAGCGTTCCGGCAAAATGTAGAGAGCGCAGAGGATCGGCCTATTTCTGAGTCGGAGGTAATGTCTGCTGATATACCGGCGAATGAGAAAGATACCGTTGAGCCGGAGGTTGAAAGGAATAATGATGAGATAGTTGTTCTCAAGAATGATGTACTTGTCGCGGATGCTACTCCTGTTGCTAAAAAGAAGCCGGAGAAGACTGCGTCCCGGAAATGGGGGTTCGGTATGGGAGGTGGAGGTCTTTCTATGGGCGCTGATAATCTGGTCCCTCAGTATGTGACGAATAGCAGCGTGCTTAAGAGTGAGAATCTGATGAGCTTAAATTCGTTCGATGCGGAGAAGAAAGATCCTGCTAAGACGGATATTCATCATAAGACGCCTATTGGGGTGGGGATCTCAATTAGTCGTTATTTGAATAATCGTTTTTCTTTGCAGACTGGATTAACTTATTCTTACTTAAGATCGGAGTGGAGTACGAATAATACGTATCATATAGAGAATGATCAGCGATTGCATTTTATAGGAATTCCATTATCATTGACTTATAAGATCGCGGAATGGAATCGTTTTATGTTTTACGCCTCAGCCGGAGGTATGGCGGAAGTGAATGTCGCTGGCAAACGTAGAATGAAATTATTCTCGGATGAGGTAGAGATCGCAAAGCAAAGTGAACATATTCGAATGAAAGAATGGCTATGGTCTGTAAATGCCCGTGCGGGTGTAAGTTATCCGATTATCCGTTTTGTAAGCGCTTTCGCTGAGGTGGGAGCCAGCTATTATTTTGATAATGGCAGCGAGATCGAAACCATCCATTCGGAGAAGCCGTTTAACATGAGCCTTCAGTTTGGATTTCGTTTTGGTTTTTAATACTCGATAGATTAACAGTGTAAATACAAATACTTAAAAATAGAAAAATTGAATTATGAAAGCATTTAAATTAATTGGAGCAGCGGCGGCTGCGTCATTATTGTTGTTGACCTCTTGTCTTGGAGAATCGAATAATACGGTGACTCGTGCCGGCTTTGGTGTCGCAGGTCTTTCTGAAAAGACATATAAAACGGTACTGAATACAAATATGGGAGCATTATACTCTCCGTCTTTATCGGCACAAGTAGTTGATGGAGCTTGTTACTTGATCAACTATGAATTAGACCTAAATTCTCCGGAGAATGCGAATGCGGCGACAAATGGTTATTTAACAGCAACAATCTCTGTGGCTGATGAGATAACAAAAGGACAGCCTGTTTTTTATAATGTACCAGATTCGACTAGTTTACTTCAGAATGAGATACCTGTAAAAAACATGTTTGGCAATGGCGATTATGGAGTATATGTAGATGGTTATTTGTTCTTCTTTATAACAATGGATATGTTTAAGGATCAGAAAAATTCTTACACTTTATATTGGGATCGCTCAAAGGAACCTACTACAGTGGATAATGTCCCGACATATGACTTGTTCTTGCGTGTCGCTAAAGTAGCGGATGGAACAGGTTCTGCCGCATCATCCATAGGAGAAGTTCGTGCATTTAATGTTAAGTCTGTATTGGAGTCTGTGAATAGTGCGGAGGCTAATAAAGATTCAAAGTCTTTTAATCTTAAGGTTAATTACCTAAATACGATTAACGAAAAAGATAGTACGGATTTGAAATGGGGCTCTTATACGGTTCAATTCCAAGTAGTGAAAAACTCATAAAGAAATTAGTATAGAAGTTGAGGGCGTACCGATAAGAAGATTGTCGATACGCCCTATTTTTTTGCCGTTTTTTTTATGTATATGGGTAAAGATCGTATCTTTGTGTACTTTAAGAGGAGTATTGTGAAATGAGATACAAGAATTTAATAGGTTTTGTCTGGGTGGCGGTTATCGTGAGTCTGTTTACTTCTTGCCTGAAAGACATAAATAACGTCTATAATCCGGGAACGACCGCCGCTGTGGTTCGTCAACATGGAGATAGCGCGTTGATGATGGCTAATACCCGGTTCGGCTGGATCTATGCGACGAAGCTGAGCTCATACTCAGAGGGTAAATGCTTGTTGGTGAGTTTTGATTATGATCCTAGCTTGCCGGAAAATACGGGTGCGGAACAAAAAGGGTATTATACGGTGACGATACAAGGGGAAACCGCCGTTAACCAGCAAAACGCTGAGAGTCCTCTTACGGATACGCATAAACTGTTGACAAATGAGCAACCGGTGCTTGCGGTTAATCCGAATGACTCTGTTCTGTACGTCAAATTGGAAGATTATTTGTTTTTGTCTTCCGCCTGTTGGACAACAAAAGACCGGGCTTTGAATTGGCAACTGACTTATGATCCGACTCAACAACCAGTTGTTGAAAATCGAAAATCTATCTATTCCTTATATTTACGGGCTGCCGCTACGACTGGAAAGCCGGAGGATAAGGCAGAGGAGGCTGTCGCGGTTATCAATGCCTTTAATCTGGCGAATTTTATCAAGGATATGCGAGAACAAGGTGGACGCGACGCGGATATGTATGTTCGGATTCATTATATCGATCAAATTAATCCGAAAGATAGTACCCAGTTTACATGGGGAGTAACGGATCCTTTACTTATAAACTAAAGAAGATGAGAAAGCGAATTTTATACGGCTTATTTTTATCCTTGTTTTTCTTAATGACCTCTTGTATGGGGGATGGAAGTAACTCCATCAATTATCATCGAGTAGGAGTGATACGTGAGAATCCTATGCGATGTATCTACACGGCGGATGATCAAGGGGAGATCTTTATCGTCTCTTCCTCTGAGTTTGAGAATCGGACGGATTTGAAAGAGGGTGACTGTTGCGTGGTTGATTTCAAGACGAATTTTAGCGAGGAATTGGGCAATGGTGTTTACAACGCTGAGATTTATAAGTATGATTCGGTCGCTGTATGGCCTTTGCATGAGACATTGACTGATACTACGGTTGTATTGGACAAGGAGCGTCTGGTTACGCTGGACTTTAAGAAAAGTATTTATTTGGAAGGACGTTTCTTCTTGCAAACTCAACATGTAAATCATCAGGTAGACCAAAAGGATATTTTCAATTTATCTTATAATCCTGATCAGGAGGTGGAAGAAGACAGCACCGGACAACGGGTCTATAACCTATATCTCCGGGTAACCCAAGAGGGGGGTACCGGCGATTCCACTAAATGGGTCAATACGACCGCTTTTACGATCGATAAGTTTTTGGACCAAGCCAAAGCGATAGAGAGTAGTGAGGGGCAAAATGTGATAAATTTTAAAATAAATTACGCCGAACGCTATAATGCGGATACAACCGCATGTGTTTGGGGGGCTACCGACGTATTTACGTTGCGTTTTACGAATTAAATATATACTTTTGCTATTTAAAAGTAAACAGAGATGTATAAGGAGATATTTAGGTGGGTAATCGCTATCATCTCACAGCCGGCGAAGGCGTGGGTCTTGTTAGCGAAAAAAGGAGAGAAGCAGGAGGAGTTCTTATCCCGATTCGTGTATCCTTTGATCGGCTTCGTTACCGTCGCGGCTTTTCTGGGCGTATTGTTTACGCGGAAGGAGTTTGATTTAGAGCTGGCCTTGAAGTCGTCTATCCGGACATTGGTGTCCTCGTTCGGTGGTTTTTACCTCGGGGCTTATCTGATGAATGAGATATGGCAAGGTTTATTTAAACGGGAGAAGGACTTGAAACTGTGGTTGCGCTTCGTCGGGTATTCCTCATCGTTGATGTTCGCTTTGAATATCGTATTGATGTTGCTTCCCGAGTTTTTCTTCTTGCGGATATTTATCCTTTATACATTCTATATTGTTTGGGAAGGCGCTGGTCCGTATATGGGAGTCGAGGAGAAGATCCGTCTGAAGTTCGTAGGATTTACAACCGCCATTATATTACTGACTCCGGCAGTTATCGAGATTTTGTTATCGATGCTGATGCCCGGTTTGAGTTTTTGACAGAATAACACAAGATGAAAGAGAAGATTAGTAATAACATACAGATAAAGAATAAGCGGGCGACGTTCGATTACGAGTTGCTCGACACTTTTACGGCCGGGATCGTACTGACCGGAACGGAGATTAAATCGATCCGTTTAGGGAAGGCGAGTTTGGTAGATACGTTTTGTATCGTGGAAAAAGGGGAACTGTGGGTGAAGAATATGTACATCGCCGAATATTTTTACGGTACGTACAATAATCACAACGCACGGCGGGACCGGAAATTACTTCTTACCAAAAAGGAATTACGAAAGATCGAGGGTGCGGTTCGTGCCAGTGGTTTTACGATCGTTCCCACTCGTTTGTTTATCAATGAGAAAGGATTGGCGAAAGTAGTCGTCGCGATCGCACGAGGTAAAAAGGAATATGATAAGCGAGACTCCATCCGGGAACGTGACGACCGACGGGAGATGGATCGGGCTTTCAAACGATAAGTCGAGATGGAAACAGGGCAAGGCGTGATCGGTAGGGTTTGGGGATGTATCCTGAAAGCTCTGCCTAAAGCAGGCAAGACGTGTTTATGGCTGCTAAAGATTATTTTGCCTATTTCTTTATTGGTCCGTATATTGCAATATTCCGGAATATTAGGTCAGATCTCGGATTGGTTAGTGCCCGTGTTCTCGTTGGTGGGTCTGCCGGGGGAGACAGCCATTATTTTTATAACCAGTATATTCTCCCCATTATATGCTCCGATCGCTTTGATCACCTCGATGTCTTTAGGAGTCCGTGAAGCTACGATATTGGCATTGATGTGCCTTACTTCCCATAATCTAATGGTAGAATCCTCCGTACAGGCAAAGACCGGGTCTTCTTTCTGGGAGATGACGCTGCTCCGTTTGATCATGAGTTTCGTGATCGCCTTTTTTTTGAATTGGGTAATGCCCCATGAAGGATGGGGACAGGTCGGGATCGCTCAAAGCGCAGCTGTATGCGATAATTGGTTGGAAGTATTCGTACTTTGGTTTACCAGCTCGATGAAGGTGGTGATTTCTATTTTGATAATTGTTACGGCTTTAATGATCCTTCATTATATATTGGAAGAGTTTAATCTAATGAAAGGATTGTCCTCGGTCTTTTCTCCGCTGATGCGATTATTTGGCTTGCCTCAAGATGCCGCTTTTTTGTGGTTGGTAGGTAATGTGGTCGGACTGGCTTATGGCGGGGCTATTATGGTAGAGCAAATGGAGCAGAGGAAGTTGTCTTACGGTGACGGCAACTTGCTGAACCATCATTTGGCCGTGTGCCATTCCCTGTTGGAAGATACGATCATCTTTGCTGCGATAGGGGTACCCGTTCTTTGGGTGGTGCCTACCCGTCTGTTTTTCGCCATCGCTGTGGTATGGATCCTCCGGGGATATAGTTATATGTACGCAAGAAAGGTAAAACATATTTATGAATAAGGAACGATTTCTGCGACTCTTGAATGAGCGCATTTTGATCTTGGATGGTGGTATGGGTACCATGATCCAAAGTTTCAAACTAAACGAACAAGATTACCGAGGCGAACGTTTCGCCGATTTTCCGAGACAGTTGAAGGGGAACAATGATTTATTGTGTATCACCCGCCCGGATGTAATCCAGTCTATTCATCGTCAGTATTTGGATGCGGGAGCGGATATCTTCGCTACGAATACGTTTAACGCGAACGCTATTTCCATGGCAGATTATGCGATGGAGGCCTATGTACGTGAGATAAATCTGGCCGCCGGCCGATTGTCGAGGGAAGTGGCGGATACCTATATGGCAGAGCATCCGGATCGTACGATCTTCGTGGCCGGATCGATCGGTCCTACTAATAAGACAGCTTCCATGAGTCCGGATGTAAGCGATCCCGCTTATCGTGCCG
>OKSK01001734.1_pt1 | contig 10166 bp, 9 predicted proteins | sample 1606301 | NCBI WGS metagenome assembly OKSK01 (sample SAMEA3879557, study PRJEB24766) | human gut metagenome | biome: human-associated habitat; feature: feces | place: USA | collected 1985/1987
CAAGGTCTTTTGGATATTCTCCACTGATTGGCAGTACGAACTGTCTTTCAATGTGACCTGTCTCTTCATCTACTTTATACATTGCAACCGTATTTTCTCCGGCTGTAGAAGTAAACAGATATTTTCCATCTTCAGAAAGACACATTCCAGAAGTTGCATCATGTGCCTCATCTTCATGGGAAGCCAAAGTGCTTTCTGTCTGAAGCAGTTCAAATTTCGGATTTTTACCGCTTCCATCATAACTGTAAACCTGAATTTCATTTTTTAATTCATAGTTTACAAAGGCAAACTTTCCATTCGGGCTGAATTTAATCAGTCTCGGACCAGATTCTCTGACACAACGAAGAACGTCAACCAAATCCAGCTTACTGGTTCTCTCTGTCGGACGATAAATCTTAATCTGATCAATTCCATTATCAACTGCACACAGATATTTTCCATCCGGAGTCGGACGCACACAACTGACATGAGGACGGAAGTTTCTTTCTGCAACACTGCCAAGACCTTTATGGAAGACACCATCCATAACACTTCCAAGTCGTCCGTCTCTATGTGTGTGTACTACGGTAACTTTTCCATCATGGTAGCCTGCAACATACAGATATTTTCCTTTTGTATCGGTGGAAAGGTGACAGCCTCTCATTCCATCAATACCAACTTTATTAATAAAGGTTAAATCCCCATCCGGCTCGATTGCAAATACTGCCACACCTTCATCAGCGATAGAGTACAGATATTTTCCGTTTACAGAGATAGCCAGATGGGAAGAATTATTTACAGGAACTACTTTTCTCTCTGTCATAGTTCCCTCTTCCACATTTACGTCATATAAATGAATTCCAATACTGCTTCCGTGAGTATAAGTTCCAACATAAGCAACATACTTTTCTTTCATTATAGTAATACCCTCCTGTCTGTTTTTTATTCGTTCCGTTGTCCGGTCTACCGACATTCTACCACAAAGTTTTTTTTTATACAATGCAATTTCCCCCGATTTTACAAACATTTATCTCGCCCTTCTATTGACAGGATTTTCGGTTCTAGTATAATGAAATTTAAAAGCCTGGTAGGAATCATTCCGTTTCTGCCGGCATTTTATTTACTATACTTTATTTAAGGAGACTGCCATGAAAAAAACACTGGTGGATTTTATCCATATCTCAAAAGGGTTTTGGGAACAGCTTGTTTTAGATGATTTAAATCTGTCGGTTCATGAAAATGAATTTCTCACTCTGCTTGGTCCAAGTGGATGCGGAAAAACAACCACTCTTCGTATCTTAGGAGGATTTGAATCTCCGGACAAGGGACAGGTCATTTTTGACGGTCAGGACATTACGCATCTTCCCCCAAATAAGCGGAATTTAAACACTGTCTTCCAGAAATATGCTCTTTTTTCTCACATGAGTGTATCCGAAAATATTGCTTTTGGCTTGAAAATTTCCGGAAAATCTGATGCCTATATTAAGGATAAAATCCGATATGCCCTGAAACTTGTAAATCTGGAGGGGTATGAAAACAGACTTCCGGATTCATTAAGCGGCGGTCAGCAGCAGAGAATTGCAATTGCCCGCGCAATCGTAAATGAGCCACGTTTACTGCTCTTAGATGAACCACTTGGTGCTCTTGACTTAAAACTTCGTCAGGACATGCAGTATGAACTGATTCGTTTAAAAAATGAACTTGGTATTACCTTCATCTACGTCACTCACGATCAGGAAGAAGCCCTTACCATGTCCGATACGATTGTTGTTATGAATCAAGGCTATATTCAACAGATGGGTTCTCCGGAAGATATCTACAATGAGCCACAAAATGCTTTTGTAGCAGACTTTATCGGAGAGAGTAATATCATCGAAGGAATTATGATACAAGACCGCCTGGTACAGATTCTTGGTGCAAAATTTGATTGTGTCGATACCGGATTTGGACAGAATAAACCGGTCGATGTAGTCATCCGTCCAGAGGATGTTGACCTTGTAGAACCGGAAAAAGGCACAATTACCGGTGTAGTCACACATTTAATTTTTAAAGGTGTCCACTACGAGATGGAAGTACAGGCAAATGGATTTGAATGGCTTGTTCACAGCACAGATCTGTTTCCTGTCGGACAAAAAGTCGGCATTCATGTAGACCCGTTCGATATCCAGATTATGAATAAACCGGAATCGGAAGATGAGGAGGCGATAGGAGTTAATGAATAAGAAAAAATTGCTTGCCGGACCTTATCTTTTCTGGGCTCTGGCATTTATTCTCATCCCGCTTGCTATGGTTGTCTACTATGGTCTTACTGATGCAAATGGTCATCTGACCTTTGAAAATCTTCTGGCTATCGGAACGGTTGAGAATTTTAAGGCACTCTGTCTTTCCCTCCTGCTCTCTCTCATCAGCACCGCCATCTGTCTGCTCCTTGCCTATCCTCTGGCAATCATTCTTTCCAATATGAAAGTTGGTCAAAATGGATTTATTGTGCTCATTTTTATTATCCCTATGTGGATGAATTTTCTTCTGCGCACACTGGCATGGCAGACCCTGTTGGAGAAAAACGGAGTCATCAATCAGGTGTTACACTTTTTCCATCTGCCCGCACTCCAGCTAATCAATACGCCTTATGCGATTGTTCTGGGTATGGTTTACAACTTTTTACCGTTTATGGTTCTTCCGCTTTACAACGTTCTCTCCAAAATTGACAAAGATGTCATTTCTGCCGCAAGAGACTTAGGGGCAACAGAACTTTATACGTTCCGTAAAATTATCTTTCCTTTAAGTATTCCCGGTGTTGTAAGCGGTATTATTATGGTTTTTGTTCCTGCACTTACCACCTTTGTTATTTCTGATTTACTTGGTGGAAGCAAAATTTTGTTAATCGGAAACGTCATCGAACAAAAATTCAAACAAGGAAGCAACTGGAATGTCGGAAGTGGTCTTTCTCTGGTGCTGATGGTCTTTATTTTGATCAGTATGGTGATTACAACCAAATATGATAAAAATGGAGAAGGAGGCATGTTCTAATGAAAAAAACAGCACGTAATATCTACCTTGGATTCATTTTATTTTTAATGTATGCCCCGATTGCGACTTTGGTTGTACTCTCTTTTAACTCATCCAAATCCCGTTCAAAATGGGGTGGATTTACGCTCAAATGGTACTCTTCCCTGTTTCAGGACGACGCCATTATGAGTGCCCTTTACAATACCCTTGCAATTGCGTTTCTTTCTGCCTTAATTGCAACCATTATCGGCACTTGTGCCTCTCTTGGCATCACCGCAATGAAAGCAAAATGGCGCACCGTTATCATGGGAATTACCAATATTCCGGTTTTAAATTCTGATATCGTAACCGGAATTTCCTTAATGCTGCTTTTTATTGCGTTTCGTTTTACTTTAGGCTTTTCTACAATCCTGATTGCACACATTACTTTTAATATTCCTTATGCAATCTTAAGCGTCATGCCAAAACTAAAACAGACCAATAAAAGCACTTACGAAGCCGCCCGCGACTTAGGTGCGGGACCATTTCAGGCATTTATGAAAGTCGTATTTCCAGATATCCTCCCAGGTGTATTATCCGGATTTTTAATGACTTTTACCATGTCACTCGATGATTTTATCATCACCCACTTTACAAAAGGTCCCGGAGTTGATACACTTTCTACAAAGATTTATTCTGAAGTACGAAAAGGAATCCGTCCGGAAATGTATGCACTTTCCACTCTTTTATTCTTATCGGTTATGGTAATTATGATTTTAATGAACACCTCACCAAAAGAAACGGATTCTAAAAAGGCTGGTTCAACCTCAAAAGATTTTAAACGAAAGCGAAAAATCCCGTGGCATCAGGTGATTCCTGCCGGATTTATCTTATTAATCGCAGTAACCGGATTAGTTCATCATGTAAGAACAACCGGAAGTATCTCCGAAGAACAGGTAATTGTTTACAACTGGGGAGAATACATCGACCCTGATGTGCTTGACATCTTTGAAGAAGAAACCGGAATTCAGGTTATCTATGAAGAATACGAAACCAATGAAATCATGTATCCTAAAATTCTTTCCGGTGCTATTGCTTATGATGTAGTATGTCCTTCGGATTATATGATTCAACGTATGCGTGAAAATGGACTGTTAAGCAAATTAAACCTTGATAACATTCCAAATCTGAAAAATATTGACCCTGCCTATTTAACCCAGAGCCAAAGTTTCGACCCTGATAATGAATATTCCGTTCCATATTGTGTTGGAACAGTCGGTATTCTCTACAATAAAAATATGATAGATGAGCCGGTTGACAGCTGGAATATTTTATGGGATAAAAAATATAAGGATCGTATCTTAATGCAGGATTCTGTACGTGATGCGTTTGCCGTTGCCTTAAAACGCAAAGGTTATTCCTTAAACTCAGTTGAAGTTGATGAACTTATTCAGGCAAAAGATGATTTAGTTGCCCAGAAACCACTTGTACAGGCTTATGTGGTAGACCAGGTCCGCGATAAAATGATTGGAAATGAAGCCGCTCTCGGTGTTATTTATTCCGGTGAAGCGCTTTATACACAAAGAGAAAATCCGGCACTTGAGTATGTCATTCCAAAAGAAGGTTCCAATATATGGATTGACTCCTGGGTGATTCCGTCCAACGCCAAAAATAAAGAAAATGCTGAGAAATTTATTAATTTCTTATGCCGTCCTGACATAGCTCTTATGAACTTTGAGTATATCACTTATGCAACTCCTAATGCAGCTGCAAGAGCTTTAATCGAAGATGAAAGTATCCGAAACAGTGAAACTCTGTTCCCTTCAGATGAAGATTTGGCACGCTGTGAAACATTCCGTTTTCTTGGCGACGAGGCAGATTCTTATTACAACGAACTTTGGAATAAAGTAAAATCAAATTAGGAGTGATACCTTGAACCGAACCTTTACTTATCTTATTACTCAAAAGGATTCCCCTTGCACAGTGGAATCCTATTTAAAAAAACGAGGTTATTCTCATCCGATTTTGGTTCAGTTAAAAAAGACCCAAAACGGAATTTTAGTCAATCAAAAATGGGCTTATGTCAAAACAATTCTAAATCCCGATGATAAACTTGAAATTCATCTGGAAGAGACCGCTTCTTCTGAACATATTGTTCCGGTTGATCTTCCCTTCTCTATTGTTTATGAAGATGAAGATATCCTTGTTGTAAATAAGCCGGCAGATATGCCAATTCATCCCTCAATTAATAATTATGAAAATACTCTGGCAAACGCAGTTGCCTACTATTATAAAAAACAGGGAGAAACTTTTATTTTCCGCTGTATCAACCGCTTAGACCGGGATACAACCGGACTTTTAATCATTGCAAAACACGCTTTAAGTGCCTCAATTCTTTCAAAACAGATGAAGGCGCGTGAAATCCGCCGGACTTATCTTGCAGTCTGCAAAGGTCAGCTTCCGACCGAAGTCGGCATTATCAATGCTCCCATTGCCAGAAAGGCAGATTCTGCGATTGAACGCTGTGTTGATTTTTCCAATGGAGAAAGCGCAGTAACCCATTATCGGGTGCGGTATTACCAGGATGGCTATTCCCTTGTGGAACTTCATTTAGAAACTGGACGCACCCATCAAATCCGGATTCATATGCAGTATCTTGGAAATCCACTTCCAGGGGATTACCTTTACTGTCCGGATTACTCTAAAATCTCACGCACTGCCTTACATTCTTACCGGCTTGCATTTTGTCATCCGATTACCGGAAATCCAATGGATTTTTATGCGCCGCTTCCCACGGATATGGCAGCATTTTTTCAGTAAATAAAAAAGTACCGCGTATTTCTTTTAAGTTACGAAATACACGGTACTCTTTTATTGCTCTTTATTATTTTTTCTGACTATTCATACAGGTAAGCCTATGGGGTTTCGCCGCCACTTTATAATGCTCGAATTCTCGGCACTTCATCTACATGAAGATATTTTCCAATTGTTTTTACAATAATATCATGGTTGATAAATGGATTCTGATCTGTCACAACAATTGCTCCAATGACTCCCACTTCCTCTACACGAATCGGAAATCCTCCACCCATGCAGGAAAACTCTTTTTCATCAAGTCCAATATCTTCTAAGGTTTCTTCATTTTGCTTTAATTCACTGTATAAAAGCAGACTGCTTTTTTCCATTATTTTTACGGTATTGAAGGTCCGGTCTGTAAAACGGTCACTGTTTAATGTAGTCGTATTTCCGGCATACTTAAATACCGTGCTGCCATTATTCTTTCGAATTGTAATCGAACAATCCAATCCACGTTTTTTACTCTCTGCCACCAGCATAATTCCTAACTGCCATGCATCCTCATTTGTAAAATGATTGAACTGTAAAATCTCTTCCTGCAGACTTAAAACATTAATTACTTCATCCATTGTCATACGCCATTCCTCCTGTCTGACTTTATGTGAAATACTTTTTATATTTAACGGATTCTGTCTGGAAAACCTACTTTTCGCTGTACTTTGCGGAGTGTTTTATTTGCATAATAACTGGCTTTTTCTCCATTTTCTTTGATAATAGAATCTAAGTAAGCTTTATCTTTTTCCAGTCTGGCAACTTCATCCTGAAGTGGTTTTAACACACTTACTACAGCTTCACCGACTGCCATTTTCAGTTCTCCATAACCTCTTCCTTCAAATTCTTTCACCGCTTCATCCGGTGTTTTTCCGACACATGCGCAGTAGATATCAATCAGGTTTTTCAGTCCCGGCTGCTCGTCTCTATAAGCGATATTTGCCTCGGAGTCTGTCACTGCACGTTTACATTTACGGATAATTGTATCCGGGTCATCCATCAGATAAATACTTCCATTTGGATTTTCATCGGATTTAGACATCTTTTTAGACGGATCCTGAAGGCTCATGATTTTTGCTCCGACTTTTCCAATATAAGCTTCCGGAATGGTAAACACATCCCCATAAATATTGTTAAAACGAGTAGCAATATCTCTGGTTAATTCCAGATGCTGCATCTGGTCAATTCCTACCGGAACAACATCTGCCTGATATAACAAAATATCAGCAGCCATCAGTACCGGATAGGTAAATAACCCTGCATTGATATTATCTGCATGTTTTGCTGATTTATCTTTAAACTGCGTCATACGATTGAGCTCGCCCATATAGGTAAAACAGTTCAAAATCCATGCCAGTTCTGCATGCCCGGATACATGGGACTGATAATAGATACAATTCTTTTTCGGGTCTAACCCTGCTGCAATGTAAAGGGTCAGAAGTGCTCTTGCTCTTTTTCTGAGTGTGGTCGGATCCTGACGCACCGTAATAGAGTGCATATCTACAACACTGTAGAAACATTCATACTCGTCACTTAACTTTACCCAGTTTTTTAATGCCCCAAGATAATTTCCAAGAGTCAGATTTCCAGTTGCCTGCATACCACTAAACAACACTTTTTTATCATTAATCATCTTTTTGTCCTCCAAGTTTTGCTAAAATAAATTGTAACATTGTGCCACTGTAAAGTCAAATATACTTGCACGAAAATTTAATTCGATTTATAATAAATTTTGAAAAAACAAACCCTGAAAGGAGAATTAGCTACATGGAAAAAATTGCAAGCTTTACCATTGACCATATAAAATTACAGCCTGGAGTTTATGTTTCCAGAAAAGATCACATTGGAGACGAAGTAATTACCACTTTTGATTTAAGAATGACTTCCCCAAACGAAGAACCTGTTATGAATACTGCTGAGATGCACACAATTGAACATCTCGCTGCTACTTTTCTTCGCAACCATAAAGAGTATGGCACAAAAACCGTTTACTTTGGACCTATGGGATGCCGTACCGGATTTTATCTGCTTTTAGCAGGTGACTACGAATCCCTCGATATCGTTGATTTAATGGTGGAAATGTTTACTTTCATCCGTGACTTTAAGGGCGAAGTGCCTGGGGCTTCCGCAAAAGACTGTGGAAACTATCTTGATATGAATCTCGGCATGGCAAACTATCTTGCTAAAAAATATCTGGATGAAGTCTTAATCGATATCAAACCGGAACGTCTGGTTTATCCAGAATAATTCCAAGTTCAAATCAGACAATATAAAAATATAAAAACACCAAAAAGAGGAAGCAAAGTTTACTTTTCTGCTTCCTCTTCCGGTTTATAATCATAATCTTTTAATTCTGTTTTCTCTTCTGCTTCACAAAGATACACATCTTTCAGATGACGCTTTAAGACTCGCTTTCCTCCGGTGTCTCCATCTAACGCCAGCAATTCTTCTCGATATTTTTCATGAAAAATCACCGGATTTCCAATTTGCCCGTTCCATACTACTGCTCCGATTCCTTTTTCACTTCTTTGAAAGCCTTCCAACAGACGAAGAATGGTCTCTTGTTTTAAATGTGGCTGGTCTGCCACAACAAAGCAGTAACATTCTCCTTTTACATTTTCTTTATGAACCGCCCGAATTCCTTTTTTTATCGAAGCAGAAATTCCCTGACTGCTGTCTGGATTATCCACTGCCAAAAATCCATACTCTTCTGCTGATTTTTGAATTCGCTCATACTGAGATACCACGCACACTCCTGCCACATGTTCTGAATGTTGTCTCACCCAGTCTAATTTTTCCATTAGAATCTGATACATTGGTGTTTTTTCCATCGAATACATCAGCTTATTTCCACCGAACCGTCTTGAAAAACCAGATGCCAGCATAATCAGAAAAAACTCTTTTTTTTCCGGCATTTTCAATTTTTTCTCATAAATAACGGGAACAGATAATTTCTCTTCAAAGGTTTGTGAATCCTGCTGATTAAAAATTACTCCAATTTTTCTTTTTGGACTTGATAAGGAACCGGATAATTTTTCAAGATACCCTTTTTCTAACAGCTTTGCCACAATTTCCGGCGTCAACAGTTTTTCTCTGCAATCCGCCTGATTTAAAATTTCCTGTGCTTTCTCCAGTCGGAAGCAGACTTCTGATAATGGTCGATTAAATGCCTGCATGCTCTCTACAATTAAAATATGAGTTGTTATCTGATAAATCACCGGCTCATGTTCTGCCGGCACTTTAAAGGGATAACGTTTCGCTCCATCTGCTTCAATAACCACTGCATCATAACTTTCTAACACTTCTTCTAACTGTGTTTCCAAAAGTCCTGCAATTTTCTTTTCCTGCTCCAGTTTTCGCCCTGCAATTACAACTTTTCCGGGTACTCCTGCCTCTTTTATGGTCTTCGTATCTGCATCAAGAAGACCTGTCCTTCCAAGATAAAATGGATGCTGAATATGAGTACTTGTTGTTACCAATACTTTCATTCCCAGACCTGCCAGCTCATCTGCCAGCTTTAATACACAAGTGGTTTTTCCTCCTGCTCCCACAAAAGAAAACACTGGTTTTTCTGGCAGTTCACCCATTGTTTTTTTTATTTTTTCCAACAGACTCATAGACAGCCTTTCTCATAGGCACAGACTAATTCTAACACGCTTCCTGCCAGACATCTCGCCTTATCTGAAATCAGGGCGCAATGTTTCTGCGATTCTTTTCTTGGGTCAACATCTGCACTCTTAAACCCTTTTGTCACTGGAAAACCATCTGGTAAAATTCCACGAATCACACCCGTAATTTCTGTTTTTACTTCTATTACTTCTCCTGTATCTGTTTGAACTTCTCCAATACAGGCTTTCGCTTCTACCCAGTCTCCAATATCAAACTTTTTAAAAAACACACCCTCTGCCGGTGCATGAATGACTCGCTCTTTTCCGTATCCGCCAATGATTCCGGGAATTCCCGTATTTTCAATTGCACTTCCTTTGTCTAAAATTTTCCCAAGGTAATGCCCTCTTTTGGTTTCCACTACATAATCCACATCTTTTCCTGCTTCAAATCCTGGACCAAGTGCAATCGTAAGAGGTGCCATTTTTCTTGTTGTTCCAAGATTTTTTTTCGCAATAATTGCATCAATTAAAATTTCCGGTTTTAATAGAGGAATACTTTCTCCTTTCGGGTCAACCAAAAGCACCGGATGCAGAGGTTTTGCCTCTTTAAGTGCCTCTTTTACACTATTCACGCAAACACAGGTTATCCCCTCTACACACGCACTTCCTTTTTCTACAGCTTCCGAAAATGCACACATACTTAGGTATAATCAGGTTAAGAGCCTCCTCTTCACCCGGCTCATA
>OKSK01001757.1_pt1 | contig 10073 bp, 8 predicted proteins | sample 1606301 | NCBI WGS metagenome assembly OKSK01 (sample SAMEA3879557, study PRJEB24766) | human gut metagenome | biome: human-associated habitat; feature: feces | place: USA | collected 1985/1987
GCCCTGTGCGGCCACTTTACCCGCGATATTCTGGTCTTTCAGGATCTTCAGCGTCGTCAGACCGGTTGCCATCGCCAGCTGGTTGCCGCGGAAGGTACCGGTATGGTGGCCTGGCGCCCATGCATCGAACTGCTTTTTGATACCGAGCACGGCCAGCGGCAGACCGCCACCGACTGCTTTAGACATCACGATGATGTCTGGCTCGATGCCTGCGTGTTCGAAGGCAAAGAATTTACCGGTACGGGCAAAGCCAGCCTGGACTTCGTCGAGGATCAGCAGGATACCGTGTTCCTGAGTGACTTTACGGATGCGCTGCAACCACTCAACAGGTGCCGGGTTCACGCCACCTTCACCCTGAACGGCTTCGAGGATCACCGCGGCAGGTTTACGCACGCCGCTTTCAACGTCGTTAATCAGATTTTCGAAGTAGTAGGTCAGCGCCTTCACGCCCGCTTCACCACCGATACCCAGTGGGCAACGGTACTCGTGTGGGTAAGGCATGAACTGGACTTCTGGCATCATACCGTCAACCGCTTCTTTAGGAGACAGGTTGCCGGTGACGGACAGTGCGCCGTGGGTCATACCGTGGTAACCACCAGAGAAACTGATGATACCGCTACGACCGGTCACTTTTTTCGCCAGCTTCAGCGCCGCTTCAACGGCGTCAGCCCCGGACGGGCCAGTGAATTGCAGGCAGTACTCTTTGCCCTGACCAGGCAACAGAGAGAGAAGGTATTCTGAAAACGCGTCTTTCAGCGGCGTGGTCAGATCCAGGGTATGTAACGGCAAGCCGCTGGTAATGACATTTTGGATGCTTTTCAGCACATCAGGATGATTGTGGCCAAGCGCCAGGGTGCCTGCGCCAGCTAAACAGTCAAGGTATTCTTTATTATCTGCATCGGTGATCCACACGCCTTCTGCTTTTGTGATCGCTAAAGGCAGTTTGCGCGGATAACTCCTGACGTTAGATTCAAATTCGGCCTGACGGGCCAGATAGGTTTCGTTGCTTTTGTGGGCATCTACGGTGTCAATACGGACTTTATCCGTCATCATATCACTCCTACAACCGCCGCTTCGTTATGAGCCACGATTGAATAAAAAGTTAAAAAACAGATGGGGCCTGAAAAAAACGCCGCCAATATAGAGCCTTTTGTCACCGGGCTCAATGGTTAATTTGTTTACTGTTTTGTGACACAGGGCACAGGGCAGGGAAGAACGCCGTTTGTATGGGGAAGATTGCACTTTATGCTAAATAAAAACAGCAGCTTACGTATGATTTGTCAGCATTGTAAAATCAGACAAAAGAGTGTGACAAATCGTGCGATTGGCAGGCGAAAAGGAGGCAGAGAGCCTCCTTACGCTGTTTATTTCTGACTAACGCGTAAAACGCCGTGTTCGCGTCCCTTCGTTTTATTCCATGACGCGTCCGTAATACCATTTTCATCCAGGCTTATCGATATCACAAAACCGTTACCATGGATCTCATAGAAATTCGCATTCAGACGTTTAACGCTGGCTTTTTTGCCGTTCACGGTAGCGCTAAAAAAGCCGTTAGAAAGCGTGGCGTTAACCGTATCCGACGAGAACGAGGCTTCACGCAGGGGATCGTGAACGGATGCCGTTGGTTCGTGTTGTGCCGTGTTTTCCGCTTTGGTTTTGCTGACATCGCAAGAGCCATTGCCAGCGCTAATTTGCGTGCATCCCGAACGTTCTAATTGAGCGCGATAATGGGCGTTTATGGCGTGCGCAGGCGAGACACAACCTGCAAGCACGGTACCACTTATGACTAACATCATTAATTTTTTCATTTTATTGCCTTAAAAACGACACAAATACCAGGAGACATACATCACGCCGATCCAGATCCCGAACGAAATCAGCATTAGGTACAGGGCTACCGAAATAAAAATATATTTAGACATCTTTTTGTATCAACGAAATGCTCATCCGTTAAAATGAGGTTTTATACTTGTCCCGACGATTGTTTTACGCTTTAAAAGCCCATACCAATCCCAACCGAAGCGCCCATATTATTCGCAGTGTCATCTGAGAAGCTCACTTTCGCGATGACATGGGAATTAAAGTTAACGGACGCACCGACAGCAAGCGCGCTCTCACCGTTGTAAGTCGCACCACCAGCAGAGAACATGACGCGCTGATTGGTTTGCACTTGTGGCAAACCCGCCATCGCCATCGCCCCTGAAATACCGGCATTAGCCTGCTTCTTATTATTGTCCACTTCATCACGCAGAGATTTAAATTGCTGGCTGGTGTTAGTATTCATTGCCTGTAATGACTGCCTGGTGGCTTGCAGATCCTGCGTGGCGGCAGTAACAGCCAGGCTATTTTTAGCGACCTTCGCCTGGGTAGCTGTATCCAGCTGTCGTTGTGTCACGGTGGTTGTCACACCATCTTTACCGTTATGACCGTCTGCACCGTCGCGACCGTTTCTTCCCGCAATGCCTTGTGCGCCAGTATCACCCTTATCACCTTTCATACCTGTCGCGCCAGCATCGCCTTTTTCACCCTTCGCGCCAGTTACACCGGTATTCCCTTTATCACCCTTTGCGCCAGTCGCACCGGTATCCCCTTTATCACCTTTCGCTCCATCTGCACCGTTGATGGGTTTAGGTGCATTTTCGAGAGCAGTAAGGCGGCTATCCTGAATATTATCGACGTGTTGAAGGTTGATAATGGCTGTGCCGTTAGTCGCCACACCCTGTAAGGCCGTCTCACTTTTCAGACTGGCGGTATCGGCAAGTGCGCCAGCAAGCAACGCTTTATGATGTGCGTCGTTAGCCATTTTATCCACGACTAACACGCCCAGTTTTGTGGACTGAAGGTCGTCGTTAACCTGCGTTAAGCGGTTATCCGTTGCGCTATCACGGTTAATACTATCAGCGTTGTTTTGTGTAATTTGATCCTGATGGTCATTTACAATATTAGTGATTTGCTGATCGTCCCAAACCGTATTCGCGGCTTCAGCCTGGCTCATTGTACCCGCTAAGACAATGCCCATTACAAAAATAGCAGTAAAGTTTTTATTCATAGATTTCATTTAAAAAGCTCACATCATTAATTATCGAAAATACTGAAGCTGAACAGCTTTATTTTTTGGATTTAAAAAACGGTTGAAGGTTGTCTAAATCTTATTTAGTAACGCGAGTGAACTATCAATTAAACGCAAACCAATGATGTTGATCTAAGTCATAAATACTATGAATAGTTCCGAGGGCGTAAAAGTCATTTTGCGGTTGTTATTAATGTAAACATTAAAGTGAAAATGACGAGGGAAATGAGAGGGTCAGATTAAGTAATTGACAGAAATAAATTTCTGCAAAATAAATGTTTACATTGATGCCTGAGTTTATTTCAAACGAAAGCAGGTGGACTGTCTTATAAAATCACTCCCGGTGAGTCATTATGGATAAAAATAAAATTTCTCAGCATAGAAAGTGAATATTATATTTAATGAGTTCTTAACAAATATGGCGGGATAATTAACTGAACAATAATGTATACATATTGAGCGTAGTTAATATCTTGTCGTTTATTGTTCGTTACAGGGGGTTAACGGACAGCCCAAAACTCCTTGCACCCGGGTTACCCCCCGGTTACACTACATGACTACGAAATGCCATTTTGTAAGTAGCTGTTTTATAAGTAATTTGACTCGGGGTGCCCTTCTTTGTGAAGGCTGAGAAATACCCGTATTACCTGATCTGGATAATGCCAGCGTAGGGAAGTCAGATGCCTACCCGGTCATCGCTTCTTCACGCACGGCAGGAGCGAAACCATGCAGCCTGACCTGCTCGACTCACACGTTTTACATCAATTCCGAACCCGTTCCCCGCTCACGCACTGTATGACCAACGATGTCGTGCAGACCTTCACCGCCAACGTGCTGCTCGCGCTGGGCGCTTCCCCGGCAATGGTGATCGAAGCCGAGGAAGCGGAACAGTTTGCCGCGCTTGCCGATGCTCTGCTCATCAACGTGGGTACACTCACCGCACCGCGCGCCCAGTCGATGCGTCGGGCTATTGAGAGCGCTGTAGCCGCGGGCACACCCTGGGTTCTGGATCCGGTTGCGGTTGGCGCGCTGGCGTTCCGCACCCGTTTTTGCCAGCAAATATTATCCCTTAAACCTGCGGCCATTCGTGGAAACGCCTCCGAAATCCTCGCCCTTGCCGGAATGAGTGCGGGCGGGCGCGGGGTTGATTCCACCGATACGGCAGCGAGCGCGTTGACCGCTGCGCAGACGCTCGCCCGTCAGACCCATGCCGTTGTGGTCGTCACAGGAGAAGTGGATCACATCACTGATGGTCAGCGAACCCGTACGGTCGCGGGCGGCGACCCGCTGATGACCCGCGTGGTAGGAACTGGCTGTGCGCTCTCGGCGGTCGTCGCTGCCTGCTGCTCGCTGCCTGGCGACAGGCTTGATAACGCGACGGCTGCCTGCGGCTTCATGAAGCGCGCAGGGTCAGTTGCCCTGACTCAAAGCCGGGGGCCCGGCAGCTTTTCCTCCGCGTTTCTGGACGCGCTTTACGCGCTGGAGGAACAGGTATGACACGCATAAATGCCCTGACTATTGCGGGAACCGATCCCAGCGGCGGAGCGGGGATCCAGGCAGACCTGAAAACCTTCTCTGCGCTCGGCGCTTACGGATGTTCGGTTATCACCGCGCTGGTGGCGCAAAACACGCGCGGTGTACAGTCGGTGTATCGCATTGAGCCGGATTTTGTCGCCGCACAGCTGGATTCGGTATTCAGCGATGTACGTATCGACACCACCAAAATTGGCATGCTCGCAGAGGCGGACATTGTTGAAGCTGTTGCTGAACGTCTCAAACGTTATCAGATAAAAAACGTGGTGCTCGATACCGTGATGCTGGCCAAAAGCGGCGATCCGCTGCTCTCCGCCTCGGCCGTCGACACCCTGCGTAAAAAGCTGCTGCCGCAGGTGGCGCTGATCACGCCAAACCTGCCTGAGGCCGCCGCGCTGCTGGATGCGCCACACGCGCAAAACGAACGTGAAATGAAAGAGCAGGGCAATGCGCTGCTGGCGATGGGGTGTCGCGCGGTACTGATGAAAGGCGGTCATCTCGATGATGCAGAAAGCCCGGACTGGCTCTTCACCCACGATGGCGCGCAACGTTTCACCGCCCCGCGCGTACAGACCAAAAACACCCACGGCACGGGCTGTACGCTCTCGGCGGCGCTGGCGGCGCTGCGTCCCCGAAACGCGAACTGGGCGGATACGGTACAGGAGGCGAAGATCTGGCTCTCGGACGCGCTGGCAAAAGCCGATTCTCTGGAAGTGGGTCACGGTATTGGGCCGGTTCACCATTTTCATGCATGGTGGTAAGCCGTATACTGGCATAAAACCTTATGCCAGAGAAAAACAGAGATGGAACAAGCGCATACCCGGTTAATTGCTCAACTCAAGGAACGAATTGCCGCACCGGACAACACGCCGTTGTACCTGAAATTTGCCGAAACGGTTAAAAACGCGGTACGCAGCGGCGTGCTCGCGCACGGTAATATTTTGCCTGGCGAGCGCGATCTGAGCCAGCTTGCCGGTGTGTCGCGCATTACGGTGCGTAAAGCGATGCAGGCGCTGGAAGAGGCTGGCGTCGTCACCCGCGCGCGTGGATACGGTACGCAAATCAACAATATCTTTGAATATTCGCTAAAAGAGGCGCGCGGGTTTTCTCAGCAGGTGGTGCTGCGGGGCAAAACGCCCAACACGCTGTGGGTTAATAAACGCGTCGTGAAATGTCCGGAGGAGATCGCCCGCCACCTTTCCCTTGCGCCGGACAGTGATGTATTTCTGCTTAAGCGCATCCGCTATGTGGATGACGATGCGGTATCGATAGAGGAGTCCTGGGTACCAGTAGGATTAATTCCCAACCCGGACGACATTGGCGTCTCGCTTTATGATTACTTCCGCAGCCAGAATATCTTTCCGCAGCGCACCCGGTCCCGCGTCAGCGCCCGGATGCCGGACAGCGAGTTTCAAGCGCATATCAAGATGGACGATAAGATACCGGTGCTGGTGATCAAGCAAGTCGCGCTCGATCAACAGCACCGGCCAATTGAGTACAGCATCAGCTACTGCCGCAGCGACCTATACGTCTTTGTGTGCGAGGAGTAGGGCCTCGCGCGTGGGGGCGCAGTCGCCACCGCGATGGCTGACTACCCAGGCGGCTACGGCATTGCCAAGCTGCACCGCCTCTGGCAGTGACCATCCCGCGGCCAGACCGGCAAGGGTACCTCCCGCATGGCTGTCACCCGCGCCGATGGTATCGACCACGGTAGCAGGAAACGCCGGAACGTGTCCGGAAGCGTCACCGTCATACCAGACCGCCCCGTCTTTATCATGGCGTACGATCAGCGCAGCGCCAAACCTCTGCTGCCACCGTGTGCCGAGCTCTTCCACGCTTACGCCAAGCCATTCTGCGGCAAGTTCCGCCTCCTGACGATTAAGCGAGACAATCGGTTTGCAGGCCATAATCCTTGCCATCAGCGGGTCGGGAATATCCGCGATGCGCGGACCGAAATCGATAAAGAGCGTCGCATCCTGAAGACTTTCCAGCCAGGCCGTCAGCAGCTCACCGCTGGGGGACGCCAGCTGGTAGCCGGACAAAGAGATCAGGCTCCCTGCCGGCACGCTTAACCCGTCCAGCCAGCGCTGCTGCCACTGATTCTCCACGCCGCTGAACGACATAAAGGTCCGTTCACCGTCAGGCTCCACCAGCGCCAGGCACCAGCCGTTATCGCCCGTTTCCGCTTCCACGGCGCTGTGCAGATCCTGCTTCGCCATGGCGTTACGGATAATATCGGCCCACACGCCGTGGCCGACAGGAAGCGCGTTTTGCGCAGCAATGCCGAGCCGCTTCAGGGCGATGGCGATATTCAGCGCGCAGCCGCCAATATTCACTCCCTGTTGCTTCAGTTCGATATCACACCCGCGCCAGGGCAGGGCGTAGGCGTCGGCAATCACGTCGATGACCGCCGCGCCGAGCACCGTTACGGGACGCGTGGCGTGAAGGGTTTCGAGACGGCGGGCAAAAGCACTCATACGCCCTCCCTGTGCTCCCGGAAGTGCAGCAGTTTTTCACAGTAGTGGCCGAAATCGAGCCGGTTTACGGCATCAAGTTCTTTTTTGAGTGCCGGATCAATGGCCTGTACACCGTGCAGCGCGCCGCAGATGGCCGTTGCCATCGCGCCGATAGTGTCAGTATCACCGCCCAGGTTGGCGCATAACACCGCGCAGCGGTTCGGATCGGTACCCGCGAGTTCGACCATCGCAATCGCCGCCGGAACGGACTCAAGGGTGCTCGTGCCCGCGCCAATAAGCTGATAGATCTGCTCGCTGGCGGACTCGGTACCGTTGGCTTCGCGCACGGTTTTCAGGGCCAGCTCAATACGAGCGGAAAGCGATGCGCTGAAGGTGGTCGTGTTCGCCTCCTGCGCCGCACGGGCAATACCCGGCAGGGCATCGGCGATGTGATGCCAGCGCTCGCCGTCGATAGCGCGTGAAACCGCCCAGGCGATCACCACCGCACCGGCGATGGCGAGATCCGATTTATGGGTCGGGCTGGAGGCTAACGCAACCTGTTCCACAAAGTGCGCCAGACGCGTGGCCGGCAGCAGGCATCCCAGCAGGGAGGCTCGCATCGCCGCCCCGTTGGTGACGCCGTTGTTCTCCAGCTGGCTCACCGGCTTGCCGTCACGGATGGCGTTCAGGGCAATTTTGGAGGTCGGGCCGAGCACATTCTTATTGAACGCGTCAAAATCCAGCGCCCAGTCCAGAATATGCTTACCGATAACGTCAGGGTTAATTTCCCCCTCGCATTCGATAATCGCATCGGCCAGGCACAGCGCCATCGACGTATCATCCGTAAATTCGGCCTGCTTAAAGTAACAGGCGGCATTATTCTCAGCCGGGCCGGGTAAGAAACGGTCGATCCAGCCGAAGTGCGCTTTCACCCGCTTGCGCGGCCACAGCTCCGACGGCATTCCCATCGCATCCCCTAACGCCTGCCCGTAAAGAGCACCGAGAATACGGTCTTGTTTCATTTAACTTCCCCTCGTGTCAGCGCGGTATCGCCATCAACCACCTCAATTGCGGTGATCTCTTTATCCGATTCGCGGAAAAACAGCATAAACAGCACGGCAATCACCACAATCATGATTGCACCAAACGTCCACATTCCGGCCCAGTTGAAGGTCAGCCCATTCACCGGCTCTTTATATGCGAACATTTTTTCCATCATCACGCCGCCGAGACGGTAACCCAGCAGGCTACCAAAGCCCTGACAGCACAGCGTGATCAAGCCCTGCGCCGCGTTGCGCATATGCACGGGCGCTTTTTTATCCACGTAGATGTACGCGGTGACGTAATAGAAGTCATAGCTTACGCCGTGCAGCAGAATGCCGAGGAACAGCAGGGCGTAGGTGAAGTATTGCTCGGCGCCGCCGTAAACAAAGAAACCGTAGCGAATGGCGGCGGTGATCAGGCCCAGCAGCAAGACCTTCTTAATACCAAAGCGTTTGGTAAAGAACGGCAGAGCGAGCATGAAGAAGATTTCAGAGAACTGGCCGAGGGTCATCCAGCCGGTGGCGTTTTTCATCCCCACTTCGGTGAGATAGCCGTTGGCAAAGATGTAGTAGAAGGCCAGCGGCATGGCGAACAGGAAAGAGCAGAAGAAGAACACCAGAAAGTTTTTATCGCGCAGCAGGATCAGCGCATCCAGCCCCAGCATCACTTTGAAATCCAGCTTGCCGGTACTCTTCGGCGGGGTATTCGGCAGGAACAACGCGAAGACGCCGAGCAGAAGGGAGCTGGCAGCGGTCATTAGCAGCGGAATATTGGTGTCAGAGATGTCGCTATAGCCCATCATCTGCGGCAGGAAGCCGCACGCCAGGCCGGAGGCAATCCAGCCGATGGTGCCCATCACGCGGATGCGCGGGAAATCAGCCTCTACGTCATCGACGTTCGCGAAGGCGATGCTGTTGGTCAGCGCGATGGTCGGCATATAGGTCAGGGAGTAGGCCAGCAGCAGCGGGAAGAAGGTGCTGAACTGGGTTTGCTGTGCTGCGAAATACATCAGAATCGCGCCAGCGAACATCAGCACGGCCAGCACTTTCTGGGCGGCGAAGAAACGGTCCGTCAGCGAGCCGACCAGGATAGGAGAGAGGATCGCGGCAATCGCGGTACAGGCATACGACCAGCCAATTTCCCCGGCGGTAAACCCGCTCTTACTCAGCCACAGCCACAGCGGCACAAACCATGCGCCCCAGATAAACCATTCAACGAACATCATGAATGACAGTTGGACTTTCGTTTTCATTTTTTAATCCTGCATGTCAGAGGTACGCATGTAACATACCATGTGATAATACCTTTTAAATACCTTTAAGGCGATTGTTTGATCAGTGTAACAAAAATGTTGTACACGAAACGAGCCAGCAGATTGTGCTTAAAAAAGTTGCAAATGGTGGAAAATAGGTTAAGTCGGTACCAGGCTTAGTCTGCCTGCAAAAACGTGGGCTTGGATCACACGCTCCGACATCATGTCGGACTTACGGGAGCATCACTATGACTGATATTGCGCAGCTGCTTGGCAAAGACGCCGACAGCCTTTTACAGCATCGTTGTATGACCATTCCAGCCGACCAGCTTTATCTGCCTGGCCATGATTACGTAGACCGGGTCATGGTCGACAACAACCGTCCGCCTGCCGTACTGCGAAACATGCAGACGCTTTACAATACCGGCCGTCTGGGCGGGACCGGCTATCTCTCCATTCTGCCCGTTGACCAGGGCGTAGAGCACTCGGCGGGAGCGTCGTTTGCGGCTAACCCGCTCTACTTTGACCCGAAAAACATTGTTGAACTGGCGATCGAAGCGGGCTGTAACTGTGTGGCGTCAACTTACGGCGTGCTGGCGTCGGTATCGCGGCGTTATGCGCATCGCATTCCATTCCTCGTCAAACTTAATCACAACGAGACGCTAAGTTACCCGAATACCTACGATCAAACGCTGTATGCCAGCGTGGAGCAGGCGTT
>OKSK01001769.1_pt1 | contig 10029 bp, 7 predicted proteins | sample 1606301 | NCBI WGS metagenome assembly OKSK01 (sample SAMEA3879557, study PRJEB24766) | human gut metagenome | biome: human-associated habitat; feature: feces | place: USA | collected 1985/1987
TTCAAGGACTTTTTTCATCGCTTTTTAACTTTTTGTGTTAAATTTTACAAAATGTGCTTATTTTCAGTACGGCCCTCCTTTACTCTTTAAATAATATTTTCGTCACTGGAAAAACAGAGTATATATATTAGTATACACTAAATGATACCTGGGAAAAAGTAAAATCAGCAGATTATAACTAAAATCCATCTCATAGACTGCGCCATATATGTAACGATTGCACAATGTACTTCTTAGTATATTTCTTAACAATACAATCAAGCCCACGAATCTCACTGCAAATACAAGGAAAGCCCCTGATGACAGACACGCCGCGTACTAAATGTACTCTGGTGTTTGTAACCAAGGGCCTGACAAAACAACTGCCGTAAAATGTGCGATTAAAGAACGATACAGCTCAAATCGCCGACAGCATTTGTAACCTCTTTCGCCTGCTCAAGAAGGGCCAGACGATTATTTTTAATATAAACATTTCCATCCATGACCATAACACTGTCAAAGAATTTATTTACAGGCTCAACTACCTGCTCGGCAAGTTTTAATGCACCGGCATAATTATAAGTCACGATGTCAGGGATCAGCTCTTTATTAAGACGAATCAGAACATCATGCAATTCCTGCTCTGCCGGGTCGGCAAAAAGCGCACTGCTTATAGCAACTTCAGTCTCAATTTTTTTGCAAAGATTGCAGACACGGATAGAAGCCTGAATAACAGCTTCTGCTTCCGGCAGAACTACATACGCATTCAAAGCCTTGCAGCGCGCGTAAATATCTACTAAATCATCGTTGCGTTCATCGGCAAAAACAGCATCGACAACGTCATAACGGATGCCCTGTTCGATCATCATATTTTTCAAACGTAATTTAAAGAATTCTAAAATCTGCGGTATCAATTTACCGGTATCTTCCGGTTTGATATTGAGCAGATACAGCGCACCTGCCAGAATTTTGATCAGGGGCATATGATAGTTACTGCTGATAAGAATATTGATGATACCCAAAGCCTGACGACGCAATGCATAAGGATCCTGCGAGCCTGTCGGTGCAAGTCCGCGGCTGAAAGTAGCAACGATATTATCCATTTTATCACTGATGCCGACAATACGTCCAATAGTACCCTTCGGCAGCTCGTCACCGGCAAAACGCGGCAGATAGTGTTCATAAATACCTTCAGCAACTTCAGCAGGTTCGCCGTCTAATTTGGCATATTCACGCCCCATAACTCCCTGCAGCTCTGTAAATTCAACCACCATCCCTGCAACAAGATCTGTTTTAGACAGCAAAGCTGTACGTTTGAGGTTAGTATCGTCAACTTTAACATTAATGGCAAACTTAACCATTTCAGCCAGTTTAGCCAACCGCTCACTCTTATCATACATGTTGCCCAGACCTTCCTGGAATGAAACTGTTTTCAATTTTTCCAGACGGTCTTCCAATTTTAGTTTGCGGTCTTCATTGAAGAAGAATTCAGCATCACTGAGACGAGCGCGTAAAACACGTTCATTACCGTGTGCGACAACATCTAAAAACTCTTTACCGCCATTGCGGACTGTAATAAATTTATTGAGCAGCCTGCCTTCTTCATCCACTACCGGAAAATAACGCTGATGTTCACGCATTGGGGTGATAATGGCTTCCTTCGGTAACGACAGGAATTTTTCTTCAAATTTCCCACATAATGCAGTAGGATATTCAACAAGATAATTGACTTCTTCCAGTAAGTCTTCGTCAATTTCAGCAATTCCGCCTTCGACAGCCGCCAGTTCTGTCACCTGCTGACGAATCAATTCACGGCGGGCATCCTGATCGACCATCACAAAGTTGTCAGCCAGTGCCTGTACATATGCATCAGCGTTGGGGATCTCAACAGCTCCCTGCATTCCCATAACAGCAGAATGCACTACATTGCCAACCTTATTGATAGCCGCGCTCAGCAGGCCTTTAGTTTCCACAGCCTCTTTCATAGATTGCTGCATAAAACGATGTCCCATCGAATACCTGCCCGATTTTACGCCGGTAATTTCTACCGGTATTACTTTTTCACCGAACAGTGCTACCAGCCAGCGGATAGGACGCACGAACCGAAAATCATAATCGGCCCAGCGCATATTTTTCGGGAAAGATAAAGACTCCAGGATATCAAGCAGCAAACCGGGCAGTAAATCGACAACAGGTTGACCTGCCAAATGTTTTACTGCATAAACATATTCTCCGCGCACTTCCAGGTCTTTAACGTCTATCCCCTGCCCGCGGGCAAAGCCGATTGCCGCTTTGGAAGGAGCTCCGCTTACGAAAGCAATTTTTGCAGACGGCCCTTTAGCCTCAATCGTACTGTCTGCCTGAGCTTCTGCTACACCTTCAGCAATAAAGGTCATCCGGCGAGGCGTGCCATAAACCTTGATATTTTCAAACGGAATACGCAGCTCCTGCATTTTATCTGCAGCAAGCTCTTGTAATTGTTTAAGAATACCCGGCATAAATTTTGCGGGGATCTCTTCAGTACCGATTTCAAATAATAATTTTTCCATTATTTATTCTCCCCTTTCAATAACGGGAAGCCAAGTTTTTCCCTTTGTTCAACATAGGCAGCTGCGCACAAACGTGCCATAGCGCGCACACGGCCAATGAAAGCCGTTCTTTCGCTGACGCTGATGGCGCCGCGGGAATCCAAAAGGTTAAAAGTATGAGAACATTTCAATACATAATCATAAGCAGGACGGATATATCCGGCCTCAATAACGCGTTTTGCCTCAGCTTCATATTTATCAAACAGATCAAACAGCAGTGCTGTATCAGCTACTTGAAAATTGTAAAAAGACTGTTCTACTTCGTTAGTATGGAAAACGTCACCATAAGTGACTCCATCCACCCATTCAATATCAAAAACATTTTCCACACCCTGGATATACATAGCCAGTCGCTCTAAACCATACGTGATTTCAACAGTAACAGGTTTCACGTCGATACTGCCGACCTGCTGAAAATAGGTGAACTGGGTAATTTCCATACCATCCAGCCAAACCTCCCAGCCAAGTCCCCAAGCACCTAAAGTCGGTGATTCCCAGTTATCCTCAACAAAACGGATATCATGTTCTTCCTGACGGATACCCAGTTCGGCCAGGCTCTGGAGATAAAGCTCCTGAATATTATCCGGAGACGGTTTAATAATTACCTGATATTGATGATGCTGGAACAACCGATTGGGGTTATCCCCATAACGCCCGTCAGCCGGACGTCGAGATGGCTCTACATAAGCCACACGCCATGGTTCCGGTCCTAAAACGCGCAGAAAAGTTGACGGATTCATAGTTCCCGCACCTTTTTCGACATCATAGGGCTGGCCCATGATGCAGTTTTGGTCTGCCCAGAATTTCTGGAGCTTCAAAATAATTGTTTGAAAATTCATGTTCTGCCTCCTATTTTATTTGTTACAACGACAAAAACAAAAGTCTCCGTCCCTGTAACAATTAAGTTACAGGGACGGAGACATAAATCACTCCGCGGTTCCACCCTGCTTGACCGCTCATACGGTCCGCCTCGATGTTTATAAAATTGCAGCTCCCGGGTGCCTTTGTTTTCTCATCTGCCGGCTTACACCATCCCGGCTCGCTAAAACAGAAAACTACTTATCCCTTTCATCGCTTAAAAGAAAATATATCAAATCAGACGTCCTTTGTCAATGCTTTTACAATCCTAACTGCGCTAAAAAGCTTAAACTTTTCAAAGGCTTGTCGATCTGGTAAACAATAAACCGATAAAGTATCTGTTCCAGCTGCATCAAATCGCCGCCGCGCACAGTAAAAGGCTGTGGATCATTGAAATCCAGCGCAATCAGCTCCTGCAGCAGCTTCTGAGCGCCGCTGCTAAAGGGCAACTCTTCCCCTCCGTGACAGGCTTCGCAAATAAGGCCGCCCTGAACGACACTAAAAAAAGCATCTCCTTCAACAGCTTCAGTACAGTTGACACAGGCGTCATAAACAGGAGCAAATCCTGTTAAAACAAGCAGCTTGCAAATAGCCGACAACGCGACCAGACGCGGGTTATTCCTGGAAAGTATTTGTACTGCTCCTACAAGCAGCTCATAAATATCTTCCTGCGGCTCATGTGCTTCCGTCAGAGCTTCTGTCACTTCAGCAATCACCGAAGCATAAGCCATCTGTTTGATGTCCATTTGCTGCGGCAAAGCAATCAATTCACAGCTTTTCATACTGTCCAGACGTTTACCAGAATATAGCTGCATATCGAGCATCGCAAAAGGCTGTATCAGCCGTCCGCCAGTAGTCCTCGCATAACGGGCACCGTACGCTAAAAAAGGTATTTTACCATGGGCACGCGAAAAACAGACTGCGTATTTATCCGCAGTCTGCCAATCCTTTACTTTTAAAATAATTACTTCGTCCTGATATGCAGTATTACTCATCAGCTTGTACCGCAGTACCATCTTCCTGTAACCTGGTAGCTTTGACCCGTGTTACTCTAAAACCTTCTGCTTCAGTAACCTCAAAGCGCCAGCTGCCGGTAACGACTCTGTCACCTTCTTCAGGCTTACGCCCTAAAAGTCCGAAGACAAAACCGCCAATGGTATCTTCCTCCGGTTCGTCAAATTCAATATTTAAAAGTTCAGAAATCTCGTCCAGTAAAACAAGGCCGTCGAACTCATAGCTGTCATCGCCTAAGCGCAAAATATCTTCTGCTTCTTCGCCATCATGCTCATCCTGAATATCACCGACAATTTCCTCCAGGAGATCTTCCATTGTAACCAGACCAGCCGTACCGCCATATTCATCAGCAACTACAGCAATCTGGATACGCTTATGCTGCATCATCTGCAGCACTTTAGCCGTTGACATTCCTTCGGGAACAACGACAATATTGCGCATTCGTGTCCGCAGATCAAAAGCCGGATCGTCGTCATCGTCCAGATCCATCAAATCACGCACATGAATAACGCCCAAAACATGATCTTTGTCTTCCATACATAAAGGATAACGTGTATGCCGGCTTTCACGCACAGCCTGCAGATTTTCCTGCAGCGTATCATCAGTATACAAACAAATCATATCCTGACGCGGCACCATGACTTCACGAGCCACGCGGTCGGCGAAATCAAAAACATTATCAATCAGACGGCTTTCCATATGATCCAGCTTACCGCCGCGTTCGCTGGCACTGACTATCATCCGCAGCTCATCTTCACTGCGCGAGATATCTTCATCAGGGACAGGATCAACGCCTAAAAGGCACAATACAGCATGGGAGATTCGATTAAAAAGCACAACCAGCGGATATAAAAGGTAATGAAAAAAAACCAACGGATAAGCGACCGCCATCGCTACCTGCTCGACCTTACCTAAGGCGATAGTGCGAGGCACCAGTTCGCCGAAAACAACATGCAGAAAAACGATGATAAGAAACGCACAGGCAAAAACCAGCGAATGATCATACCAGGTGCCGGCACTTACACCAAACATACCGCGGAACATTTCAGCGAGAAGCGGGCCGCCAAACCAGCCCAAAAGCAAAGACGAAGCAGTAATACCAAGCTGAGTCGCACTCAGGTAGGTATCAAGCTTTTCGCTCATTTTTAAAACTGTGTTAGCTCTGCTTTTTCCCTGCCGGATCAATTCATCCAGCCTGCTTTTTCTGATTCTGACTAAAGAATATTCAGCCATAACAAAAAAGCCGTTCAATAAAGTGATCAATAATGCAATAGACAGCTCAAATAAGCATGTCATAGCGGGGTCGCCGTCGATAGGTCATCTCTCCTTACTTATATAAACTTCATAAATTGTTATTAGCATAAGCATACCATACTACTGTATTTTCAGTCAATAAATCAGCCTTCATAGCCGAATTGCTTCAAAGCCTTATCCTTATTGCGCCAATCAGGTTTTACTTTAACCCACAGATCAAGAAAAACCTTATTGCCGAGCAGTGATTCAATATCCTTCCGGGCCTGCTCGCCGATCTTTTTCAGCAAGCTGCCCTTAGCCCCAATCACGATACCTTTTTGGGATTCACGTTCCACAAAAATATTGGCACGAATATAAATATCATCATTATCACGTACCTTGAATTCATCAATCTCCACAGCAATAGAATGCGGCACCTCATCACGAGTTGACCGCAGTACCTTTTCACGAATCATTTCCGCAGCAATTATCCGTTCCGGCTGGTCGGTTATCATATCGTCCGGGAAATATGCCGGACCTTCCGGCAAATACTTGGTGATCTCATTTACTAAACCCGGGAATTCAGTATCCTGCAAAGCAGAAACAGGCACTACTGCCGCAAAGGTAAAATCTTTAGTATAGCTTTCAATAATGCCGAAAAGCTTACCTTTGTCTGCCAGTTTATCGATTTTATTGGCAACAAGAATCACCGGAGTTTTGACCTTGCGCAGCTGCTCCAGAATATAATCCTCTCCGGCACCGCGCTTTTCCGAAACATCAACAACAAACAAAACCACATCTACCTCGTGCAGCGTACTTTCTGCAGCCCGTACCATATATTGCCCCAGCTTATGCTGCGGCTTATGGATACCGGGAGTATCCAAGAACATGATCTGAGCATTGTCAGTATTCATAATACACATGATCTTATTACGCGTTGTCTGAGGACGGTCACTCATAATTGCAATTTTCTCCCCGATCAATCCATTCGTCAACGTTGATTTGCCTACATTAGGCCGGCCTACAATAGCCGCAAAACCAGAATAATGCTTGCCATCCTGCTTATTTATACTAATCGCTCCTTTGCTTTCACTTACATTTATTTTTTATATTCAGGGACTCAGAGCCAAAACCATATGGCAGCAGTTCTGCCACAGACATTGTTTTTGTCTGTCCCTTGCAATTTGCCAGGATTATTTTTTCAAAAGGAAACTCTGCCAGCACCTGACGGCAAGCGCCGCATGGTGCCACCGGCTCATCTGTATCGGCAACTACGCACAAAGTTTTAAACCTGCGTACGCCGCTGCACACAGCTGCAAAAACAGCATTACGCTCTGCACAGCAAGTCAACCCATACGAAGCATTTTCTATATTGCAGCCGGTAAAAATTTCTCCGTCAACAGTTTCGACCGCCGCCCCAACTTTGAATTTAGAATAAGGCGCGTAAGCATTATCACGTGCCGCCTGCGCTGCCGCTAACAACTTCATCTCCATAACCGCTCCTTTTAATGAACCAGAAATTCTTCCGAAAGGCTGATTTCCCGTAAAGCTTCTTCCTCTTTAGCCCGCATAACTGCTTTATCCTCATCTGTCATATGATCATATCCCAGAAGGTGCAGCAGGCCGTGTACCGCTAAATAAACGATTTCACGTTCCAAGCCATGTCCAAATTCTTCCGCCTGTCTGGAAGCAGTTTCAGCGCTGATAATGATATCTCCCAAAAGATGTTCTTCAGGCCCACCTAAAAGCTCCGGTTCCTCTTCACTTTCTTCATCAAGTGCAAAAGAAAGTACATCTGTAGGCCTGTCGACATTACGATAATCGCGATTCAGCATATGTATTTCTTCATCATCAACAATAGTAATATCAACTTCTGTCCTCTCAGACAGACTGTGCAGCCTGGCTACTACATTCAATCCCGCAGTCAGCAGCTGCTCCAGCTCTTCACTGATCTGTAATTTATCCTGGTCATTTTCCAGCGTTATTATCATTGTCTGCCTCCCGCTGTTTCTGGCGTCTGCTGTCATAATTCTCATATGCCCTGATAATAGCGGCCACGATCTCGTGACGAACGACGTCAGCTTCTCCAAAACGAATAATACCTACCCCCGGAGTTTTCTGCAGAACATAGGCCGCCTGTTTCAACCCGCTGTTTTTACCGTTTGGTAAATCAATCTGTGTAATATCACCAGTAATGACCATTTTCGACCCAAAACCAAAACGGGTCAGAAACATCTTCATTTGCTCCGGTGTTGTATTCTGCGCTTCGTCCAGAATAATAAACGAATCATTCAAAGTTCGTCCGCGCATATAAGCTAAAGGAGCAACTTCTATCGTCCCTCTGGCAACATATTTCTGAAAAGTCTCGCTGCCCAGCATGTCATATAACGCGTCATACAACGGTCTCAGATAAGGATCGACCTTATCCTGCATATCACCTGGCAAAAAGCCAAGTTTTTCACCGGCTTCTACAGCAGGACGAGTCAGAACGATCCGTTCAACCTCTTTATTCTTTAAAGCCTTCACAGCTAAAGCGACAGCCAGATAAGTTTTGCCTGTACCTGCAGGACCTATCCCAATAGTGACATTACTGCGTTTAATGGTTTCTACATAATCCCATTGTCCCAGTGTTTTCGCCTTTACCTGACGGCCACGGTTGGTAACGATTATCGTATCGGCATACATACGGTGCAGACTTTCCAGACGGCCCTCTGCAATCATCCCAATACTGTATCTGACATCATGTGTAGTCAGAGGCATACCCTGACGATACAAAAAAAGCAACTCTTTGAACAGGGTTTCAATCTGCCCCACTTCATTGTCTTCACCGCTGAAAACGATCACATTGCCGCGCGCAACAATAACACTCTCATAATGTTCCTTGATTACCCGCAGCAGCTCGTCATTTCGCCCTAAAATACCAACCATTTCCTGTTGATCCTGTACTTCAATGATACGTTCGCTCTGTAAAAAGGACAAATTAGTGCTCCTTTCTCTCATTACCCCTCTTTTATAACAATATTCTTAATAGTTACCGGCTCCAACGGTTTATCATTGCCATCAGTCTTTACTTTTCCGATTTTATAAACAACGTTCATACCCTTTGTAACTTTACCAAAAACAGCGTGCTTGCCATCAAGCCACGGACAGGCACGCAAAGTAATAAAGAACTGGCTGCCGCCTGTATTCGGACCGGCGTTGGCCATCGATAAAACACCTGCACCTTCGTGTGTAAGTTTACTGCTGAATTCATCTTTAATGGTATATCCAGGTCCGCCTGTACCAGTACCAGTAGGATCACCGCCCTGGATCATAAAATTATCAATAACACGATGAAAGGTAACTCCACTATAAAACCCTTTTTTCGCCAGGTTGATAAAATTCTCACAAGTTTTAGGAGCCAGATCTGTTGCCAATTTCACTTCAAAATCACCCATTGACGTTTCAAAAACAGCAGTTGCCGGCTTCATCGGCACCGCATCCGGCTCGCTCTTAGTTTCACTGCCGCAGGCTACTACGCTGAAACTGCTGAAAACCAATAAACATAATATTAATATTTTTTTCAAAATCATATCCTCCTGTTTTATAGCTACCAATATTATACCACAAGGGTACGTATTCTCACTAGGCTCGAAAATACCTCGTCAAGTTTTCATACAGTACCACAATAATTAATCATCACAGCCTGTCTTTCAGCCAGCCAACAACCTCTGCCGCAGCCTTATTTCCGTGATTAGTAAAACTGTGGTCACCGCCGTTAATGATAACCAGCTTTTTTGGAACTCCAGCTAAAGCAAATGTCAAACGTGCCTGATCAACAGCTACTGTTTCATCTTTTTCTCCATGAAGGATCAGCAGAGGACGCTTACGCCAGTTACGTAAAATCCCCTGCAGATCATATTTGGCAAAATCTGTAATAAAATCAGGTGTTAAGGTCAATTCACCCCGTTCATCATTTAAATACAGAGTCTGACCTGCAGACAACGCATTATAGGCTTCAGCACCCAAGGCATTTCTGAAGGTCGCCTGTAAATCGTTCGGCGCAGCCCACAATACCAGTCCTGTAATATCAGCAGATCGTGAAGCGGCAACTAATGCCGCTGCTCCGCCAAGACTTCTACCCAGTAAAAATATTTTTCCGGCTGAAAATTTAAGTCGTACATAAGCAAGCACCGCTTCCAATTCTTCAACCTGCTTGGAAAGGATTTGATTGCCATTAAAATTAAAACGTATGACATTACAGCATTCGGAAGCCATTTCAGCTAAAACAGCCGCTCTGCCGCCGCCATCCATTGAACCTCGGAATCCATGTGCCAAAACCAGCACCGGCGCGGCAGTATTTTCTTCGATACAGGGG
>OKSK01001778.1_pt1 | contig 9993 bp, 6 predicted proteins | sample 1606301 | NCBI WGS metagenome assembly OKSK01 (sample SAMEA3879557, study PRJEB24766) | human gut metagenome | biome: human-associated habitat; feature: feces | place: USA | collected 1985/1987
TTTGGGGAACGGAACCCCAAACGCTGCGCGATTTCCGCACGCGTCGGCGGCATACCTGTCTGGCTGATGTGATCACGGATGAGATCAAACACCTCTTGTTGCCTGGCCGTTAACGCTTTCATACCGCCCCCTGGGTGTATATACAGTTATGCTGTGAGTATATACAGTCAAAGGCGATTTTGGAACCAAAAACTGCACAAAAAACCAGGGACTTAATTATTCCTCGAGGCTCATCGGAAATGCGACCAAAGCAGCGTGACCCAGGTGATCGCCGCAGTGATAATCGCCAGCAGTACGGCAGCGGAACCCATGTCTTTCGCCCGGCCAGACAATTCATGGAATTCCGACCCGATTCGGTCAACAACGGCCTCAATAGCGCTATTAAGAATTTCCACTATCATCACCAGAAAGACAGATCCGATGAGCAGTACGCGGGTGATAGCATCAACATCAAGGAAGCAGGCGATGACAACGGCAACGATTGCAGCAACCGCCTCCTGGCGGAAAGCGGCTTCATTAACCCATGCAGCGCGGAAACCTTTCCATGAATAACCGGCAGCTTTAATGATTCGAGTTAACCCAGTGGTATTATTGGCCATTAAAAGAACCTTTTATGATAAATAGCGTCTGTAACTAAAGCCGCAGCGCGTTTTGCTGCAACCTGAAGTATGACGGGTAACAACAGAAATTTTGCGCGCTTTCTGTTATCCTTGCGCCGCAATTGCATTATTAACCAGAGGCTTTACATCGTTTATGTCCGGCTGGCCACGAATTTACTACAAATTACTTAATTTACCATTAAGCGTCCTGGTAAAAAGTAAGTCTATCCCAGCAGAACCTGCGCTGGAATTAGGGCTCGATACGTCGCGCCCTATTATGTACGTTTTGCCTTATAACTCGAAGGCAGACCTGCTGACGCTTCGCGCTCAATGTCTGGCGCACGATTTACCTGACCCACTTGAACCGCTGGAAGTCGACGGTACGCTGCTGCCACGCTACGTGTTCATCCATGGCGGGCCGCGCGTGTTCACCTATTACACGCCGAAAGAAGAGTCCATTAAGCTGTTCCATGATTACCTCGATCTGCACCGCAGCAACCCCGATCTGGACGTGCAGATGGTGCCGGTGTCGGTGATGTTTGGCCGTCGTCCGGGGCGCGAAAAAGGGGAAGAGAACCCGCCGCTGCGTATGCTCAACGGCATTCAGAAGTTTTTCGCCGTCTCCTGGCTGGGACGCGACAGTTTTGTCCGCTTCTCACCTTCCGTTTCACTGCGCCGCATGGCGGATGAACACGGCACTGACAAAATCATTGCGCAAAAGCTGGCGCGCGTTGCGCGTATGCACTTTGCACGTCAGCGTCTGGCGGCCGTTGGACCACGTCTCCCGGCACGTCAGGATCTGTTCAACAAGCTGCTGGCTTCCAAAGCGATTGCCCGTGCCGTAGAAGATGAAGCGCGCAGCAAGAAAATTTCGCACGAGAAAGCGCAGCAGAACGCAATCGCGCTGATGGAAGAGATCGCCGCGAACTTCTCCTACGAGATGATTCGCCTCTCTGACCGTATCCTCGGCTTCACGTGGAACCGCCTCTATCAGGGGATTAACGTCCACAACGCCGAACGCGTGCGTCAGTTAGCGCACGACGGCCACGAGATTGTCTATGTGCCCTGCCACCGCAGCCACATGGACTACTTGTTGCTCTCTTACGTGCTCTATCACCAGGGGTTGGTGCCACCGCATATTGCTGCCGGTATCAACCTGAACTTCTGGCCAGCAGGCCCGATTTTCCGCCGTCTGGGTGCGTTCTTCATTCGTCGTACCTTTAAAGGTAACAAGCTTTACTCCACCGTCTTCAGGGAGTATCTGGGCGAGCTGTTCAGCCGCGGTTATTCTGTGGAGTACTTTGTTGAAGGCGGTCGCTCGCGTACCGGTCGTCTGCTCGATCCAAAGACCGGCACGCTGTCGATGACCATTCAGGCCATGCTGCGTGGCGGTACCCGTCCTATAACGCTGGTGCCGATTTACATCGGTTATGAACACGTGATGGAAGTGGGCACCTACGCGAAAGAGCTGCGCGGTGCGACTAAAGAGAAAGAGAGTCTGCCGCAGATGCTGCGTGGGCTGAGTAAATTGCGCAACCTCGGCCAGGGATACGTGAACTTTGGCGAGCCCCTGCCGCTGATGACATATCTGAACCATCATGTTCCGGAGTGGCGCGAGTCTATCGATCCTATCGAAGCGGTACGTCCGGCCTGGCTGACGCCAACGGTCAACGGCATTGCATCCGAGCTGATGGTACGCATCAACAATGCTGGTGCGGCAAACGCCATGAACCTGTGTTGTACTGCGCTTCTGGCCTCTCGCCAGCGTTCACTGACCCGCGAACAGCTGACCGAGCAGATTGACTGCTACCTGGATATCATGCGCAACGTGCCGTATTCCGTGGATTCGACCGTGCCGTCTGCCACCGCCAGCGAGCTGATCGATCACGCGTTGCAGATGAACAAGTTCGAAGTCGAGAAAGATACGATTGGTGACATCATCATTCTGCCGCGCGAGCAGGCCGTGCTGATGACCTACTACCGTAATAACATCACGCACATGCTGATGCTGCCGTCGCTGATGGCGGCCATTATTACCCAGCACCGCCGTATTTCGCGTCAGGAGCTGCTGCGCCATATTCAGGCCATCTACCCGATGCTGAAAGCGGAGCTGTTCCTGCGCTGGAGTAAGGATGAACTGGCGGCAGAGCTCGATAAAATGACGGCAGAGATGCATCGTCAGGGGCTGATTACCATCAGTGATGATGAACTGCATATCAATCCGTCACGTTCACGTACCTTGCAGCTCCTGGCTTCCGGTGCGCGTGAGACGTTGCAGCGCTACGCCATTACCTTCTGGTTGCTGAGTGCAAATCCGTCCATCAACCGCGGTACGCTGGAAAAAGAGAGCCGGACGCTGGCCCAGCGCCTCTCCGTTCTGCATGGCATTAACGCCCCGGAATTCTTCGACAAAGCGGTATTCAGCTCCCTGGTGCTGACGCTGCGCGACGAAGGGTACATTAGCGATACGGGCGATGCCGAGCCGGAAGAGACGATGAAGGTTTACCAGATGCTGGCAGAGCTGATTACCGCGGATGTGCGTTTAACGATTGAGAGTTCGACGCAGGGCGAATGATGCTAAAGCCGGGTGACGCTAACGCTTACCCGGCCTACATGTTCCGCTAAATCGTAGGCCGGGTAAGGCGAAGCCGCCACCCGGCTTTTTTATGACCAGTAACTCATCGCCAGGCCCAGAAACAGCACCAGCCCGACGTAGTTATTATTCAGAAACGCTTTAAAGCAGGCTTCACGCTCGCGCTTCGCGATCAGCTTCTGCTGATACGCAAACAGCAGCCCCGCCACCAGTACGGACCAGTAAAACTCCCAGTTCAGCCCGTTCAGGCGACCAATCGCCACCATCAGCGCCAGCACCGCCACCTGTAATATGCCGATGATCAGCTTGTCGTGACGACCAAACAGGATCGCCGTCGATTTGATGCCAATCTTGAGATCGTCATCGCGATCGACCATCGCGTATTGGGTATCGTACGCAACGGCCCAGAGAATATTCGCCAGGAACATCAGCCAGCAGCTGAGCGGAACGGACTCGCTGACCGCGGCAAACGCCATGGGAATCGACCAGCCAAATGCCGCACCCAATACCACCTGCGGCAGATGGGTGTATCGCTTCATGAACGGGTAAACCCAGGCCAGCGCCAGAGCCGCAACGGACAGTAGAATGGTCATGGTGTTAAGGGTTAACACCAGCATGAAAGAGAGAAGCACCAGCACCACAAACAGAATGCGCGCCTCTTTCCCGGTCACCTGACCGCTCGGCAGAGGACGATTCGCGGTGCGCTTAACATGTCCATCAAATTTCCGGTCAGCATAGTCGTTGACCACACAACCCGCAGCGCGCATCAGCCAGACACCCGCCACAAACACCGCCAGGATCCACAACGGCGGCACGCCCGGCGTGGCAACCCACAGCGCCCATAAGGTCGGCCACAGTAGCAGCAGCGCGCCAATGGGTTTATCAGTACGCATCAGGCGGTGATAGGCCAGCAGCTTATTCTGCGTCAGACTCCACTCCATTTTCTCTCCCTCTTAGTACAACGGCGATGCAGGCAAAAAGAGTTCCGTCAGTATTAACGGCTTGCCACTCAAACGAAGGCGGGAACGGCGCCCCCACAAATCGGCATCGCAACCAATTTCAATAAAATCACGGGTCAGTTCAGACGAGGTGAACAGATAGCGCCCCAGGGGCGTTTTGCCGAGGCGTTGCAATGCAAGCTCCGGCCCGGAAAGTGTAGACTCCGGAACCACCGTCCGCCCGGCAAGCCACGGCTCGCCATCTGCACAGAGTAAAATTTCACGCAGCCAGTAGCGTTCTTCCTGCGGCAGCAGCGGCAGCTCGCTGGCAATCTCCGCAGGCGAGACAAACCCTTCCTGAATCATCGTCACCGTGACCGTTTTACCCTGTTGCTCAAAACGTTTTGTCATGGAATCTTCCAGCAGCAGCCAGTCCAGTTGCTCCGGGTCAAGCGCGGGTATTTGGTCGAAATAGCGTAGCGCACGCAGCTGCGTTAGCGCGGGGTGTGACATGCCAGACTCTCCGATACATAACGTAAAGGCATTGTATCGCAGATTGGCAAAATGAGGACGGACAAACCAAATTTAGCGATCACTATCGCAACAATGGTGCAACTTAGCCAAAAAAAGTGCGCCCGTGAAGGCGCACCAAACGACTAACAAAATCAGCACTGTGGGGAGACGGTTACCCCTTGCCTTTTACACTGCTGATAAAGGTGGAACGGGCAGTGGTTGAACCTAAACGCTCGGCTTCATCAAGCAGTTTCAGCGCTTTATCGACATCGCCGTTTTTAACTGCCTGCTTGATGGCGTTGTTAAAGTACGTTTCAGTATCGTTAAGCACCGGCTCGGCTTTTTTCGCCGGGGCCGGAGCCGCGGCCGGTGTTGCGGCTGGCGCGGCATACACAGGCGCGGCAGTATTACCCACCGTTACCGGCCCCGGGCCAGATGAGCCAAACAGCGGGCCTACGAGTACGCTGGAGGCGCTGTTGGTAGAGACTTTCAGCTTGATCAGGCCGTCGGTAGTATGGCGAGCATGCGGATCCGGGATATCCGGGACAGCGTTACCGGTGCCTTTTGCGTAGGCTTTCGCCGGATCAACCAGCTTCGTTGTCTGTTGCAGATCTTTTTCAGTCGTGAACACCAGGACATAAATCTTCTGCTGACCCAGGGCTGGCGTCAGGCGCATAACGCCTTCCAGCCGATCGGCACTCATGACGCCAGGCTCCTGATAGCTGAAATAGTCGCTTGGGAAGAATGCGGATGGCGTCATGCTCTGATCGAGGATCAGCACGTTAGGCGCGAAGACGCTGGTCTGTTTATTGACTTCACTGGTTAACGTCAGGGTCAGCTCGCCGATATTCGCCGGCACGCTGAAAGCCGCAACCGGACCGCTGATACCCGGCACGTTCAGCGACTGACCGCCAGCGGCAAGCTGCGTGGTTTGCGTTTTCGACTGATCAACTGGCGTCCACACCAGTTGCTGAAGTGCCGCAGCCGGAATAGCTGGCGCAGCACTGGTATTTTGAGGAACAAAATTCACATCTGCATAGGTGAGCGCAGGCGCACAGGCCAACAGCCCCGCAGAGAGGCACAGCGCGACGAGACTTTTCTTCATTTTCATTGTTATTACCTCTGATAGCGTGAGCACTGCGGTGGCCAGGCAATAGCGCGCAGCACCCTAAGGAGAGAGGGGCTTACGCCCCTCTTTTCAGGTCATTACGTCAGGCTCGACGAATTACCACCAGATTTCCATCTGGGCGCCGAAGGTCCACTCATCGTTGTCGCCACGGCTGAAGGTTTTCGCGGAGGTGTCGCTATACGCTACGCCAGAGGTGTAACCTGCACCTGAGTCGTTGTTTGCATAGCCCCATTTCTCATCCCACTTCGCGTAGGTTGCGAAGACACGGATAGCCGGACGGGACCAGATGCTGTCGCCTGCCTGCCATTGCTGTGCCAGGGTGATTTTGTACTGGCTGTTTTTGTCGTCAGTTTTCTGAGACTTAACGTTGTCGTAGCCCACTTCCAGCAAGGTGCTCATGATCGGCGTCCATTTGAACATTGGACGAACACCCACGGTCCACCACTCGGTACCGTTGTTGTTGTCACGATCGATGTTCTGGTACATACCGACGTACATCAGGTCCCAACGGTCTGCCAGGGTGATTGCACCGTGGTCCAGCACGCGCCACATAGAGCCGTCGTTATCGATGCTGCCGCCCTGTGGAATACCTTTACCGTTAGAGGTCATGGAATCCGTACCGTATTGCAGTACGAACTTGTTGAATCCTTTCAACATGCTCTGGGTGTGTTCAGCGGTGAACAGCCAGCCATCTTTAGAGGCGCCAGGTTGCAGATAGTAGTCGTCAGGAATGTTGGTATGACCGTAGTCAACGCCCAGCTCCAGCGTACCGCCCGGGTTGGTTTCCAGACCGGCTAAACGGACGTCGAAGACATCGTTTGGTACCACGTTGTCATAAATACGGTCGCCGTTCGCATCACGATCGGCGAAGGTTGCAGAACCGCCGGACTCAGAAGAACGGGTCGCTGCCAGAGAGAGTTTACCAAAGCCCAGATCGATGTTTTCAATACCGGCACCAGGACCAGAGATATCCCAGTAGTAGAAGTCGATCATGTGTACGTCATGACGCTGATAGAAGCGCTTACCGGCCCAGATGGTAGAGCCTGGCAGCCATTCAATCAGGTTTTTACCCTGCACGTTAGCTTCACGGAAGGCCGGGCTGGTGGATTCCCAGTCATTCTGTTGAGAAACGGAGTACGCTACGTTGGTGTCGAAATAGAAGCTCTTGTCGCCTTCTTTCCACACTTCCTGGCCCAGTTTCAGTTCGGCGTAGGTTTCACATTCGTTACCGAGACGGTATTTACTTTGTGCGCCTGTTGCCTGGAAACATTGTTGTTCACCGCCACTTCCGGTCCAGCCAATGCCGGAACGAGCATAACCTTTAAAGTCTACGGCGCCCGCCTGGGCAGACAGGATGCCTGCCGCAATGGCGACAGCCAGAGGGACTTTGCGCAGAGTAATCATTATTCTATCTCCTGAGATCATTGCTTTTCTTTGTAATTGGAATGCTTAAACGCCTGGCTCTTTGTGCAACCGACGACATGCAGTGCCATCCTCACGGAACAGATGGCAACGCTCTGGCGGCAAACCGATAGCGAATGTGGCACCCTCTTCTACCAACACCACGTCATTCTGGCGGTAGACCAGGTTCTGACGGATGGCGGGGATCTGGATATGAATCTGTGTTTCGTGACCAAGCTGTTCGACGACCTGAACTTCACCTTCCAGCGTCACATCCGCAATGTGGCTTGGCAGTAGATGCTCAGGACGGATACCGAGGGACATATTGGCCCCCACCTGTACGTTGGCGCTGTCGACCGGCAGCCAGACTTGCTGACGGTTTGGCAGCTCCACCTGTACCTGTTCGATTGCCGTCGCGGTCACTTTTACGGGCAGGAAGTTCATCTTTGGCGAGCCAATAAAGCCCGCAACAAAGCGGTCTGCCGGGTAGTGATACAGCTCCAGCGGTTTGCCCACCTGCGCCACGCGACCGGCATCCAGCACCACGATTTTGTCGGCCAGCGTCATCGCTTCGACCTGATCGTGGGTGACGTAAATCATCGTGCGTCCAAGGCGTTTGTGCAGACGGGAGATTTCGATACGCATCTGGACGCGCAGGGCGGCATCCAGGTTAGAGAGAGGTTCATCGAGCAGGAACACGCGCGGCTCAGCCACCAGCGTACGGCCGATCGCCACACGCTGACGCTGACCGCCGGAGAGCGCCTTCGGTTTACGCTCCAGCAGATGTGCCAGCTGAAGCACTTCCGCCACCTGGGTGACGCGCTGGTTAATGGTCTCTTTTTTCGCGCCGGCCAGCTTCAGGCCAAAGGACATGTTCTCGGCAACGGAAAGATGCGGATAAAGCGCATAAGACTGGAACACCATGCCCACGCCGCGTTCAGCTGGCGGGATGTCGTTCATTCGGGTATCACCAATAAATAAATCGCCACTGGTGATGGTTTCAAGACCGGCAATCATACGCAGCAGAGTCGATTTACCACAGCCTGATGGACCCACGAACACCACAAATTCACCTTCGTGGATGTCCAGATTGATGTCTTTTGACACCACTACGTCGCCCCAGGCTTTCGTTACATTACGCAGCTGTACGCTCGCCATGCCCTTCTCCCTTCGTTACAACCTGTCACCGACAGAAACATTCAAGATAAGTTCACTATGCGTGTTCCATTACTTTCGTGAATCCTCCACCCCCCGGCTTTTTTATGGGGGAGGAGGCGGGAGGATGAGAGAGCAGGCTCTGCGACCGCAGCTGAGGGGCCGAGGCGAAAATCGTGAAGCGGCCTGCAAAATTCAGTGGGTTTTTATGTGCGCCAGCACTCATAACTTAAATTTATGTTACAGGGATCACACAAACAGGGGGTGGGGCGTAGGGACTGGGAGGATGGAAAGAGGATGTCAAATAAGGAGACTGAGTCACGTTGAACCACCTTATGTATCCACGAGCACATCACCAATAAAGGATGGCAGATATGAAGATCAAGACTGGCGCACGCGTTTTCGCATTGTCCGCCCTCGCAGCAATGATGATTTCCGCACCGGCTCTCGCCAAAATTGAAGAAGGTAAGCTGGTTATCTGGATTAACGGCGACAAGGGCTATAACGGTCTGGCCGAAGTGGGCAAAAAATTCGAGAAAGACACCGGTATCAAAGTTACCGTAGAGCACCCGGACAAACTGGAAGAGAAGTTCCCGCAGGTTGCGGCAACGGGCGATGGTCCGGACATTATCTTCTGGGCGCATGACCGTTTCGGGGGCTACGCGCAGTCTGGCCTGCTGGCAGAAGTTACGCCAGACAAAGCCTTCCAGGACAAACTGTTCCCGTTCACCTGGGACGCCGTTCGCTATAACGGCAAGCTGATCGCTTACCCAATCGCGGTTGAAGCCCTGTCACTGATTTACAACAAAGACCTGGTGCCAAACCCACCGAAAACCTGGGAAGAGATCCCTGCTCTGGATAAAGAGCTGAAGGCGAAGGGTAAATCCGCTCTGATGTTCAACCTGCAAGAACCGTACTTCACCTGGCCGCTGATTGCTGCCGACGGCGGCTACGCGTTCAAGTTTGAAAACGGCAAATATGACGTGAAAGACGTGGGCGTGGACAGTGCGGGCGCGAAAAAAGGTCTGACCTTCCTGGTTGACCTGATTAAGAACAAACACATGAACGCGGATACTGACTACTCCATCGCGGAAGCGGCGTTCAACAAAGGCGAAACCGCGATGACCATCAACGGTCCGTGGGCCTGGACCAACATCGACAAGAGCAAAATCAACTACGGCGTGACCCTGCTGCCAACCTTCAACGGCAAACCGTCTAAACCGTTCGTGGGTGTGCTGAGCGCAGGCATCAACGCCGCCAGCCCGAACAAAGAGCTGGCGAAAGAGTTCCTCGAAAACTACCTGCTGACCGATCAGGGTCTGGATGAAGTGAACAAGGACAAACCGCTGGGCGCCGTTGCGCTGAAATCCTTCCAGGATCAGCTGGCGAAAGATCCACGTATTGCGGCCACCATGGATAACGCCCAGAAAGGCGAAATCATGCCGAACATCCCTCAGATGGCTGCATTCTGGTACGCCACCCGTACCGCCGTCATCAACGCTGCAAGCGGTCGCCAGACTGTCGATGCCGCGCTGAAAGCAATAAAAAAGCAAAGAAGTAATCTAAGCGCAAATCTCATGATTGGCCCCATTCTCTTCTGCGCCAGGCAGAGGCAAAAACTGCGGATAGAAGCATGAAGAGGCCGCCGATCCAAATCCAGCTCAC
>OKSK01001788.1_pt1 | contig 9950 bp, 8 predicted proteins | sample 1606301 | NCBI WGS metagenome assembly OKSK01 (sample SAMEA3879557, study PRJEB24766) | human gut metagenome | biome: human-associated habitat; feature: feces | place: USA | collected 1985/1987
CGCAGTCTTTCCCCGCAGCAAACTTCGCGTCTTTATCAGCCACCAGCGTTTTCACCAGCTCGCCGCTATCCGGGTTTGGCTCCAGCGTAAAATGCCCTTCAACCGTCAGCAACACTGGCTTACTGTCGTTGCCGCGCGCGACGGCATAGTCTCGCTCCAGCTGGGCATTGTTCGCCACGCTGACTTTCTTCCCGGTTGCACAGTCAGTGAAGATCGCCGCATCCGCCATGTAGAAATACATTCCTCGCATCGCCATTGGGGTGGCTGGCAGGGTCGCTTTCACCGGGGCCAACGTGTAGTTGAACTGGGATTCAATCGGATTGCCTTCGCGATCGAGCATCTCCATCCCCTCGCCTTTGGCGCGGAAGAAGGTTTTATCGCCCGTGGTATCCGTCAATACCAGCTTCTCAGCCGTACGCGCCCATGTTCCGTAAGATGCAAAAGAAGACGGTTCTTTCGCCCCCTGGTAACGCTGGTTCATGACCCAGGTGCCATCTTTTTGCAGGAACAGAGAGGTTTCGATGCCCTCGCAATCTGCACACGGTAATACGCCGCGCCAGCTTTGCTGCATCGGCTTTAATTCTTCATTTTGCGTTGGCTGTAGTACCTGCGTTTCCGAACGGTTATTACAGCCAAAAAGCGCAAACAGGCTTGTCACGGCCAGCGCTGATAATAATGCTTTTTTCACAATACTTTCCTTATGAAAAAGGGTATCCCTTTCGTCACATTATGGGTGACGGACTTTGCCACGCAGTGATTTTACGGTGGATTTCTGCGCCTTCGATGACAACCGACGTTCTTTCGATGCCCGCGTTGGACGTGTTGCCCGGCGACTTTTTTGTACAGCCGTCAGCTCTTTGATGACCGCGACCAGCCGGGCAATTGCCGCTTCCCGGTTAAGCTCCTGGCTGCGATACTCCTGCGCTTTAATCACTATCACACCCTCGCTGGTGATCAGGTGATGGCTGGCGGCAAGCAGGCTTTCTTTATAATACTCTGGCAGGCTGGAGGCCCGAATGTCAAAGCGCAAATGGATAGCCGTTGAGGCCTTGTTAACGTGCTGCGCCCCTGCGCCCTGGGCCCGGATAGCGGTGATCTCCAGCTCGTTATCAGGGATGCTGACATTTCGGGACAATACAATCATGATGCGGGCTGCCAGGCCGTGAGATGAATTTCCAGATTATTCTGAGAATCGGAAAGCCAGATGGCACCGTCCTGAATTGTTGCCTGTAGCGCCATCGTCCGGCTGGCGAACGCACTCAGCTGCGCCAGCTGTTCATCATCCAGATACCAGACGGTAAGATTTTTGAACTGCGCACATTTATTTTTATTTTGTTGCCACCAGATCTCCGCCGCGCGCTGGTTGTAGGCAAACAACGCCACTTCAGCAGACTGGGTGCAGGCCTTTTTGATCCGGCGTTCATCCGGCAGGCCAAGCTCAATCCATAAATCGATACCCAGATGATCGTTGCGCAGCCAGGCTTCCGGTTCATCTTCCGCGCTTAAACCACGGGTAAATTGCAGACGCTCGTCGGCATACTTAATCCACGCCAGCAGGCGCAGCATCATGCGCTCCTGGGTTTCAGAAGGGTGACGCGCCAGCGTCAATGACGCATCCAGAAACTGGTTACGGTCAAGATCCGCCACATTGACCACAGCTTTATAAATAGTCGCTTTCAGCGCCATGAGAGAACTCCTTTCGAATCAGGCGTACATTGTAGCGAAAACCGCGGCAAAAGGCTGTTACGAGGTGGTGGCTCACTCTTATCAAGGCGCTGATATTGCTTAAATGAGTATGGTATAGTCACCTTGCTAAACCGAGTTTAACTTCGTAGGCTTAATGATATCTCACAGTAAGTCAGTACGCTGGCAGGAGGTGATGTGAATAATTATTGTGAGTTGATTCGCAGACGGTATGCGGAGATCGCCAGCGGAGATCTGGGGTACATTCCGGATGCGTTGGGCTGTGTATTGAACGTGCTAAATGAAGTGGCCTCTGATGAGAGCCTTTCTGAATCGGTCAGGGAAAAAGCAGCGTATGCTGCGGCGAATTTACTGGTGAGCGATTATGTCGATGAATGATACCTATCAACCCATCAATTGTGATGACTATGACAACCTCGAACTCGCCTGCCAGCATCATTTAATACTGACGCTGGAGCTAAAAGATGGCGAAGTGCTAAAGGCAAAGGCCAGCGATCTGGTTTCCCGTAAAAATGTGGAATACCTGGTTGTGGAAGATGCAGGTGCAACGCGTGAGCTACGCCTCGACAAAATTGCCAGTTTCAGCCATCCGGAAATCGGCACCGTCGTGGTGAGCGAATCCTGATAACCAACGGGCAGCCAGGCTGCCCGTTACGCTTTCCATTCAAAATTAACACCCGCTTCAGCCCACCCCTCTTCAGTGATGAACACCCCTGCCGCCGCGATGAGCGTGTCGCCGTAAAACAGAAGCGGCGTGGTATCACGTCGCCAGGGCGGAACGTTCTGTTCCTGCCAGATTTTCTTCAGCTTACGCCCGCCGTTACGACCGACGATATGCAGCATGCCGCTGGCCCTGAAGCGTATGGTAACGTTCTCGTCCGGCTCAGGTAGACGCACATTGCCCGAATGACTTAACGCAACGACACCGGCATTCATCGGTAGCGTTAATGCTTTTTCCGGCGACGGCCAGTCGAGCACAACGTCAGCCAGCGACGGCACAGATTTTACCCACCAGAGTTGCCCTTTATAACGCCTGACGTCATAACCATTCAGGTGTATACACGGTGCGGCATCTTCCCTCGCCTGTGCAACTTCCTCCCAGATACGGTTGAGCATCGCCCTGGACGGCATAACCGCACGGTGGTAAGCCAGCCAGCGGCGAATCAGAGCAGCCCGACGCACGGGGCTCATCACCTTCAACGGCGCAACGTTCAGGGCACCGTCAGCGGTAATCAGTGTATTCAGCTCCCCGCTCAGCAACTCATCCAGCAAGCTTTCCTGTTCAGCACACAGCATGGCGCTTCTGGCCGCCGCTTCGGAAAAATGCGCCCAGCGCTCACTCAGCAGCGGTAAGACGCGCAGGCGCAGGAAGTTACGGTCGTAACTGTCGTCCTGATTGCTGTCGTCTTCAATCCAGCACAGATGATGCTGCTGCGCCCAGGCTTCCAGTGATGCGCGCGTCTCACCCAGCAGCGGGCGGATGAGCTCTGTTTCAGCAAAATCAGCGCGCTCAGGCATGGCGGATAAACCCGCAGGCCCGCTGCCCCGCTTGAGCGCCAGTAAAAACGTCTCGCACTGGTCGTCCAGATGCTGCGCGGTGACCAACGCTTCTCCAGGCTGTAATGCGCCAGAAAACGCGGCGTAGCGGGCTTTCCGCGCCTGCGCCTCAATACCCAGCCCCTCATCCTCAAGCGTGACGCGTTCAACGATCAGCGGGATCTCCCACCCTGAGCACACCGCTTCGCAGTGCGCCACCCAGTCTTCGGCATGGGGGCTTAAGCCGTGATGGATATGCATCGCCCGCAGCTGGACGTCAGGCTCACGGTCGCGCCAGAGCTTAAGGCGGTGCAGCAAAACGGTGGAATCCAGGCCACCGCTGAACCCCACCAGCAGCTGGCGGTAGGGTGAAACGGCGTGCGCGATAGCGGGTAAGGTCATAGGAAATTACACATAAAAAATGCCCGAACTGAACGGGCATTATCACACATGACGGCGATTACTGCTGATAAAGCTCCAGCGGCAGGCCGTCCGGATCGTTGAAAAAAGTGAAACGTTTATCGGTAAAGGGATCGACACGAATCGCTTCGCAGGCCACGCCGTGGGCTTCCAGATGTTTTACCGCGCTGTCCAGGTCATCGACACTGAAGGCCAGGTGGCGCAGGCCGCAGGCTTCCGGGCGTGAAGGACGCGCTGGCGGGAAAGGAAAAGAGAACAGCTCAATCACATATTGACCGTTTAACGCCAGATCGCCTTTCCAGGAGTCGCGCTCCTCACGGTAGGCCTCGCTCAACAGCGTAAAGCCGAGAACGTCGCAGTAGAATGCCTTACTTTTCGCATAATCGGTGGCAATGATCGCAATATGATGAACCGCTTTTAAACCCAGCATAGTTTCTCCTTTTTATGATGCCCTGAACGTTACAACCGACAACCCGCCCCTGGCAAGCGGCCCCTTTTATTTTAGGACTCTCACCCAGTACACGCCGTTATCATCGCGTTTCGCGCCATGAATATCCGTTTCAAAGCCAGGATAGTGGCGCCCCACCGAACAGAGCATCAGCAGGAAATCGAGCACCGCCCGGCTCTCCTCGGTGATCATTTCACCCGGCATCAGCAGCGGCACGCCCGGCGGATAAGGCAGGATCATGTTGGCCGATACCCGCCCGACCAGGTTCTCCAGTTCAACGGTTTCAACCTCCCCTTTCACCTGGCGCTGCCACGCCCTGTGCGGCGTCAGCTTCATTTCAGGCAGAACATCAAATGCTTGCAACATCAGGCGCGGCAGATCGTGCTGGCGGATCAGCCTGTGAATCCCCTGGGCCAGATCCTGAATACGCATATTGCGGTAGAAGTCAGGATCTTCCGCGTAGAGATCCGGCAGCATGTTCTTCACCCGCAGGTTCAGATCGTATGCGCGCTTAAACTCCATCAGTCCCCTGAGCAGCCCCATCGCGCGGGTTTTATCGATCCCGATGCTGAACAGGAACAGCAGATTATAGGGGCCGGTTTTCTCCACCACCACGCCGCGCTCATCAAGGAACTTCGCCACCAGCGCTGCCGGGATCCCTTCCTCACCCATCACACCCTGCTCATCCATGCCCGGCGTCAGGATTGTCACCTTAACCGGATCGAGGAACATGTGGTCCGCATCAGCATCCCGAAAACCGTGCCAGCTCTCCCCCGGCGCGACGGGCCAGCATTCTGCCTCATCAATCTCTTCCGGCTGCCAGATATCAAAGAACCAGCCGTCCGCTTCATCTTTAAGTCGCTGAACCTCTTTTCGGAAATGCAACGCCCGCTCCACCGAACGATTGATCAGGCGTTTACCCGGATTACCGCGCAGCATCGCTGCCGCCGTTTCGATGGACGCCACCAGCGGGTAGCTTGGCGACGTGGTCGTGTGCATCATGAAAGCTTCGTTGAAGGTGTCCTCGTCGTACTCACCCTTGATGTGAATGAGAGACGCCTGGGAAAACGCGGCCAGCATTTTGTGCGTCGACTGCGTTTCGAAGAACACCTTGCCCGGCACCCGCTCGCCGCTCATCCCACTTTTACCCGAGTAAATCGGGTGGAAATTAGTGTAAGGCACCCACGCGGAGTCAAAGTGAATCGACGGCACGTCCAGCGTCTGCTTGATCCAGTTCGTGTTGTAAAGCAGCCCGTCATAGGTGGAGTTGGTGATCACCGCATGCACAGGCCAGCTTGCCTCGGGGATAGCCGCGATCTTATTCTCAATGGCTTCATGCGCGAACTCACGGCGAGGAATGCCGCCGAGAATACCCAGCGCATTACGCGTAGGCGACAGCCAGAGCGGCACCACATCGCTCATCATCAGCAAATGCGCCAGTGATTTATGGCAGTTTCGGTCAATCAGCAGCGTACTGCCGGCAGGCGCGGCATACATCCCGACGATTTTGTTCGAGGTTGAGGTACCGTTGGTCACCATGTAGCTTTGCTCGGCGCCAAAGGTCCGGGCGATGTATTCTTCAGCTTCCAGATGCGGGCCGGTATGATCCAGCAGAGAGCCTAACTCGGTGACCGAAATCGACACGTCCGCCTTCAGCGTGTTACCGCCGAAGAAATCGTAGAACAGGCATCCCACCGGGCTTTTTTGATAGGCCGTTCCCGCCATATGGCCTGGCGTACAGAAGGTGTACTTCCCTTCTTTCACATAGGTGAACAATGCGCGCGTAAACGGCGGTGTGATGTTATCGAGGTATTCACCGGTGTACTGCTGAATGCGGGTCGCAATGTCCTCGGCAACGCCGAGTGAGTATTCGAAGAACCACAGCGCCATACGCATATCGTGCGCACTCACGTCCATGGTCGAGTGAGTGTTGATAAACGCGTACAGCGGAAGATATTCGTTGAGCTTATTGATATCGCTGCACAATTCCATGTCGTATTCGTCCCAGTCGAATATCACGCCACAGATGCGCGGATTGTGTTCGATAAATTTCAGCAGGTCGGCGCTGTTTTGCGGCCAGATCAGCTGGTATCCGCGTGCTTTAAGGGCTTGCTCCAGCTCCTTGATGGGTTCGTCTTTATAAAAGACGCCGTGTGGCCCCATGATGGCAATGATGTTCATGGTTTACCTCCTTGAAAAACATCAGATAAGCATAGTTAAGGTAAACGGCAGGTATAAAAAAAGCCGCAACAATGTGCGGCTTTTAGGATAATTGTGAGGCTTACGCGTAACCGTAGGTCATCAGACGCTGATAACGACGGTTGAGCAGATCTTCTGTGCTCAGCACGTCCAGGTCCGCCAGGTCTGCCAGCAGCTGCGCTTTCAGGGAAGCAGCCATCACTTCCGGCTTACGATGCGCGCCACCCAGCGGTTCAGGGATAACGGTGTCGATCAGCTTCAGCTCTTTCAGACGTGGGGCAATGATGCCCATCGCTTCAGCAGCCAGCGGCGCTTTATCGGCACTTTTCCACAGGATGGAGGCACAGCCTTCCGGAGAGATAACGGAATAGGTACTGTACTGTAGCATATTCACTTTATCGCCCACGCCAATTGCCAGCGCACCGCCGGACCCACCTTCACCGATAACGGTACAGATAACCGGCACTTTCAGGCGAGACATCTCGCGCAGGTTGCGTGCGATGGCTTCAGACTGACCGCGCTCTTCAGCGCCAACACCCGGGTAAGCACCCGGCGTGTCGATGAAGGTGATGATAGGCATATTGAAACGCTCAGCCATCTCCATCAGACGCAGGGCCTTACGGTAGCCTTCTGGTGCTGGCATACCGAAGTTACGACGGATTTTCTCTTTGGTTTCACGGCCTTTCTGATGACCAATGATCATCACCGGACGTCCATCCAGACGCGCGATACCGCCGACGATAGCTTTATCGTCAGCGTATGCGCGGTCGCCTGCCAGTTCGTCAAATTCGTCAAACGCCAGGCGGACATAATCCAGGGTGTACGGACGCTGTGGATGTCGCGCCAGCTGGGCGATCTGCCATGCGCCGAGATCGGCAAAGATTTTGCGCGTCAGTTCTACGCTTTTTTCGCGCAGACGATGCACTTCTTCGTCGATGTTAATATCCAGTTTTTCATCCTGACGGCTCACGGCTGTCAGAGAATCGATTTTCGCTTCCAGCTCTGCAATCGGCTGTTCGAAATCAAGGAAATTCAGACTCATAGTATTCCTGTATTAGTCAAACTCCAGTTCCACCTGCTCCGAACCAATGAGGCCACGGAGATCGTTCAGTAAACGATCGCTCGGAGAGACACGCCACGTTGCACCAAAGCGCAACCGCGCGCGTGCATCCGCCCTCTGATAGTAGAGATGTACTGGAATGGTCCCCGAGCGGTGGGGTTCCAGAGACTGACGGAGTCGGTTTAAAAGCTGGTCATCAATTTGCCTGTCCGTCAGCGAGATAGCAAGCCCGCGAGCATATTTTTCCCGGGCTTCGTCAATGTCCATCACTTCGCGGGCGGTCATTTTAAGCCCCCCGCTGAAGTCATCAAAGCTGACCTGTCCGCTGACGATAAGTATGCGGTCTTTTTCCAGCAATTGCTGGTATTTATCCAGCGCGTCGGTGAACAACATCACCTCCAGACGCCCGGAACGGTCATCCAGGGTACAGATGCCGATACGATTGCCGCGCTTGGTGACCATTACCCTTGCAGCAATCACGAGCCCCGCAGCCGTGGTGATTTTACCACGTTCTGTCGGATGCATGTCTTTAAGCCTGTGGCCGCCGACATAGCGCTCAATTTCTTTAAGATACTGGTTGATCGGGTGCCCCGTCAGGTACAGACCTAACGTTTCCCGCTCTCCATCCAGCACTACCTGTTCTGGCCACGGCTGGCAGTTGGAATAGGACTGCTCGATCTGCTCTGGCTCTTCCGCCAGCACGCCGAACATATCCGCCTGGCCAATGGCTTCCGCTTTCGCATGCTGATCGGCCGCCTTCAGCGCATCGCCGAGCGAGTTCATCAGCGCGGCGCGGTGTGGCCCCAGACGGTCAAACGCGCCGGACATGATCAGTTTTTCCAGCACGCGGCGGTTCAGTTTTTTGGTATCGGTACGGGCGCACAGATCGAACAGCTCACGGAAGTAGCCGCCGTTGTTACGCGCTTCAATGATCGCCTCGATCGGCCCCTCACCCACGCCCTTGATCGCGCCGATCCCATAGACGATTTCCCCGTCATCGTTAACGTGAAAATGATACAGGCCCGAGTTAATATCCGGCGGCAGGATCTTCAGCCCCATGCGCCAGCACTCGTCCACCAGGCCAACCACCTTCTCGGTGTTGTCCATATCGGCAGTCATTACCGCTGCCATAAACTCAGCGGGATAGTGAGCTTTCAGCCACAGCGTCTGATACGAAACCAAAGCATAGGCGGCGGAGTGAGATTTGTTAAATCCGTACCCGGCGAATTTCTCCACCAGGTCGAAGATTTTCATCGCCAGTTCGCCATCGATGCCGTTTTTCTTCGCTCCATCTTCAAAGATGGAGCGCTGCTTGGCCATCTCTTCCGGCTTTTTCTTACCCATCGCACGACGCAGCATGTCTGCGCCGCCAAGGGTATAACCCGAAAGTACCTGGGCGATCTGCATCACCTGTTCCTGATACAGGATGATGCCATAGGTTGGCTCCAGTACCGGTTTCAGGCTTTCATGCTGCCACTGCACGTCCGGGTAGGAAATTTCTTCGCGCCCGTGCTTACGGTCGATAAAGTTATCCACCATCCCCGACTGCAACGGCCCCGGACGGAACAGGGCCACCAGCGCGATCATATCTTCGAAGCAGTCTGGTTGCAGACGCTTAATCAAATCTTTCATGCCGCGGGATTCAAGCTGGAAGACGGCTGTCGTCTCCGAGCGTTGCAGCATGTCGAAACTTTTCTTGTCATCAAGCGGGATAGCCGCGATATCCAGCGGCGGTTCGCCGTTCTTCTCGCGACGGGCGTTGATCATCTCCAGCGCCCAGTTGATGATGGTCAGCGTACGCAGGCCGAGGAAGTCAAACTTCACCAGCCCGGCGTATTCCACGTCGTTCTTGTCGAACTGGGTGACCGGATGCTGGCCCGCTTCATCGCAGTACAGCGGCGCGAAGTCGGTGATTTTGGTCGGGGCGATAACCACGCCCCCCGCATGCTTACCGGCGTTACGCGTGACGCCTTCCAGCTTGCGCGCCATGTCGATCAGCGCTTTCACCTCTTCGTCGGCTTCGTAGATTTCCGGCAGCTGAGGTTCGGCTTCAAAGGCTTTCGCCAGGGTCATGCCCGGATCGGGCGGGACCAGCTTAGAGATACGATCGACAAAACCGTACGGGTGGCCCAGAACGCGGCCCACGTCGCGGATAACCGCTTTCGCCGCCATCGTCCCGAAGGTAATGATCTGTGAAACCGCATCACGACCGTACATATCGGCCACGTGCTCAATCACCTGGTCGCGTTTTTCCATGCAGAAGTCGACGTCAAAGTCGGGCATGGAGACACGTTCCGGGTTGAGGAAACGTTCGAACAGCAGGTCGAATTCCAACGGATCGAGGTCGGTGATTTTCAGTGCGTACGCCACCAGCGAGCCGGCACCGGAACCACGGCCCGGGCCTACCGGCACGCCGTTATCCTTCGACCACTGGATGAACTCCATCACGATCAGGAAGTAGCCAGGGAACCCCATCTGGTTGATCACCTGGAGTTCAATATCCAGGCGCTCGTCATATTCAGGACGCTTCTCTTTACGGACCGCTTCATCCGGGAAAAGGAATTCCAGACGCTCTTCCAGACC
>OKSK01001799.1_pt1 | contig 9898 bp, 5 predicted proteins | sample 1606301 | NCBI WGS metagenome assembly OKSK01 (sample SAMEA3879557, study PRJEB24766) | human gut metagenome | biome: human-associated habitat; feature: feces | place: USA | collected 1985/1987
TTTGCCACTCATTCCGATGAAATCAGGCTTTCCAAAAAGACTATCTACAACTACAATCTCAATATCTCTTTATATGCCAATGCTTTGAATAATGAAAATAACTTTAATGTTTTATCAGTTTCAGAAACATTGAGCAATTGGAAGAGTGTTCATGCAGAGATGACTTCTTCAATAACTGAAATGTTTACATTAATCGGCAAATGAGTATGAAATTAGAAGAATTTGCAAGAGAAAGTAGGGCAACTCATAAAGGTGATAAATCGGGTGTCCCCATTGTAGGATTAGAGCATCTTATTCCTCAAGAAATCAAGTTCTCTGGATATGATGTAGACACCGAGAATACATTTACGAAGACTTTCAAGAAGGGACAAATCTTGTTTGGCCGAAGAAGAGCATATCTAAAAAAGGCCGCTATTGCTGATTTTGATGGTATTTGTTCTGGGGATATTACTGTGATAGAGGCTATACCTGGTAAGGTAGACCCTTTGTTGCTTCCGTTCATTATTCAGAATGATAAGTTTTTCGATTATGCCGTTTCTCGCTCAGCTGGAGGTCTATCTCCTAGAGTAAAGTGGGAACATCTGAAAGACTACGAATTCGATCTTCCCCCCATCGAAGAGCAGCGTATCTTAGCAGATAAATTGTGGGCTGCATACAGACTAAAGGAGTCATATAAGAAACTTCTCACCGCCACCCAAGAAATGGTGAAATCGCAATTTATCGAGATGTTTGGGGATACTCACATGAGGAGTGATCATAGCCGTCAATGGAAAGAAGTCGTCGAAATAATTAACGGCAAGGATTATAAATCAATCCAAGTTGAGGATGGGGGCTATCCTGTCTATGGAACTGGTGGCGAGATGGCAAGGGCCTCAGATTATCTATCTCCTGCTAATTCTATATTGTTAGGGAGAAAAGGTACTATTGACAAGCCTTTGCTAATAAGAGAAAAGTATTGGAACGTTGATACTGCATTTGGAGCAGTTCCTGATGAAAAAGTCCTTCATTACGTTTATTTCTATTGGCATTGCAAAACAATAGATTTCAATGTGCTGAACAAAGGTACAACTCTTCCTAGTACAACAAAGGTTGATCTTCTTAATCTCTGGATTAAAATTCCATCAATGGAAGAACAAACTCGATTTGGTTCTATTGTTGAACAGGCCGATAAATCAGAATATTACAATTAGAAACAAAAATATAATAACATATGGCATACTTTAACGAAGAAAATACGGTTGAGCAAATGCTCATTAATGCGGCAGGACAATGCGGTTGGATATATGTGGAACCGCAGTTTGTTCCGAGACTTCCTGATGAAGTTCTTGTTGTAGAATGGCTCATGGAGGCATTGTTGGCATTGAATCCTATTACTGCTGAACAAGCAGAACAGGTTATATATAAACTTCGAGCTTGTATTACAAGTGGAGGAGCTTCTGATGAACTAATTACAGCCAATGATAAGTTCCGCAAGTTGCTGTTTGAAGAGAACTCATACCCATTTGGGGACAATGGCGATAATATCAACATTCGTTTCTTTGCAGGCAAGGATGATGAATATAAGAATCGTTGCATAGTGACTAATCAGTGGGAGTATCCGAGAAAGAGTAAGGAGGGAGGCAAGCGTTTAGACCTTGTATATGTTATCAATGGTATACCTATGGTTATCGGTGAAGCAAAGACTCCTGTTAAGGCGTCTGTAACATGGGCTGATGGTGCTACTGATATTATGCATTACCAGAAGAGTATCCCTGAAATGTTTGTTCCGAATATTCTAACCTTTGCAAGCGAAGGAAGAGAATTACAGTATGCAGGTATCGGATGTCCTATTGACAAATGGGGTCCTTGGTTTGCTGATGAGGAGCGTAAGCATTGGAAGATGTTGAGCATAACTATGTATCATTGATGACTCCTGAAAGACTATTGGATATATATCGCTTCTATTCTGTTTTTACAGGAACCTCAGGAGGTAGGAAAATTAAAATTGTATGTCGTTACCAACAATATTTGGGTGGCGAAGCTATTGTTCAACGTGTTTTGTCAACATATACAAAGGGCTCTGGTCCTCGTAAAGGTTTGATTTGGCATTTCCAGGGTTCTGGTAAGTCGTGGTTGATGGTATTTGCGGCTCAAAAACTTCGTCGTCAGGAAGTGCTAAAAGCACCAACAGTTGTGATTGTGGACGATAGAATTGATTTGGAAGACCAAATTACCGGCGATTTCACACGTGCAGAAATACCTAACATTGATAGCATATCATCCAAACAAGAACTGGAGGAAAAGATCCATCAAAGAAAGATTTTGATTACCACTATCTTTAAGTTCGGTGATTTGAATGATGGTGAGGTAATTGATGAACGTGACAATATCATCCTCTTGATGGACGAAGCTCATAGAACCCAAGAAGGAGATTTGGGTAAAAAGATGCGCACAGCATTGCCAAATGCGTTCTTCTTTGGATTAACAGGTACGCCAATCAACCGTAATGACCATAATACATTTGCATGTTTTGGAGCCGAGGAGGATAAATACGGATACATATCAAAATATACATTCCAAAACTCAGTAGCAGATGGGGCCACTCTTGAACTTAATTTCAAGACTGTTCCAGTCGAAATGCATTTGGACGATGCTAAGTTGCAAAAGGAGTTTGATGAGCTTACCGACCAAATTAGCGAGGAAGACAAGAACGAATTGGTAAGAAGAACAAGCGTTGATGCATTCTTTACCGCTGAAAAAAGAATCAATGACGTTTGTAAGTATATTGTCTCTCATTTCAGAGAGTATGTGAAGCCAACAGGCATGAAAGCTCAGGTTGTTGTTTACAATAGAGAATGTTGCGTCAAGTATAAAAAGGCTTTGGATGCTCTTCTTGGCACAGATGACCAAACAACAATTGTAATGCATACTGCTGGAGATAAAGCAGATGAATATAAGGCGTATAAGCGTAGTCGCGATGAGGAAAAGAAATTGCTTGACCAGTTCAGAGACCCATTGTCTCCGCTGAAATTTGTCATCGTGACAAGTAAACTGTTAACTGGCTTTGACGCACCTATACTCCAGTGTATGTATTTGGACAAACCAATGAAGAATCATACTTTGTTGCAGGCCATTTGCAGAACCAATCGTACCTACAATGAAAATAAGAAATGTGGGTTGATTGTTGATTTTGTTGGTGTATTTGAGGATGTTGCTAAGAGTCTTGCTTTTGATGAAGAGACGGTTAAGACCATTGTTCAGAATATCGATGAAATCAAAAGTCTTATACCTACATTCATGCAACAATGTATTGAGTTCTTCCCTGGCGTAGATAGAACTATTGGTGGATGGGAGGGGCTTACTGCTGCTCAACAATGCTTAAAAGATGATGGTGTGAAGACAAACTTTGGACGCCACTTTGCCCGCCTCAATAAAGCGTGGGAGATAGTTTCTCCCGATGCTTGTTTGGCCGAATTCCAAAATGATTATACTTGGTTGGCTCAGGTGTATCAAAGTGTACGTCCTGTAAGTGGTGGTAATCTTATCTGGACTTTGCTTGGAGCTAAGACCATTGAGATTATACATCGCAACATTGAAACTATTGACATTGGTACTCCACTAGAGGATTTGGTAGTTGATGCCGATGTGATAGATGCAGTCCTTGAAGATGAAAAAGCACGTGAGAAGAAGATTGTTGAAGTAGAGAAAATGCTTCGATTGAGATTGGGCGAGCATAAAGGTGATCCTAACTTCAAGAAATTTGCAGAAAAATTGGATGAACTACGTGAACGAATGGAACAAAATCTAATCAGTAGTATTGATTTCTTGAAACAACTTCTTGCATTAGCAAAAGACTTGCTTGAAGAAGAAAAGAAAAAGGATGAGTCCCAGGATAAAAGAGCAAAAGCTCGTGCTGCCTTAACAGACCTTTTCCAAAGTATTAAGACTGAAGAAACCCCAATTATCGTTGAGCAAGTTGTAAATGATATAGATAATGAGGTGGTTAACATTGTACGTCAATTTAATGATGCATTCCAAAGTGTTACAGCCCGTAGAGAAATTAAAAAGAAACTACGCGCTATCCTTTGGGTTAAGTATCAGATAAAAGACAATGATGTATTTGAACGTGCATACCAATATATTGAGATGTACTATTAGTATTTTGTTCATTCTGTTGTACAATGGCACAATACAAGCAATCTGAAATCACAAATGTATTTTGGGCATCGAACGATGGCTTCAAAGGTGGACGTGACCCATTGGGAATCCAGAACAGTTCAATTGCAACCTATAGCAAATTGTTACCTGGGCTCACCAATCTAACCCGTCACATCCGCTATTACAGCCTTTATTGTTGGCTACTTAGTGAATATGACAAATTTGAAGTTGCTGGTCAAACATCTCTGCATCAATATAATTTTATACGTCGTGCAGAGTTGGCAATGGCACTAATTATGAAGGAACAAAATGTTGGTTCTGTGGTTGGAGCTTTGTTTGTTTCACAAGGTAGATATAAGCAAATAGAGGATGGTATTTATGATATTGCAGATGGTGCTGATTATGAATCTAAAGATAAGTACTGGACATTCAAAAGTGGAGCTTTTGGCCAGTACTATCTTGGTTCTCTTATTTATTATGAACTTGTAAAAATTGAAGAAGGCAGATTCTATCTTCGTAACAAAGGAAAAGAGCTAGCTGATGCTGTCAGAAATAGTATTGATGAAAACATCCGGAAATTATTTCTTAAATGTATTCTGGATGGAAGTCTTAAAGAAGAAGCAATAGAAGACTTACAATCTTTAGCTATACATCGCATAAATGTAGGCTCTGAGGAATGGCTGTTCTTGAATAATTTGCTTACGAAAAGTGACGAGGACTCTTCCTTGCGAAGAGAAACAATCTTTTTGCTCCTAAATGATATTTCAAAAGGCGTAGAGATTCAAGAGTTTGTAAAGAATCGTTTTTTGCATATAACTGAAGACGGTAATTTGCATGCCGCATTTGGGTGGTATTTCTATTATTTATGTGAAGGTCTACATTATTGTATTGACTTGTTCTTCTGCTTAATACTTTACAAAATTCATGAATTGCACAATCCTCCAATTGCACTACTTTCTCAAGATATTAAACAATCTTTATTGTCGGTTATAGAGAAAGAGATGAATTATAACTCTCTTGACGAATGGAGGAAAAATGTGAGTGATAATATAAATATAATCTATGATGAGTTAAGGGATTACGTCAGCAAACAAGATTATATTTCTGCAGCAGTACATGCGATAAGACTCCTGTTGAGACTTTATACTGAATTTGAGAATAACTCAAAAGAAATAGAGGAGTTTGAGAAAAAAAATGATTTGAAACGTCAGCGAGGCATACTCAGTGAAGGGTTAAGATCTTATATGGAGCGTTACCTGTCATTCTCTATATCTAGCTTTATAGAATCTCTGATAGTACAAATAATGCAGGAACATACTGTGGTTGCTATTGCTAAAATGGGAAAGAATAATTCAGACCTAAGAAAATTTATTCTTGAGGATGGACGGATTGTTCTAGTAGAGCAACGGTATCCCGTTGAAACATCGCCGCGTATTAATTCTCTATTTAATTTTTTACAAGACATGGGTTATCTTGATGAAGATAATACACTAACTGAGATAGCATCACAATTCATTGAGAATTATGGAAAAGAATGAGCATGCAATATTATTGGATATTCCTAGCGGCGGCAAAAATGGCAAATATCATTCAGCTGTATTGACTACTTATGCCATAGATTTGATACATTTCGATAATCAATTATTGAACATGCTTCATCGTAAGCAAGTATGTAGCATAAATGTGTTTGCCGATACCAATCAAATGGATAAATCTATGGAATATGTATCTCCTATTTATATTAGACATATTGGTAAGGAGTACTCCATTACATCTATAAGTGCTGTCGGAGCTTTTCATCCTAAGATTAATTTCTTTGTAGGAGATGACGCTGTATTGGTTGTGTTTGGTACTGGTAATCTAACAGTTACAGGACATGGAAAAAATCATGAGGCATTTACAGGTTTTATGATAGATGAGACTGATACGACGCATCGTCCTCTCATTGAAGAATGTTGGCAGTATCTCTGCCGATTTACAAAGCAATGTAACGACTATGATCATAATAGAATTCTTCGTGAGATTCCTGAAAATTGTACATTTTTAGATTCCTCTTTCAATATTGTGCCTCATAGTATGTGCAAGGTACAAGAAGGGTTAAATGCTGCTTTACTGTATAATGATTCTCAGTCTGGGATTTTACAACAAATTTCAAATTTAGTGCCATTAAATGAGGTGCAGACTATAACACTTCTCAGTCCATATTTTGATGAATATGGAGAATCATTGATTACATTATCCCAACTTTGTCCGAACTCAACGGTGAATGTTTTGATTCACCAAGATTGTGCTTTGCCACCAAGCGGAATGCTTCCAAATAGCAGTATTCATTTTTATGATTTCAGCGAAACAAAAAGGGGTAAAATAGCTTTTAAAACATATGAACGTCAATTGCATGCAAAGGTTTTGCACTTTAAGACTAATGATGCTGAATATTGTATGGTTGGCAGTGCAAATGCAACATTAGCCGGACTTGGAACAATAACTCACAGAGGCATAAATGAAGAGTTTGGAGTCTTGTATCATTCGACAAAGCAAGATTTTCTATCTACACTTGGTCTGAAAACCAAGAAAAGAATAGATGTGCCAACTAATAGATCCAAACATTCTAATGAAGCTCCTTCTGAAACTGGAAGACGATTAAGACTATTATCCGCTTATTACGAATCAGGTAAATTAAATGTCTATAGCAATGAGGAGATTCCTGATGGAGTACTACTGTCTATCGACAATGGAATTGAGACTCTTGTAAGTGAACTTAAACATGATAAAGGCAATAGATATAGTACTGATATAAAGTTAGCAAAAACTCAATATACATGTTATTTAGTGGATAAAGACAAGAAATCTATATCTAATAAGCTGTTCGTCAATTGGACTGAGTTCTTAGCCACAACAAATCCGTCGAAAATGAGTCGTAATCTTAATAGATTCATTTCTCGTATTGAGAATGAAGGATATGATGGTATGGAGGTTGCTGATATGCTATCTGATGTAATGTGGGACTTAGTTAATGATGCTGGTGAAAAAGTTTCTCCAAAGATTAAAGTTTCATCAGAAGATAAAAGGCAATCTGATTTATCTTTGCCCGAAATAAAATACAATTCGGAATATGACAATGACGATGCAAAAAGTAGCAGGATTTTCCAAATAGATCGTACATCAAGACTGATTGAATGTATTGAGGAGAGTATTAAAAAAAAGATTCGTTCGATAGATGATGCGATCATTGATGAAGAGGAAGAAGGCTCGGCAGAAACAAGCAATAATAGAGAAATAGAAGAACAGGAGGATATCTTCCTCAGCAAGCAACTGTTAAAAGGTTATGGTGAATTATCAACATCTTTGTTAATGAAATATCAGAAGATGATAAGTAAGCGATACGAGCAGGTAAAAGCTACAGGTGATGGCGTTATAACTAGAGATGACTTAAACTTCTTTTCTCTGTCTATGTTTGCTGCAATGGAGATATGTTATCTTAATAAATTTCGTTATAAATTTGACCAAATACCCTATTCATCAAGAAACTTTTCTCAGAAACAGTTTTATGATAGTTTGGAAAGGAGCATAAGTAACGTTGGTCTTGACTCATTGGAAAAATTTGTAAAGTTTTGCAATACAATGAAACTTCCAGCACAAAGAGATGAGAATTTCAATAAAGTTTCGTCTCGTTCTATGAAATATGCAATATTATATGGGACCTTATTTAATAGACTTTCTCACATTGAAACTATACGCATATTGGGTAAACGCTTGCAAAAAGCAGTAGATAGCCTGGCTGTGCTATTCGGTAAACCTTCGTTTGAAACTCTGACAAAAGAGCTTGAACCTTTATCAGAAAGGTATGACTATGTATTTCGCATGAATCATGTTGAAAATATGATTAGAAGTCTTAGCTGATAATTTCGTTCGTTAGAACGAACAAACTACTATTAAATAAGGGAAAGAAAAAACATGGGCAATGATTTTTCCTTGTGTATAGCAAAAAGTTGTGCTTGTTTTCATTTGTTTGTCAAAAAACACATATCTTTGCCATTGATAGCCTCAGATGGTGTGGTTTGTTTGGCTAAAAATCATTCTTTGAAATATAATTGATTGATAATCAAATGAGACACAACTCTTCAATGAGGAGGAGTATTGATTCTGAAAAAATGACACAAATAAAAAAATGCCCGGTAGTGATAAACTTCCGGGTATTTTTTATTTATGCTTAAAATACAGGCATTTGCCAGATGAACCCTACGGATATGCGGTTGGTGGAGTAGTTTTCTTGTTCCAGTATTTTGGCACGGGAGGTGAAGTTGTACGAACGTCCTACATAGGTAAGGAAAAAATGCAGATTTGTTTCCATCGGATAATATTCTACTCCGGCAAGATAGCCCCAGGAAGTACGGTAATTGCCTTTAGCGATATCTTCTGTGCTTTTAGTTACAGAAGCGGTCTCGTACATCCCTTTTACGAATACATTCCATTTGGGTAGGAAACGGTAGTTCAGCTTGGTGACTACCGACAGATAACCAGTATCAAAAACATTGTGTCCGCTGGGGCGCCCGACAATTCCGGTGATTGTTCCGTTTCTGTCTATCCCTTCTTGGGCATACATAAAATCGAGAAACATATTGAACTTGTCCAGATTCAACTCGTTACCTAATGCATAGTAATACATGTTTTTGCTTTTTGCTTCGTTTAGAATAGAAGCAGACCAACGGGTCTTGAATATATCGTTGAAAGTTCCGTTCCAGTTCAATGTATATACCAGTGGGAGTTTACCTGATTTCAAGTCGGGCAGTTTCCCCTCTTCATTCTCGGTAATTCCATAGGTACTGTCAAATGAGCCGTTCCGGCTGTTCAATATCTGTAGATTAAGCTGCTGGGTGGAGGTCAGATTATAGCCGATATTCAATCCGGTCATGAAATTACTCATGTTCTCGATTATATCACTGTATTCGTAGATATCGATCGGATTCAGATCGAATTCAATTCCACCGTAGGCGGTACATTGCTTACCGGCAAAAAGGTTGAAGCGATTGTTCAGCTTTATTCCGATTCCGGCATAATCGATGGAAGTAGGAACATTATCAATCATTCCGCCTCCGTCGTTGGAACGGTTCAAGCGTTGGCGATAGCGGTAAGAGAGCCAGTTGTTGATGTTTCCTTTCATTTCGATACGTAGCTGCCTCATTTTGAAAGCCCCTTCTTCGAATCCGTCTCTGAAGTTTGCATCAAATCCTCCTTGCATATTGAGGTAAAGGTTGAATTTATCCGATTTCTTTTTTACATCGGTCAATTCCTCAAATAGCGTTTTATCAACCATGAATTTTTTACTCTTCTCTGTCCTTTGGGCATATACCCCCTGAATACTACCCAAAATGAGTAGCATAAACATTAATTTTTTCATAAACAGTTAGGTTAATGAATTAGTGATTAGTGATAAGTGAATTTACTAATCACTCACTACCAATCACTAATTTTAGTATTCATTGAAATATTCCTGTATCTTTTTCCAGTCATTGGTTTTGGTCAATGCAAGCATGAGTAATACGCGTGCTTTCTGCGGATTTAGCTCCTGAGATGCAACAAACTGATATTGGGCATCGTCCACTTCTGCATCCAGCGTTGTAGGACCGGTGGGTACTCTGGAAGAACGGACAACGAGTATTCCTTTTTTACGGGCATCAATCAGTACAGGGAAAATGTTTTTATGAATATTTCCATTACCTACTCCTGCATGGATAATACCTTTATATCCATTTTCCAACAG
>OKSK01001807.1_pt1 | contig 9877 bp, 3 predicted proteins | sample 1606301 | NCBI WGS metagenome assembly OKSK01 (sample SAMEA3879557, study PRJEB24766) | human gut metagenome | biome: human-associated habitat; feature: feces | place: USA | collected 1985/1987
AAAGTTTTTCTGCTATGTTTCATCACATTGTTTGCGTTTGCAGCGCAATCTATGGGACAAGGAAAAAACATTACCGGTCAGGTAGTGGATGCTCTAAATGAAAGTATGCCTGGTGTCAATGTACAAGTAAAAGGTACTACTAATGGGACAATTACCAACATTGATGGAAAATTCTCCATTTCCGTTCCAAACTCAAAATCAGTGTTGGTCTTTACTTTTATCGGTTATTCCAAACAAGAAATAGTGGTTGGAAATCAGACTAAAATTAACGTTCAATTAAAAGAGGATGCACAAAATTTGGATGAAGTAGTTGTTGTTGGTTATGGAACGGCTAAAAAGAGCGATTTAACAGGTGCTACAGCTAGTCTTCGTCCTGATGCGAATGATGCTTCAAAAGCTGTATCTATTGACGGGCTATTGCAAGGTAAGATTGCAGGTTTAAATGTAACAGCTTCAATGTCTACTCCGGGTGCTGCTTCTTCTGTCACTATCCGTGGTGCTAACTCATTACGTGGAGATAATCAGCCGTTATATGTGATTGATAATGTGCCGCAAGCATCTACTGGTGAGTTTGCCGAGTCTGCTGTGGGAGGTGGTGATTTCCAAATAGCTCAAGATCCGTTGAGTGCAATAAATCCTAATGATATTGAGGATATTACCGTCTTGAAAGATGCTTCTGCTACTGCGATTTATGGTTCTCGTGGTGCCAATGGCGTAATTCTTATTACAACTAAAAAGGGAAAGGCCGGAAAGGCAAAAGTAAATGTCACAGCGAACTTTACGATAGCTAATGCACGTAACTTGCACGATATGTTAAATTTGGAAGAGTATGCCGATTACACTAATTCTAAATTAGACCAACCGCGATATTATCTGCAACCTAATGGTGAAATGCGTTACGTATTTAGTGGTAATGAATCCGCTTATCAGGCAGATCCGAATAATCCGGAATTATATAAGGTTATTACCTATCGCAACTGGCAAAAAGAAGCATATACATCAGCTTTCTCACAGGTCTACTCGGCTTCTGTCAGTGGAGGAACTGCCAGTATGAAATATTATATCTCCGGTAACTTTAAGGATATTAATGGTATCGTAGAAAATACAGGAATAAAACAGGGTGACTTACGTGCTAATTTAACTGCTGAATTATCTAAAAAAGTAACTTTAAATTTGATATTGAGCGGTTCATTAAAGCAGAATGATATGATGACGGGCGGTAATACAACCGGAGGCGTTGCCGGATCTTTGGCTCGTACGGTTCTTGATACAGCTCCTTATATTGTTCCTGATGATGATCCGGGTGCTTTGGAATCAAAAATGAATGTATTTAGTTGGGTAAATGATTATGATGATATTACTAATAATAAGACATTTAATGGAAGCTTGAATCTGAATTGGAACATTAATAAATATTTCTCGTATAGTCTGCGTGCAGGGGGGAATATAATTGTCAATGACCGTAAACGTTGGTATGGGATTCAGTTACCTCCGGGAGAAAATGTGAAGGGTTTACTGGCAATCAGTAATGTCAATAAGTCTAATTATACAGTGGAAAACCTGTTAAACTTTAATATGGACTTGACTAAGGATTTTCGTCTGTCGGCAACAGCGGGTATCACTTATGATGAATATCATTTTCTGACAGAGAATGTTTCAGGCAATACTTTTTCTATCTATGACTTACGTACTAAAGGATTGTCTAATGCAGGAAAAGTGGATGTAAAACAGCCTATACAAAAAGATTATCAATTACTTTCATATTTAGGACGTGTTAATTTATCTGCTTATGATAAGTACTTGTTGACGGCTTCATTGCGTGCTGACGGATCCAGTAAATTTAAAAAGGGTAATCGTTGGGCATATTTCCCGTCTTTCTCATTAGCATGGCGTATGGAACAGGAAGCTTATATGAAGAGCATTGATTGGCTAAGTCAGTTGAAGGTACGTGTTGGTTATGGTGAGACAGGTAATCAGGGTATTGATCCATATCAGTCTCTATCTATTTATGAAAATAAGGTGGACTATGCTGATGGAGATGGGAATAAACTGACGTCTATGCAAATCAAAAGTCTGCAAAATGAGGGTTTGAAGTGGGAACGTACTTCTTCGTGGAATGTTGGTCTTGACTTTGGTTTCTTTAATGGTCGCTTGAATGGTGCATTTGATTATTACCGTAAAAACACAAAAGATTTGTTGGTTGAGCGTGCTCTGCCATATTCCAGTGGATTTGCAACAGTGATGATAAATGAAGGCTCGTTGTTGAATAAAGGTTTTGAGTTTAGTTTAAATGCTGATATTATTCGCAGTAACGGGTGGAAGTGGAATGTAGGCGGAAATATTGGTTTCAACAAGACTACGATTGAGAATTTAGGTTTGGAAGTTTCTGATATAGGTTCCTTGAAAGGAGTACGTGGTTATTTAGGTAAGACGATTGGCGATCATTTTGGACCTGCAAATGTTTTTATTGAGGGTGAGGCTCCGGGACTATTTTTCGGTTATAAGACACAGGGAATTATTCAGGAAGAAGATGTTGTTGATGGCAAAGTAGGATATATCTCATCAGATGGTTCTACCAAATATTACACTTCATCTGTTGGAAATGATATGGCAGCTGGTAATATTAAATGTGTGGATGTGAATGAAGATGGTATAGTAGATCCTAATGACATGGTTGTGATAGGTGATCCGAATCCTGATTTCACCTATGGTTTCCAGACACGTTTGGAATGGAAGAATCTCTCTCTCTCTGCTTCTTTTACAGGTGTTTATGGTAATGATATTCTGAATACAAATATCCGTTACGAACAGACTCCTTCCAGACAGGCTGGAAACTTGAGAAAAGATGCTTATTATAATGCCTGGACTCCGGAGAATCGTTCTAATTTATATCCGTCGTCTACTTCAAATGTAAAAGGTGTTGTTTATGATCGTTATGTAGAAGATGGAAGTTATTTGCGTTGTTCAGATATTACGCTGAATTATATTTTGCCTAAAGCGTGGATGACTAAGATTGGGTTCCAGAATACCAGTATTTTTGCTTCAGTAAAGAATGCATTTGTTATAACCAATTATAGTGGATATGATCCGGAGGTAAATAGCTTTGCATTTGATGGCCTGCGTCGGGGTATTGATATGAATGCTTTTCCAAATATGCGTTCTTTTGTGTTTGGCTTGAATGTAACCTTTTAATTTACAATAAATGATTATGAAAATGAAGAAATTTACCTATATATTTTTATTAGCAAGCTGCTTATTATTGGCTTCTTGTGAATCGTGGTTAGATGAAGACCCGCAATATACTTTGAATACACAAATTCAGTTTTCTACTTCTGAAAAGGCACGTGCAGCATTATATGGATGCTATGGTTATTTTGCATTGACTAGTGGAGGATATGGTCAGCATTGGCAAGAAATTCCGGTACGATATAGTGGTTTCGGATGGGCACAGACTAATGGGGGTACAAATGATATGTGTGGATGGCTGCAATGTGACTATACAGATGATCTGTTGACAAATGCATGGTATGTAATGTATAAAGTAATTAATGAAACGAATGCATTTATAGCCAACGTAGAAAGTACTTCTTTGGAGGATAAAGACGAAATGGCTGCAGAGGCTCATTTCTTGCGTGCCTTGTCTTATTATAACCTTGCAATATGTTGGGGAGATGTACCCTTGAAGACAACTCCTTCTTCTCATGACGGCGTAGCTGTACCTCGTTCCTCGCGTTTAGAGGTGTTGGATGTTGTACGAAGTGACTTGGAATTTGCTTCAAAATATTTGCCGGAAACGAATTCTGATGGATTTCCAACGAAATGGACTGCAGAAGCATATTTAGGTAAGTTGTATCATACTTTAGGTTGTTTGGGTGATGCTACAGCTTGGGAAAAAGCAAAGACCTATTTTGAAGGAGTGAAAGGTAAATATGATTTGGAATCGAAATTTTCTAATTTATTTGTTGATAAGATTAAAGGTTCTAAAGAATCTATATTTCAACTGGGATTTCAGGTGAATGGTGAGTTGTCTTCTTTTAATAGGGGATCTTGGGTTTTTAATCCTGCTGCATCATCGTATGGTAAGAGTTTCCATAGAGTGAAGTGTACGAAAGCTTTTTATGATTTCTTTGCGGGAACCTATTGGGGAGATCCTCGTATTGAGACTACATTTATGGCAAAATGGAGAAAATGTACAAACAATATCGGACCTGTAGCTCAAGTAGAGCCTGTGCCGTCTGCCCGTGACTCTACCTATGAATATCCTTATTTCACTTATGATAGCGGTATAAAACCTGCCGGTTGGAAAAATAACAAGTTGTTAGTTGGTAGAATTCCTTATGAGTTATTGACTAATAAAGAGAATCCGAGCGCGGATGAAATTTTGGCTATCACGAATGATGAAACCAAATTTGATGAGAAATATCGTAAAGGATTGAAAGATTTTTTGAATGTATGTACTGCGGCGGGTAGGACAGGAGAAAGAGCGGCATGGCCTCATTTTGCAAAAGCTTTTGATATGAATATGGCAGGTATTGCCAGTCATAAAAATCTAATTTTATATCGTTATGCAGATTTATTATTGATGTTGGCTGATGTCTATAATGAATTGGATAGAAAAGACGATGCAATTAATACAGTAGATCTCGTGTTGGCGCGTGCACGTAAGTCGGGAGCTAAGGTTTCGACACAACCAGCCAAATGGGAGTCAACATTAACAAAAGATCAAGTACGTGAAAAGATATTCTTTGAAAGACTTTTTGAAGGTGCCGGTGAAACTGAAATGTATCAAATGATGCGCTTGCGTGGAACTGAATATTTGAAAAAAGCACTTACTGTGAATAATAATCACTCAATAACTAAAAAGTGGCAGGAGAATAATCCCAATGCAACGGGAGTCTGGGGTGAACGTATTTACAATAATGGAAATTTGAATGATGAGACTTTCTTGAAAAAGAATTTGTTGTTCCCTATTCCGCGTGATGAAATGAATACTAATATAGCTATTACAAAAAATAACTTCGGCTATTAAAAATAGTAGTTATAACAAGTTGTTTTTTCCCGAATGCAGAGGAGGAGTGTTTCTGCTTTTCATTCGGGTTTTCTTTATATAAATAGAAATCATTGTATATATTTTCTTGGATTTGCTGGATTGGAAATGAGTTGTAAATAGTGTTTTTGCCATTTTTCCTTCTGAAACAGACAAAAATGGAGAATATTGGAAATTAATTGGTTATTTGTGAACATGGATTTTGTTGACAGGTCTCTACCTTTGTCACTACAATCTAATATAAAGTTGTTTTATGGAAAAACTGCAATCAAACTTATTCTTTCCTTTAGCAGGAATAGCTGCCGTAGCTTCCCTTGCTTCCTGCTCAAACAAGCAAAGGCCTGCGGAGCAACTCCCTTTGAATATCGTCTACATTATGACAGACGACCACACAGCTCAAATGATGAGCTGTTACGACACACGCTACATGGAAACCCCCAACCTCGACCGCATTGCTGCTGACGGTGTACGTTTTACTCAAAGCTTTGTTGCCAATTCTTTAAGCGGCCCCAGCCGTGCCTGCATGATAACGGGCAAACATAGTTGTGCCAATAAATTCTATGATAATACCACTTGCGTATTCGACAGTTCGCAACAAACTTTTCCGAAACTGTTGCAGAAAATCGGTTATCAGACAGCATTGGTGGGTAAATGGCATCTTGAAAGCCTGCCCTCCGGCTTTGATTACTGGCAGATAGTCCCCGGACAAGGTGACTACTACAATCCGGATTTCATTACGCAAAATAATGACACTATTCAAAAACATGGGTATCTTACGAACCTTATTACTGATGATGCTATCGACTGGATAGAGAATAAACGCAACCCGGAGAAACCTTTCTGTCTTTTGATACATCACAAGGCAATTCACCGTAACTGGCTGGCAGATACTTGTAATTTGGCTTTGTATGAAGATAAAACCTTCCCGTTACCGGATAATTTCTTTGACGATTATGAAGGTCGTCCCGCTGCCGCTGCACAAGAAATGAGCATTGTAAAGGATATGGCCATGATTTATGACCTCAAAATGCTCCGTCCTGATAAAAAATCCCGTTTGAAATCCTTGTATGAGAAATATATCGGTCGTATGGATGAAGCGCAACGTGCCGCATGGGACAGGTTTTACACTCCGATTATAGATGATTTCTATAAACAGAATCTTCAGGGTAAGGAACTTGCCAATTGGAAATTCCAGCGTTATATGCGTGATTACATGAAGACTGTAAAATCACTGGATGACAATGTTGGTCGCGTACTCGATTACTTGAAAGAGAAAGGTTTACTGGATAACACACTTGTAGTCTACACTTCCGATCAGGGATTCTATATGGGCGAACACGGTTGGTTTGACAAACGTTTCATGTACGAAGAATCTATGCGTACACCGCTTGTCATGCGTCTGCCGAAAGGATTCGACCGCAGAGGTGACATCACCGAAATGGTTCAAAACATTGACTATGCACCTACTTTCCTCGAACTGGCGGGAGCAGAGATACCTTCCGATATTCAAGGTGTATCTCTTGTGCCTTTGTTGAAAGGTGAACATCCGAAAGACTGGCGGAAAGCTCTTTACTATCATTTCTATGAATATCCTGCTGAACACATGGTGAAACGTCATTACGGTGTACGCACAGACCGCTATAAACTGATTCATTTCTATAATGATATCAACTGGTGGGAACTATATGACCTGCAAGCTGATCCGTCGGAAATGCACAATCTCTACGGACAACCAGAATACGAACCGGTGGTGAAGGAGTTGAAAGAAGAAATGCTGAAACTTCAGGAGCAATACAATGATCCTGTCCGTTTCTCACCGGAACGTGACAAGGAATAAATCCAATGTACATACATCATGAAAAAATATATCTTAATCATTCTCATTCTGCTTTCGCCATTGCCGGTGTTTTTGCAGGCTGATAACTTAACATCCCCTTTTAATTCAATAGTTCCACGCCCGGCACAAATTACGCCGGGTAGTGGTAGCTTTATCTTTTCTGCAAAAACTACATTTGCAGTAGAAAATCAGGAACAGGCCACAATTGCTCACAACTTTATCGATTTGTTTGTCCATGCTGCCGGGATAACCCCCATGTTAAATGTCGGGAGCAAGGAGGGGCAAGTCCTTTTCGTGACAGATTCTTCTTTAAAAACTGAAGCGTATCTGTTAAAGGTTACGCCGGAACAGATACTTATTAAAGCTTCGGATACAAAGGGCTTTTTTTATGCATTACAATCTATCCGCCAACTTCTGCCGGCTGCCATAGAATCGGAACAACCGGTCCGGAATGTCGATTGGAGAGTTCCGGCAATGACGGTTCAGGATGAACCCCGTTTCGGTTACCGGGGATTAATGCTGGATGTTTCCCGCTTTTTCATTCCTAAAGAGAGTGTGTTGCGAATCATTGACTGCATGGCTATGCTGAAAATCAATAAGCTTCACTTCCACCTGGTGGACGATAACGGCTGGCGACTCGAGATCAAGAAATATCCCCGTCTGACTGAGATAGGCGCGTGGCGGGTAGACCATACGGACGTACCGTTCCATTCACGGCGGAATCCGTTACCCGGTGAACCCACCCCTGTAGGTGGCTTTTACACTCAAGAGGATATGAAGGAAATGATTGCCTATGCCGCCGATCGTCAGGTAGAGATTATTCCCGAGATAGAGATGCCGGCACATACCAATTCGTCGCTGGCAGCTTATCCTCAACTGGCTTGTCCGGTGGTAGATCAATTTATCGGTGTGTTGCCGGGTTTGGGCGGTGATCATGCCAGCATCATCTATTGTGCCGGAAACGACAGCGTATTCACTTTCCTGCAAAACGTCATCGATGAGGTGGCAGCACTGTTTCCGTCACGTTATATTCACTTGGGGGGCGATGAAGCCCAGAAAACCTACTGGAAAAAGTGTCCCCTCTGCCAAGAACGTATGAAGAAAGAGCACCTCGCCCATGAAGAGGACCTTCAAGGTTACTTCATGAAGCGGATAGGCGAATATGTACGCAGTAAAGGCAAAGAGGTGATGGGATGGGACGAGCTGACCAACAGCTTCATTCCCGAAGGTGCTGTCATCTTTGGCTGGCAAGGGATGGGCAATGCGGCTTTGAAAGCTGCCGACCGGGGGCACCGGTTTGTGATGACCCCCGCCCGAGTGATGTATCTGATCCGTTATCAGGGACCTCAATGGTTTGAACCGGTAACATATTTCGGAAACAATACACTGAAAGATGTTTTTGACTACGAGCCTGTGCAGAAGGATTGGAAACCGGAATATGAATCTTTATTAATGGGCATACAAGCTTGTATGTGGACAGAATTTTGTAATAAGCCGGAAGACGTGGATTATCTCTTGTTTCCTCGTCTGGCTGCTCTGGCAGAAGTAGCATGGACGCCCACGGGCACAAAAGATTGGTCCGGTTTCTTGAAACGGATGGATGTATATAATGCACATTTGGCGGAAAAAGGGATTGTTTATGCCCGTTCGATGTATAATATCCAGCAAACGGTGACACCGGTGAACGGACATCTGGAGGTGAATCTGGAATGTCTCCGTCCGGATGTGGAAATTCGCTATACGCTGAATGGCAGTAACCCGGCGATGTCCTCACATCGTTATGACGGACCTATCCGTGTGACAAAAACGCAAATGGTGAAAGCCGCCACCTTTATGGACGGCAAGCAAATGGGAGAAATCCTGGACTTGCAGCTTACATGGAACAAAGCCACGGCAAAACCATTGCTTGGTAATAAGAAAAATGAAATGTTATTAGTCAACGGATTGCGGGGAAGCCTGAAATATACTGATTTCGAATGGTGTAACTGGAGCCGGAATGATTCAATTTCTTTCACCATAGATTTGCTTGGTAAGGAAAAATTGAATAAATTTGCCATTGGTTGCATTACGAATTATGGAATGGGAGTGCATAAACCGAAAATGATCCGTGTGGAAGTTTCCGATGATAACCGGACATACTGTGCCATAGGGGAGTTGAACTTTTCTTTGGAAGAAATTTATAAGGAAGGAACTTTTAGAAATGATTACTCGCTGGATATGGGTGGCGTATCTGCCCGTTATGTACGTGTGACGGCGAAAGGAGCAGGGATATGCCCTAAAGATCATGTCCGTCCCGATCAGGAAGCAAGAATCTATTTTGATGAAGTAATGATAGAATAAGAGTCTAGTCGTTAAAAATAATAATTATGAACATTAGCTTAAAGAAACGAACCTTTTTAATCTTATTGGCAGGACTGACTGCTACCTTCGCTTCGGCGCAGGAACAACCGTTGCCCGAATGGCAGAGCCAGTATGCGGTAGGACTGAATAAACTCGCTCCTCATACCTATGTATGGCCTTACGCCGACGCTTCCGATATTGAAAAGCCGGGAGGATATGAACAGTCTCCTTATTATATGAGTCTGAACGGGAAGTGGAAATTTAACTGGGTGAAGAACCCGGACAACCGTCCGAAGGACTTTTACCAGCCCTCTTATTATACCGGAGGGTGGGCGGATATTAATGTTCCCGGCAACTGGGAACGGCAAGGCTACGGAACAGCTATCTATGTCAACGAAACTTATGAGTTTGACGACAAGATGTTCAACTTCAAGAAGAATCCGCCATTGGTTCCATCTGCTGAGAATGAAGTAGGTTCCTATCGTCGCACGTTTAAGGTGCCTGCCGACTGGAAAGGACGTCGGGTAGTGCTTTGCTGCGAAGGAGTGATCTCTTTCTATTATGTATGGGTGAACGGAAAGTTGCTTGGCTATAATCAGGGATCGAAGACGGCTGCCGAATGGGACATTACCGATGTACTGAGTGAAGGAGAG
>OKSK01001839.1_pt1 | contig 9749 bp, 9 predicted proteins | sample 1606301 | NCBI WGS metagenome assembly OKSK01 (sample SAMEA3879557, study PRJEB24766) | human gut metagenome | biome: human-associated habitat; feature: feces | place: USA | collected 1985/1987
ATCATTCTTTGCGACCCGCATCGTGCCGTAGTTATCGGACATAACCATGGGTTCAAGTTGCGCGGCGCACGCCTCACCTCTCCGGATATCCGTGCCGGTATCGCCCTGCTGATAGCCGCCATGAGTGCGGAAGGAACCAGTACGATCAGTAATATCGAGCAGATAGACCGTGGTTATCAAAACATAGAAGGACGCCTGAACGCTATCGGAGCCAGAATCACTCGAATATGATAAAGAAAGAAGAAGTATATAAAATAGGACTATTCAACAAGCCGCACGGCATACACGGCGAGTTGCAGTTTACCTTCACGGACGATATTTTCGACCGGGTGGACTGTGATTATCTGATATGCCTGCTCGACGGGATTTTCGTTCCTTTCTTTATGGAGGAATACCGTTTCCGTTCGGATTCCACCGCTTTGGTGAAGCTCGAAGGGGTGGACACGGCCGAACGTGCCCGTATGTTTACCAACGTCGAGGTTTACTTTCCGGTGAAGCATGCGGAAGAAGCCGGTGAAGGAGAATTGTCGTGGGAATTTTTTGTCGGTTTCCGTATGGAAGACGTGCACCACGGGATGTTGGGAGAAGTGGTAGATGTGGATACCGCCACGGTTAACACGCTTTTTATCGTTGAAAGAGAAGGGGAAGAATTGCTTGTTCCCGCGCAGGAAGAATTTATCCGGGGGATAGACCAGCAACAGAAACTCATCACAGTGGAACTTCCCGAAGGTTTGTTGAATTTGGACGAACTGGAGGAGGAAGAATAAGTAATCAGAATAAAGTTAAAGTACTAAAGCGTAATCGCTTATAATTTAGAATAAACGAAATGCCGAAGAAAAGACGAAGCAGAGCTTTCTGGAAAAATTTCAAGTTCAAGTATAAACTAACGATCGTTAATGAAAATACACTTGAAGAAATTGTCGGACTTCGTGTATCCAAGCTCAATGGACTATCCGTTTTACTTTGCGTGCTGGCAGTGCTTTTCCTGATTGCTTCCTGCATCATTACTTTCACCCCGTTACGCAATTATCTTCCGGGATATATGAACAGTGAAGTCCGTACACAGATCGTAGACAATGCGCTGCGTGTAGACTCTTTGCAACAAGTGCTCAACAAGCAGAACCTCTACATCATGAATATTCAGGACATTTTCAGCGGGAAAGTGCCTATCGACAGCGTGCAAACGCTTGATTCGCTGACTGCTGCCCGTGAAGACACGCTGATGGAACGAACCAAGCGGGAAGAAGAATTCCGCCGCCAATATGAGGAGAATGAAAAATACAATCTGACCTCCATCACTTCCCAACCGGACGTGACCGGATTGATATTATACCGTCCGACACGAGGCATGGTGTCCGACCACTTCAATGCCGAAAAGAAACATTACGGCACTGACATTGCCGCCAATCCCAACGAAAGCGTACTGGCAACCATGGACGGAACCGTCATCCTTAGTACATACACCGCTGAAACCGGTTATCTGATTGGCGTGCAACACAACCAGGATTTAATTTCGATCTACAAACACTGCGGCTCTCTCCTGAAAAAGGAAGGTGAACGGGTGAAAGGAGGCGAAGCCATCGCCCTGGTAGGAAATAGCGGAACACTTAGTACAGGGCCGCACCTGCACTTCGAACTTTGGTATAAAGGTCACCCGGTAAATCCGGAAAAATACATTGTTTTTTAGGTTGTCAATGATGAATGATAAGATATGGCGAGTGATGAGATATAAGTGATAATCAGCGATGATATGTTTGTCAACAAAATAGGAAGAAATAGATAAAATGAATATAGAGACTAATAAAAAGAAAAAACAAATAGCTATTCTAGGCTCCACAGGTTCTATCGGGACGCAGGCTTTGCAAGTCATCGAAGAGCATCCCGACCTGTACGAAGCATACGCACTGACAGCCAACAACCGTGTGGAACTACTGATTGCCCAAGCACGGAAGTTCCAGCCGGAAGTGGTAGTGATAGCCAACGAAGAAAAGTATTCCGAACTGAAAGAAGCATTGAGCGACCTGCCTATCAAGGTGTATGCAGGGACCGACGCTATCTGTCAGATTGTGGAAGCAGGTCCTATTGATATGGTACTGACAGCCATGGTCGGTTATGCCGGACTGAAGCCGACAATCAACGCGATCCGTGCCAAGAAAGCGATTGCGTTGGCAAATAAAGAAACATTGGTAGTAGCAGGTGAACTGATTAACCAGCTGGCACAACAATATCGCACTCCGATTCTGCCGGTAGACTCTGAACACTCCGCCGTTTTTCAGTGTTTAGCGGGAGAAGTGGGCAATCCGATTGAGAAAGTGATATTGACTGCCTCCGGAGGTCCGTTCCGCACTTACACTTTGGAACAATTGAAGTCCGTGACTAAGACACAGGCCTTGAAACATCCCAATTGGGAAATGGGAGCAAAAATCACGATTGACTCTGCTTCTATGATGAATAAAGGTTTTGAAGTGATCGAAGCCAAATGGTTGTTCGGTGTTCAACCCAGTCAGATTGAGGTGGTTGTGCATCCGCAATCAGTCATTCACTCGATGGTGCAGTTTGAAGACGGAGCTGTAAAAGCACAGTTGGGCATGCCCGATATGCGCCTGCCCATCCAGTATGCATTCTCCTATCCCGACCGTATCAGTTCTTCTTTCGACAGGCTCGATTTTTCCAAATGCACGAACCTGACGTTTGAGCAACCCGACACGAAACGTTTCCGCAATCTGGCACTCGCTTACGAAGCGATGTATCGCGGAGGGAACATGCCTTGCATCGTTAATGCCGCCAATGAAGTAGTGGTAGCCTCTTTCCTGAAAGACGGCATCAGCTTCCTCGGCATGAGCGACGTGATAGAGAAAACAATGGAACGGGCCACCTTCATTGCCAATCCGACATACGATGATTATGTGGCTACCGATGCGGAAGCAAGAAAGATAGCAGCAAGTCTGATATAATTCATTTCGTAGAGGAATAAAGAAAATAGAGAAATTGATTAGTATTAATATAAATTGAAAATAGCCTTTATATCTTCTCTTTGGCAGAGAATCCAGTGAAGGCTTTAAATTGTAAATAGACTATATGGAAACATTTTTGATTCGTGCCCTGCAATTGATTATGAGCTTATCTTTGCTCGTTATCATTCATGAAGGCGGGCATTTCTTATTTGCCCGTTTGTTCAAAGTGCGGGTGGAAAAATTCTGCTTATTCTTCGACCCTTGGTTCACTTTGTTCAAGTTCAAACCAAAGAAAAGCGAAACAGAATATGCTGTCGGGTGGTTGCCGTTGGGTGGCTATGTCAAGATAGCCGGTATGATTGACGAGTCGATGGATACCGAGCAGATGAAACAACCCGAACAACCGTGGGAGTTCCGTTCCAAACCGGCGTGGCAACGTCTGCTAATCATGGTGGGTGGCGTACTGTTCAACTTTCTGTTGGCCCTGTTCATCTACTCGATGATTCTATTTGCGTGGGGCGACCAATATATAAAGGTGCAGGAAGCTCCTCTCGGTATGGATTTCAACGAAACAGCCAAATCCGTAGGTTTTCAGGACGGCGACATCCTTCTTTCTGCCGACGGCGTTCCTTTTGAACGTTATGACGGCGATATGTTGAGCCAGATTGCCGACGCCCGCGAAGTAAGCGTTATCCGCAACGGTGCGAAAGCCTCCGTTTATATCCCTGAAGACTTGATGCAACGCCTTCTGGCAGACAGCATCCGTTTTGCCTCCTACCGTTTCCCGTATGTGATAGACAGTGTGATGGTGAATTCTCCTGCCGCACAAGCAGGCATCCAACCGGGTGACAGCATTATCGCCCTGAACGGAACACCGATTTCTTTCTCCGACTTCAAAGAAGCAATGGCAGAACGTAAGAAAAACGCGGAAACCCTGCTCAAAGACAGCATAGATCCGCGCCTGATTACACTGACCTATGTGCGTGGCGGCGTAACCGACACATTGAATATGCGTGTAGACTCCGCCTACCTGATGGGTGTAACCGCCTGTCTCGTCACAGACCGCCTGCTCCCTATGGTGAAAAAAGAATATACTTTCTTCGAATCCTTCCCGGCAGGTGTCTCCCTCGGCGTAAAGACCCTGAAAGGATATGTAGGAAACATGAAATACCTCTTCTCGAAAGAAGGAGCCAAACAGCTAGGTGGCTTCGGAACGATCGGCAGCATCTTCCCCGCTACATGGGATTGGCACCAGTTCTGGTATATGACAGCCTTCCTTTCCATCATTCTGGCTTTCATGAATATCCTCCCTATCCCCGCATTGGACGGCGGCCACGTGCTCTTCCTCTTCTACGAGATGATAGCTCGCCGCAAACCGAGCGACAAATTTATGGAATACGCTCAAATGACCGGTATGATTCTACTCTTCGGTCTGTTGATATGGGCTAACTTCAACGATATTCTAAGGTTCTTCTTCTAACAGACCAAACGACAGAAGAAAGACATAAAAATGATCATCACCACCATGAAGAATTATGTGGATGTGGACACGATCACCATCACGAAGATGCATGCGGCTGCGGACACAATCACCATCACGAGGATGCATGCGGCTGCGGACACGATCACCATCATGAGGAGCACAAAGAGGCAGATCATACTTTTGAGCATGCAGAGAAGCAAGTGTATATTCTGGAAAACCTGGGATGTGCACATTGCGCGTCTAAGATGGAAGAAAAGATTCAGGCACTGCCGCAGGTAGAGTTTGCTGCAATTACCTTCGCGACAAAACAACTGCAGGTTGTGACAAATACGGATGCGGAGCTGTTAGAGGAGTTTCAGAAAATCTGTGCATCCATCGAGAGTGAAGTGGTTGTGCGAAAAAGAGACGGAGGATCAACCGGAAAACGGGAGTCTGCAAAAGGCAGATTTTCAGAAAATAAAAAGGACCTGTGGGAGATCGGAATCGGAGCTGTTCTGTTTGTTCTGGGTCTGGCTACACAGGAGATGAATGGATGGATTTCCTTTTTCGCACTGATCATAGGATATCTGATCCTTGGAAAGGATGTTCTCATCACTGCGGCAAAGAATATTGGAAAAGGCCATGTATTTGATGAGAATTTCCTGATGGGAGTTGCTACAATTGCAGCGATCGTAATCGGAGATTACAAAGAAGCAGTGGGTGTAATGCTCTTCTATCGTGTAGGGGAGTTATTTGAAGATATCGCAGTTGCAAGAAGCAGAAGTCAGATCATGGAGGCAGTTGATCTGCGTCCTGAGGTTGTGAATCTTGTAGAGCAGGATGGAACTATACGGGAGATTCCGGCAGAGGAGGCAAAAGTTGGAGATGTGCTTCTGGTCCGTGCAGGAGACCGGATTCCACTGGAAGGTGTTGTACTGGAGGGGGAGAGCCGTCTGGATACTTCACCGGTAACGGGGGAACCGGTTCCGGTTGCCGTTGTACCGGGCAGCAGTGTGACTTCTGGATGTGTGAATCTTTCCGGTGTGCTGAAAATGCGTGCAGAGAAGGTTCTGGAAGATTCCATGGTTACAAGAATTTTGAATTCAGTAGAAAATGCAGCAGCCAGCAAGCCAAAAATCGACCGTTTTATTACAAGGTTTTCAAAAGTATACACACCGGTCGTGGTAGCACTGGCAGGGGCAACAGCAATTATCCCGTCGATCCTGACCGGGGACTGGAACTACTGGATTTACACAGCCATTACCTTTCTGGTAATCAGCTGTCCATGTGCGCTTGTGCTGAGTGTTCCGCTGGCATTTTTCTCAGGAATCGGAGCAGGTTCTAAAAAAGGAATCCTGTTTAAGGGTGGAGTTGCGATCGAGGCGCTTCAGAATGTAAAAGCAGTTGTAATGGATAAGACGGGAACGATCACAAAAGGAAATTTTGTCGTACAGGAGATTGTTCCGGCAGGATCATACAGTCAGGATGAACTCCTAAAGACCGCAGCATCCTGTGAAGAAGCATCTTCTCACCCGATCGCAGTCAGTATTATGGCAGCGGCAAACGAGAGAAGACTTTCTGTTGAGCATGCAAAACAGGTAAAAGAAATTTCCGGAAATGGAATTTTAGCAGAACTCTCAGAAGGAACTGTACTTTGTGGAAACAGAAGGCTTTTGGAGCAGAATCAGGTAGATCTGTCTGCATATCAGCCGAAAGCGTATGGAACAGAAGTATTACTGGCAGTAGACGGTGTCTATGCAGGATATCTTGTGATTTCAGACACTGTCAAAGAGGATGCATCGCAGGCAGTGGCAGCCATGAAGCAACAGAATATCCGGACAGTCATGCTGACCGGAGATGCAAAAGAGAATGCGCAGGCAGTGGCAGAGAAGATTGGAATTGATGAAGTGCATGCAAAGCTTCTGCCTCAGGATAAGGTAACAGAATTACAGAAGATCCGACAGAAACAGGGAAGTGTGATGTTTGTCGGAGACGGAATCAATGATGCGCCGGTTCTGGCAGGCGCAGATGTGGGAGCTGCGATGGGAAGCGGAGCGGATGCAGCGATTGAAGCTGCAGACGTGGTATTTATGACCTCTTCTATGGAAGCAATCCCGCAGTCTTTGAAGATTGCAAGAGCAACGGGAAGAATTGCAAAACAAAATGTTGCATTTGCTCTGGTGATCAAAGCACTGGTCATGGTATTTGGTCTGCTTGGTCTGGCCAATATGTGGATGGCTGTGTTTGCGGATACCGGTGTGGCGGTGATCTGTATTCTGAATGCAATCCGCATTCTGTATAAGAAACTCTAAATCCAAAATCAATGATATTACCGCAGGGCGGCACAGTCGAAAGGCTCTGCCGCTCTGTTTTCTTATAGAAACAGATAAGACGTTGACCCGCACCTGTTTTTTTCGTATAATAAAAGTCAATCGGTGCCTCAAAAACAAGAGCGGGATTACAGGTTTTGGGGGAACCGGAAGGGAGAAAGAATATGAGAAAATTAGAAGTGGAGCATTGTGATCTGATACATTCTCATAGTGATACAGTCAGACAGATACAGGAAAAGATTCCGGAAGAGCAGGAGATCAGAGGACTGGCAGATTTTTTTAAGGTATTTGCGGATGCCACCAGGATCCGGATTCTGTGTGTGCTGTCCTGTTCCGAGATGTGTGTGTGTGATCTGGCGCAGACACTGGATATGACACAGTCGGCGATTTCTCATCAGCTCCGACTGTTGAAACAGATGAAATTGGTAGTCAATCGAAGAGAGGGGAAGACGGTGTTTTATTCACTGGCGGACAGTCATATTAAGACGATCATGAATCAGGGGATGGAACATATCAGGGAATAGATATGAAGAAAGAAGTAAAGCGAAGAGCCATAGAATGTGCGGCGGCTGCCGTTTTGTATATTGTTGCGATCGTGGGAAGCTCGTATGCAGAGCTAGAAAGAGAGATGCGTCTGCTGATTTTTCTGCTTCCGTATCTGATCATGGCTTTTGCGACGGTCAGGCTGCTCTGGAACAATCTGAAGAAAAGAAAGTTGTTTGACGAGAATCTGCTGATCCTGCTTGCCACAGCAGGTGCATTTGCAGTCCATCGCTATTCGGAGGCAGTGGGAGCGATGCTGTTTTTCCAGATTGGAAAGTTGCTGGAACTTATCTCCATGAGCAGGACGAGAAAATCCATTGAGAAATTTATGGATATCCGTCCGCAGTATGCCAATTTAAAGATCAGCGGCGGGGAGATGCAGGTACCGCCGGAAGATCTGAATCCGCGGCAGGTTATTATTATCAAGCCGGGGGAGAGGATCCCCGTGGATGCGATCGTGACACAGGGGAGCAGTACGTTAGATACCAAGGCGCTGACAGGAGAATCGGAGCCGAGGCGTGTGAAGATCGGCAGTCATATTTACAGCGGAAGTATCAACTTAAGTGGTGTGCTGGAAGCACGGGTATTGAAGGCGTCTGCAGATTCGACAGCATCCAGAATCATTGATATGATATCCAATGCGGACAACAGACGGGCGCAGACAGAGAATTTTGCAGAAAAATTTACCCGGTATTATACACCGCTTGTAACGCTTTTCGGAATCCTGGTGATGATCCTTCCGCCGATGATGTTTGAAGGGGCACAGCAGGGGGCGTGGATCTATCGCGGACTGATCGTGCTGGTGGCAGCATGCCCGTGCGGACTTCTGGTATCCGTGCCGCTGGCATTCTTAGGCGGGATCGGAGCAGCTTCCAGACAGGGTGTCCTCATCAAGGGAAGCAATTTTTTGGAAGCATTGTCAAAGGCAGAGACTTTTGTATTTGATAAGACCGGTACTCTGACAGAGGGAGTATTCCGGGTAAAAGAAGTGTGTCCGAAGTCGATGACACCGGAAGAACTTCTGGAACTGACAGCATATGGGGAAGCATACTCCAGTCATCCGATCTCCGGATCTTTAAGGGAGGCTTACGGCAGGCCGATTGACAAAGCAAGGATCGGGGCAGTCAAAGAATTTCCGGGATTTGGTCTTGAGGCTGTTGTGGACGGAAAACAACTGGAGATTGGAAATTCCAAGTTTATGAACCAGCAGGGATATTTTTATCAACGGGTGGCTGATATCGGAACAGCAGTTTACGTAGCTGTGGACGGAGAGTATGCGGGCTATATCCTGATCACGGATGTGGTAAGAAAAGAGGCCGGCAGACTTCTGAAATGGCTGAAAAAACAACAGATCGAAGCGGTGATGATCACCGGAGATAATGAACGGGTGGCAGAAGATGTGGCCCGGCAGTTAAAGCTGGATTATGTATATGCAGGCCTGATGCCGGAGGAAAAGGTAGAGCAGGTCAGAGAATTTATGGAAAGCCATATGGAGGATGAGAAGCTGGCGTTTGTAGGGGATGGAATCAATGACGCGCCGGTTCTTGCACATGCGGATATCGGGATTGCCATGGGGGGACTGGGCTCGGATGCAGCTCTGGAGGCAGCGGATATCATTTTGATGGAGGATGATCTTTCCAGGATCGTGAATGCGATCCGGATTTCCAGAGGAACGATTCGTGCGGTGAAGCAGAATCTGATCTTTGCCATTGGGATGAAAGTTCTTCTTCTGGTGCTGGCATCCTTTGGCTATGTAACAATGAAAAACGCAATTTTAGCGGATATGGCAGTGATGATGATCAACTTATTGAATTCATTCTGGGTGCTGAAATATCCGGAATAAGGGGTGTACAACATGAAAAGAGCAACATTGCTTGCATTGACAGTATCTGCCTGTCTTTTGACAGGATGTACCAATGCACTCAAAGACGGAACAGGGTATCTGGAAGACGGAAATTATAAAGAAGCAGTGACCGCATTTCAGAAAGCGGTGGACGAAGGCAAGAAGACGGCGGAGGCATACCGCGGTCTGGGAATGGCGTATTATGAGCAGGAAGACTACGCATCTGCAAAAGATGCTTTTGAAAAAGCGTTGGCAGCAGGGGGAGAGAAGAATCAGGTCATTTATAATCTTCTCGGAATCTGCGGGATGAAGCTGAATGATTACAATTATGCACTGGAGCAGTTTAATCAGGGAATCAGCCTGTCTCAGAACAGCGGTACGTCCATGGAAAATGCAGAAAGCTTCAGCGAAGTGCTTCAGGAGATGCGGTTCAATCAGATCGTATGTTATGAAAAGCTGGGTGACTGGGAGAATGCAAAAACCAAGATCGCAGAATATATCCAGGTCTATCCGGACGATGCAGATGCCCAGAGAGAAGCAAAATTTCTGGAGACCAGATAAAGAATACAAGGGAAGAAGAGGATACGCTGACTGCGGAGAAGATTCTGCGGTCAGCG
>OKSK01001841.1_pt1 | contig 9746 bp, 5 predicted proteins | sample 1606301 | NCBI WGS metagenome assembly OKSK01 (sample SAMEA3879557, study PRJEB24766) | human gut metagenome | biome: human-associated habitat; feature: feces | place: USA | collected 1985/1987
GTGTTACGACCTACCACGCTGATCTCTGACACGCGGGTACGCACCAGCGTACCGGCATCGGTGATCATCATGATCTGGTCCGCGTCGTCCACCTGCACCGCGCCAACAACGGAACCGTTGCGCTCGGTCACTTTGATGGAGATAACGCCCTGCGTGCCGCGTGACTTGGTTGGGTATTCACTTTCCGCCGTACGTTTACCGTAGCCGTTCTGGGTGACGGTCAGGATTGCGCCTTCGCCACGAGGAACGATCAGGGAAACAACGGAGTCTTCACCCGCCAGCTTGATACCACGCACGCCGGTCGCCGTACGACCCATTGCGCGCACGGCGTTCTCTTTAAAGCGCACCACTTTACCGGCGGCAGAGAAGAGCATCACTTCATCAGAACCGGACGTCAGATCCACGCCGATCAGTTCGTCGCCTTCGTTCAGGTTCACCGCGATAATCCCGGCGGAACGTGGACGGCTGAATTCGGTCAGCGCGGTTTTCTTCACGGTACCGCTCGCGGTCGCCATAAAGACGTTCACGCCCTCTTCGTACTCGCGTACCGGCAGTATGGCGGTGATACGTTCGTTCGCTTCCAGCGGCAGCAGGTTGACGATTGGACGTCCACGCGCGCCACGGCTTGCTTCCGGCAGCTGATAGACTTTCATCCAGTACAGACGGCCCCGGCTGGAGAAGCAGAGGATCGTGTCATGGGTGTTCGCCACCAGCAGACGATCAATGAAGTCTTCTTCTTTAATACGCGCCGCAGATTTGCCTTTACCGCCCCGACGCTGAGCTTCGTAGTCGGTCAACGGCTGATACTTCACGTAGCCCTGGTGAGACAGCGTCACTACCACGTCTTCGCGGTTGATCAGATCTTCAATGTTGATATCAGAGCTGTTGGCCGTGATTTCGGTGCGACGCTCGTCGCCGAACTGATCGCGAACCAGCTCCAGCTCTTCACGGATCACTTCCATCAGGCGCTCTGCGCTACCCAGGATATGCAGCAGCTCGGCAATCTGCTCCAGCAGCTCTTTGTACTCGTCGAGCAGTTTTTCATGCTCAAGGCCGGTCAGTTTCTGCAAACGCAGATCCAGAATCGCCTGGGCCTGCTGTTCAGTCAGGTAGTACTTACCGTCACGCACGCCGAATTCCGGCTCCAGCCACTCAGGACGCGCAGCGTCATCGCCGGCACGTTCCAGCATCGCCGCCACGTTGCCCAGATCCCATGAACGCGCAACCAGCGACGCCTTCGCTTCTGCTGGCGTCGGCGCACGGCGGATCAGCTCGATGATCGGGTCGATGTTCGCCAGCGCAACGGCCAGTGCTTCAAGGATATGGGCACGGTCGCGCGCTTTGCGCAGTTCGAAGATGGTACGGCGAGTCACCACTTCACGGCGGTGACGCACGAACGCGCTCAGGATCTCTTTCAGGTTCATGATCTTCGGCTGGCCATGGTGCAGCGCAACCATGTTGATACCGAAGGAGACCTGAAGCTGAGTCTGGGAGTAAAGGTTGTTCAACACAACTTCACCCACCGCGTCGCGCTTGATTTCAATCACGATGCGCATACCGTCTTTGTCAGACTCGTCACGCAGCGCGCTGATGCCTTCAACGCGTTTTTCTTTTACCAGCTCGGCGATTTTTTCAATCAGTCGCGCTTTGTTCACCTGATACGGGATCTCGTGAACAATAATGGTTTCACGGCCGGTTTTGGCGTCCGCTTCCACTTCGGCGCGGGCACGGATGTAAATCTTGCCGCGACCGGTACGGTACGCTTCTTCAATACCGCGACGGCCATTGATGATTGCCGCCGTCGGGAAGTCCGGGCCAGGGATGTGTTCCATCAGCCCTTCAATGCTGATGTCTTCATCGTCAATGTAGGCCAGGCAGCCGTTGATCACTTCCGTGATATTGTGCGGCGGAATGTTGGTTGCCATACCGACGGCGATACCGGACGAACCGTTCACCAGCAGGTTTGGGATCTTCGTTGGCATGACGTCAGGAATTTTTTCCGTGCCGTCGTAGTTATCAACGAAATCAACCGTCTCTTTTTCCAGGTCAGCCATCAGCTCATGGGCAATCTTCGCCAGACGGATTTCCGTATAACGCATTGCCGCGGCGGAGTCGCCGTCGATAGAACCAAAGTTACCCTGACCATCTACCAGCATGTAACGCAGCGAGAAGGGCTGCGCCATACGGACAATGGTGTCGTACACCGCGGAATCACCATGAGGATGGTATTTACCGATTACGTCACCAACGACACGGGCAGATTTTTTGTAGGCTTTATTCCAGTCATTGCCCAATACGTTCATGGCGTATAGTACGCGACGGTGTACCGGCTTCAGGCCATCGCGGACGTCCGGCAGCGCACGGCCAACAATGACCGACATCGCATAGTCCAGATAGGAGCTTTTCAGCTCTTCCTCGATGTTAACCGGTGTAATTTCTCTCGCAAGGTCGCTCATCTAACCGCTATCCCTCTACTGTATCCCGGATTCAAAGGTCGCAAATTATAACACAGCCGCGGTGATACAGGTAAACCTATACGCTTTATTCACAGGGATTGCCTGATATACTCATTTGTCTTGCTAAATAAGGAGTAAAAGCGCCCATGAATGCCGAAAAATCCCCGGTGGCTCACAACGTTGACCACGAAGAGATTGCCAAATTTGAAGCGGTGGCGTCCCGCTGGTGGGATCTCGAAGGTGAGTTCAAACCTCTGCATCGTATTAACCCGCTGCGTCTGGGCTATATCGCGGAGCGTTCCGGCGGTCTGTTCGGTAAGAAAGTGCTCGACGTCGGCTGCGGCGGCGGCATCCTGGCGGAAAGTATGGCGCGTGAAGGGGCCACCGTCACCGGTCTGGACATGGGCTTCGAACCTCTACAGGTTGCGCGTCTTCATGCGCTGGAGTCCGGCATACAGGTAGAATACGTTCAGGAAACCGTGGAAGAGCACGCGGCAAAACATGCGCACCAGTATGACGTGGTGACCTGCATGGAGATGCTGGAGCACGTTCCCGATCCGCAGTCGGTCGTCAGCGCCTGTGCAAACCTGGTGAAACCGGGTGGACAGGTCTTCTTCTCGACCATCAACCGCAACGGCAAAGCCTGGCTGATGGCCGTGGTAGGCGCGGAATATGTGCTGCGCATGGTGCCGAAAGGGACGCACGACGTGAAGAAGTTCATCAAGCCTGCCGAACTGCTGGGCTGGGTTGACCAGACATGGCTTAAGGAGCAGCACATGACGGGCCTGCACTACAACCCGTTGACGGATAAATTCAAACTTGCCCCGGGTGTGGATGTTAACTATATGTTGCACACAACCGCCAAAAACGACTAACGTCATTCGTTATTCTTATAAAGATTGCGCGACATCATGTTGCGCAATTCTGACCTCCCGTTGAAGAAATCAGCACTCGATCAAATTTTGAATTTTTTTTCTTAATTATTGACATCTCTTCCAGGCCTTACGGCACGAGGACTTAGCCTTTTTTACCCTTTCACAACCTCAATTTAACGTCAAAATCAACCCTTGTACTGAAAAGAATCCTTACTAGAATACTCACCATATAGCGTTCTTCTTATCGCAAAACCCCTATATGTAGTATTTATCCACAGAGTTAGTCACAAGACGGGTCTGTGGATAAGCGGGGGATATTTTTTATTTCACGGACAGGTAAAAACCCACATGAATCAGAGTCTGCTGGTGACAAAGCGCGACGGTACCACCGAGCGTATCAATCTGGACAAAATCCATCGAGTTCTCGACTGGGCAGCAGAAGGACTGAACAACGTATCTATCTCCCAGGTTGAACTGCGTTCTCACATTCAGTTCTACGACGGCATCAAAACGTCTGATATCCACGAAACCATTATCAAAGCAGCGGCAGATCTGATCTCCCGCGACGCACCGGATTATCAGTACCTCGCTGCGCGTCTGGCGATTTTCCACCTGCGTAAAAAAGCCTACGGTCAGTTCGAGCCGCCGAAGCTTTACGATCACGTAGTGAAAATGGTTGAGCTGGGCAAATACGACACGCATCTGCTGGAAGACTATACGGAAGAAGAGTTCGAGCAGATGAACGGGTTTATCGATCACTGGCGCGACATGAACTTCTCCTACGCGGCGGTGAAGCAGCTCGAAGGCAAATACCTGGTTCAGAACCGTGTAACCGGTGAGATCTACGAAAGCGCCCAGTTCCTCTATATTCTGGTGGCCGCCTGCCTGTTCTCTAATTATCCACGCGAAACCCGTCTGGACTACGTGAAGCGTTTCTACGATGCGGTGTCGACGTTCAAGATTTCTCTGCCTACGCCAATCATGTCTGGCGTGCGCACCCCTACCCGTCAATTCAGCTCCTGCGTGCTGATCGAGTGCGGTGACAGCCTGGATTCCATCAACGCGACCTCCAGCGCCATCGTGAAATACGTTTCCCAGCGTGCCGGTATCGGCATCAACGCCGGTCGTATCCGTGCGCTTGGCAGTCCAATCCGCGGCGGTGAAGCGTTCCACACCGGCTGTATCCCGTTCTACAAGCACTTCCAGACGGCAGTAAAATCCTGCTCTCAGGGCGGCGTGCGCGGTGGCGCTGCGACCCTGTTCTACCCGATGTGGCACCTGGAAGTGGAAAGCCTGCTGGTTCTGAAGAACAACCGCGGCGTGGAAGGCAACCGCGTGCGTCACATGGACTACGGCGTGCAGATCAACAAGCTGATGTACACCCGCCTGCTGAAAGGGGAAGACATCACCCTGTTCAGCCCATCCGACGTCCCGGGCCTGTATGACGCGTTCTTCGCCGATCAGGATGAGTTCGAGCGTCTGTACACCAAATATGAAAAAGACGACAGCATCCGTAAGCAGCGCGTGAAGGCGGTCGATCTGTTCTCCCTGATGATGCAGGAACGTGCTTCTACCGGCCGTATCTACATCCAGAACGTTGACCACTGCAACACCCACAGCCCGTTCGATCCGGTGGTTGCCCCAGTGCGCCAGTCCAACCTGTGCCTGGAGATCGCCCTGCCGACCAAACCGCTGGACGATGTGAACGACGAAAACGGCGAAATCGCGCTGTGTACGCTCTCTGCGTTCAACCTGGGTGCGATTAAGAGCCTGGACGAGCTGGAAGAGCTGGCGGTGCTGGCTGTTCGTGCCCTCGACGCCCTGCTGGACTACCAGGATTACCCAATCCCGGCGGCAAAACGCGGCGCAATGGGCCGTCGCACTTTAGGTATCGGCGTAATCAACTTCGCCTACTGGCTGGCGAAAAACGGCAAGCGTTACTCCGACGGCAGCGCCAACAATCTGACGCACCAGACGTTCGAAGCGATCCAGTACTACCTGATGAAAGCCTCTAACGAGCTGGCGAAAGAGCAAGGCGCGTGCCCGTGGTTCAACGAAACCACTTACGCGAAAGGCATTCTGCCGATCGACACCTATAAAAAAGACCTGGATGCGATCGTCAGCGAGCCGCTGCACCTCGACTGGGAAGGCCTGCGCGAGTCCATTAAAACTCACGGCCTGCGTAACTCCACGCTCTCTGCCCTGATGCCGTCCGAGACCTCTTCGCAGATCTCCAACGCCACTAACGGTATTGAGCCACCGCGCGGGCACGTCAGCATTAAAGCGTCGAAAGACGGCGTGCTGCGTCAGGTGGTACCGGATTACGAAACGCTGGGTGACAACTACGAGCTGCTGTGGGAAATGCCAAACAACGACGGCTACCTCCAACTGGTGGGTATCATGCAGAAGTTTATCGACCAGTCGATCTCTGCCAATACTAACTACGACCCGACGCGCTTCCCGTCCGGCAAGGTACCGATGCAGCAGCTGCTGAAAGACCTGCTGACCGCCTACAAATTTGGCGTGAAAACGCTGTACTATCACAACACCCGTGATGGTGCGGAAGACGCCCAGGACGACCTGGCGCCGTCAATTCAGGACGATGGCTGCGAAAGCGGCGCATGTAAGATCTAATAAATTCCCTCACCCTAACCCTCTCCCACAGGGAGAGGGAACTCTTTCCCCCTCTCCCTGTGGGAGAGGGCCGGGGTGAGGGGAAATAACACCACAGGACTCACCGCAATGGCATATACCACCTTTTCACAGACGAAAAACGACCAGCTCAAAGAGCCGATGTTCTTCGGCCAGCCGGTCAACGTGGCACGCTACGATCAGCAAAAATATGACATCTTCGAAAAGCTGATTGAAAAGCAACTCTCCTTCTTCTGGCGTCCGGAAGAAGTTGACGTTTCCCGCGACCGTATCGATTTCCAGGCGCTGCCGGAACACGAAAAGCACATCTTCCTCAGCAACCTGAAGTACCAGACGCTGCTGGACTCCATTCAGGGACGTAGTCCGAACGTGGCGCTGCTGCCGCTAATCTCGATTCCTGAGCTGGAAACCTGGGTAGAAACCTGGGCGTTCTCCGAGACGATCCACTCCCGCTCTTACACCCACATCATCCGCAACATTGTGAACGATCCGGCGGTGGTGTTTGACGATATCGTCACCAACGAACAGATCCAGAAGCGCGCCGAAGGCATTGCGCACTACTACGACGAGCTGATCGAGATGACCAGCTACTGGCATCTGCTGGGCGAAGGCACGCATAACGTGAACGGCAAAACCGTTACCGTAAACCTGCGGGCCCTGAAAAAGCAGCTCTATCTGTGCCTGATGAGCGTCAACGCGCTGGAAGCAATCCGCTTCTACGTGAGCTTCGCCTGCTCCTTCGCGTTTGCCGAGCGCAAGCTGATGGAAGGTAACGCCAAAATTATCCGTCTGATCGCCCGTGACGAAGCCCTGCACCTGACCGGCACCCAGCATATGCTAAACCTGCTGCGCAGCGGTGCGGACGACCCGGAGATGGCGGAAATCGCCGAAGAGTGCAAGCAGGAGTGCTACGACCTGTTCTTGCAGGCCGCCCAGCAGGAGAAAGAGTGGGCAGACTACCTGTTCCGCGACGGCTCCATGATTGGCCTGAACAAAGACATTCTGTGCCAGTACGTGGAGTACATCACTAACATCCGCATGCAGGCTGTGGGTCTCGATCTGCCATTCCAGACGCGCTCTAACCCAATTCCGTGGATCAATACCTGGCTGGTGTCCGATAACGTGCAGGTTGCGCCGCAGGAAGTGGAAGTGAGTTCTTATCTGGTCGGTCAGATTGATTCTGAAGTCAACACCGACGACCTGAGCGACTTCCAGCTCTGATGAGCCGCGTAACGCTGAGCCTTTCTGGTACAGAGGTGTTGTGCCAGGAAGAGCATCCTTCTCTGCTGGTGGCGCTTGAAGCGCATCAGGTTGAGGTAGAGTACCAGTGTCGTGAAGGCTATTGCGGTTCGTGCCGCTGCCGTCTGGTCGCAGGCCAGGTGGACTGGCTGACCGAACCGCTGGCCTTTATCAATGAAGGGGAAATTTTGCCCTGCTGCTGCCGGGCAAAAGGCGATATTGAGATCGAGATGTAAAAAAGGGCCTTACGGCCCTTTTTAAGAACGTCACCGCTTTATCCGGGAAATCCGTAAACAGCCCGTCCACGTCCGCCTGCTTATACAACACCTCGTAAAGCTGATTCACATCGGTGGCATATGGCGGCAGCTGATCGGCACGCACCGTGTACGGATGCACCTGCATCTTGCTGGCGTGCGCCTCTTTCACCATCGCCGTCAGCTTCACGTGGCCAGGCGTTGAGCCTTCCGCCACCAGCATGTGATAATCCGGCCCGATGCCGTCAGCGTACTGCGCAATCTGCTTCATCGCGCCCGGCTTAAACATCCAGTCGTAGCTGTAGTTCACCCACTTCCCGTCCGGCTGTTTTTCCTGGGTTTCATTCCAGTCGGTATAGGCAATCAGCTGCACCAGATTGAGATCCATCCCCATCTTCGGCTCCAGCTCAGTTTTGATGCGCTTCAGTTCCGCGGCATCGAAACATTGCAGGAAAACCTTATCCTGCTTGCTGGTGTAGCCGTACTTTTTCAGTACCTCCAGCGTCTTCGCGGCAATGTCCTTTCCTTCCTGATGGTGGAACCACGGCGCTTTGATTTCCGGGTAGATACCGATATTTTTTCCTGTCGAGTGGTTCAGCCCCTGAACAAACTCGATCTCCTCTTCGAAGGTGTGAATACGGAAGTCAGACTTGCCCATCGGGAAACGTCCCGGATAGACCTGTACCTTCTTACCGTTTTCAATCTCGAAGCCCTCGGTAAACTTCAGCGAGCGGATCTCCGCCAGCGTGAAGTCGATAGCGTAGTAGCGACCATCTTTACGGGCGCGATCCGGGAAACGCTCCGCCACGTCCGTGACGCGGTCAAGATAGTGGTCATGCAGAACGACCAGCTGGTCGTCCTTCGTCATCACCAAATCCTGCTCCAGATAATCCGCGCCCTGAGCATAGGCCATCGCTTTTGCCGGCAGCGTATGCTCCGGCAGATAACCGCTGGCGCCACGGTGGGCGATCACGATCTTATCTGCCGCCAGCGCGGAGCCTGTCATCAGGCCCGCCAGCAGCAGGCCGGTTGCTAACTGAGTTAATTTCATCGCAATGCTCCTTATTGACGACGCGCCAGCACTTCGGCGTGGTGACGTTTTTCACCAATCATCACAACAACCAGCAGCAGTACCGCCAGCACGCTTCCGCCGATCATCACCATAAAGCCGCCGTCCCAGCCGAAGAAGTCAACGGTATAGCCCACAATGGCGCTCGCCGCGACCGAACCGCCGAGATAGCCGAACAGACCGGTAAAGCCCGCAGCCGTGCCTGCCGCTTTCTTCGGTGCCAGCTCCAGCGCGTGCAGGCCGATCAGCATAACCGGACCATAAATCAGGAAGCCGATAACGATCATACAGGCCATATCCACACCCGGATTACCCGGCGGGTTAAGCCAGTAAACGACCGTCGCGATGGTCACCAGCGTCATAAAGAACACGCCCGTTGCCCCACGGTTGCCCTTAAACACTTTGTCCGACATCCAGCCGCAGATCAGCGTGCCGGGAATGCCCGCGTATTCATACAGGAAATAGGCCCAGGAAGATTTATCCAGCGCGAAGTGCTTCACCTCTTTCAGGTAAGTCGGGGACCAGTCGAGGATGCCGTAACGCAACAGGTAGACAAACACGTTCGCCACCGCGATGTACCACAGCAGCTTGTTCGGCAGCACGTACTTCATGAAGATCTGCTTTGCCGTCAGCTCTTCTTCGTGCTTCTCGCTGTAATCATCCGGGTAGTCGTTTTTATACTCTTCGATCGGCGGCAGGCCGCAGGACTGTGGGGTGTCGCGCATCAGAGCGAAGGCGATAATCGCCACCAGAATGGCGCCAAAGGCTGGCATATAGAGCGCGGCATGCCAGTCGTTGAACCAGGCCATCCCCAGCAGGAACAGCAGCGGCGGAAGCCCGCCCCCGACGTTATGCGCACAGTTCCAGACCGATACAATTCCACCACGCTCTTTCTGTGACCACCAGTGAACCATGGTGCGTCCGCATGGCGGCCATCCCATCCCCTGGAACCAGCCGCAGAGGAACAGCAGCACGAACATGATGGCAATGCGGGCAGGAACACGCGCGGATTCGAACGATCCGACACCGACCCCATAATGAACTTTGAAAAACCGTACGCGATGGAGATCCCCGACAGCGCAAATCCCAGATCGCCGCGAGAGAAGCCCTGCTCCACCAGGTACGGCATGGCGAGCGCAAAGTTTTTACGTACCAGATAGTACGCCGCATACCCGAAGAAGATCCCGAGGAAGATTTGCCA
>OKSK01001845.1_pt1 | contig 9732 bp, 10 predicted proteins | sample 1606301 | NCBI WGS metagenome assembly OKSK01 (sample SAMEA3879557, study PRJEB24766) | human gut metagenome | biome: human-associated habitat; feature: feces | place: USA | collected 1985/1987
TGATTTTTGGCTACCTTAACCCACCGTCTAAAGCCAGTGGGATTGCGGTAGCCTTATTTCAACTGCACGGTTTTTCCATATATATTTCTTCTGTTTTCTTTGTATCTCCGATTGCACGGAAGCCATATTTTTCATAAAAGGCTTTTGCATCTTTTGTATGCAGCATTCCATACAGGTGCCCATTCTCTTTCATGATCCGATCCATCAAAATGGTTCCGAATCCCTGACTGCGGTACTTTTCTTCTATAACGAAATCCATCAGATAAAACGTCGTGACACCGTCTGTCAGAACCCTTGCAAATCCAATCTGTCTGTCTTTTCCGGCCATACTGCTTTCCTTGATTCTGCCTTCACCGGTGCCGGCTTTCAGAAACAGACCATATGGACAAGAATTCTCCATACTTTTCCGGATCCTCTCTTCCGTTCTGTCTTCTGCCCATTCTGTACTCCGTAAGAGATCTGTCACTTCCGACAGATGCATATTCTCTATATCTTTTCTGATATAGTAAGACGTTTCTCTGTCTTCTCCTTCTGCGGTGATCTTATCTTCCGATATCTGCCGGATCACTTCACGCAGCTTCATAAGATATGGATCTGCCATACATTCTTTTTCCCCGTAAGTCATCTGAAGATCATATTCCAGCGGAAGCCAGGTTGCAATATCCGCCTCGTTATGCTGGATCAAAGTCTCCATCTTATCCAGGGCATGCACGATCTTCGCTTCCATTGTCTCTTCTCTTTCCAGTTCCCCGAACAATTCATCCAACTCCTGCCGCTCTTTTCCCGGAAGCATTGCGGTCAGCAGTGTGAGCGCATCTCCTTCTGTTTCTCGGTCGTCATCCGTCTTCACAAATGCCGGAATATCACCGGTTAGCGCTTCCCCCAGATCATGGAACAGGCACATCTTCATCACCTTATCCATGTCACAATCCGGAAATTCTTCTTTTACCAGCCACGCAAATACACATAGACGGTACGTGTGTTCTGCCACACTTTCCCGCCTGTGATCTGTCATTCTGGAATGGCGCATATTACATTTCAGGTGTTCTGCCACACCCATAAAGTCTAATAATGTTTCTGGTCTCATTCTTCCTCTACTCGTTCAGATATTCCAACAGGCCCTGATATTCTTTTTTCATTAATCTGTTTCCATGCATATAGAAATGCTGCAGCTTATCGTAATCCTTCTCCATACGTGATACGGTCGGGATCAGTGGACGGATCACAAAGATTTTCCCTTCTTCTTCCAGCTTTTCGATCAGCTTCATCTGCCTGTTATATACCGCATTTCTTGTCATGATCGCATGTACCAGATTCGGATATTTTTTATAGGCTCTTTTATAAAGCTGTTCTGTTGCTTTTAGCGCTCTCTTCTTGCGGTAACCCGGATTTCTCGTCAGCACTACAACGATCTTGTCATTCCCTTTTTCCAATGCATGCTCGATCGGAATGGAGTCTGCAAGTCCCCCGTCCATATACGGAATTCCGTCTACATTTGCAATCGGTGCTGCAAGCGGCATACTGCTTGATGCACGACAGATCTTCATCAATCGGTCAGGATCTTCTGTTTCCGTCATATATTCTGCATTTCCAGTCAGACAGTTTGTCGTTACCAGCTCACAGTGCATCTCTGACTGAAAATATGTATCAAAATCAAATGGGATCAGTTCATTCGGATATTTATCAAAAATCAAATCCATATTCATCAGACTTTTCTCCCTGATCGTATCTTTCACTCCATTAATATACTTCATATCTTTTGTATTCGGAATCATACAGTCCCTTGTACGTCCCGGCTGTCTGGAAACATAATCTACTGCATTACATGCGCCGGCAGACACACCGATCACATCTGAAAAATAAATATCCTGTTCCATAAGGTAATCCAGAGCACCAGAAGTAAATATGCCTCTTGTTGCTCCACCTTCCAGTACGATTGTTGCTTTCTTAAGTGCCATGGTTTCTCCTCTTTTCTACTGCTATTTATATTGTGAGATTCTTAGTAACATTATAACTTTTTACAATGGAAAGAACAAGGATTAGTTCTTATACATTTTCACACAGTTTGCCCTGCTTTTTCGTATGCATTTTTCTATTTCAGTACTTGTCAGCACCCTTTCTTCTATGTTAATATATGGATTGGTATGTTCTTATTCACACGTATTTGAAAAAGGACAATTATAACAACGTAATCACAATTCTAATTTATTTACAAGGAGACTTTCAAATGATTAGTGCAAATAATGTAACCCTTCGCGTCGGGAAAAAGGCGCTGTTCGAAGATGTTAACATCAAATTCACAGAGGGGAACTGCTACGGAATGATCGGTGCGAATGGTGCCGGTAAATCTACATTTCTCAAGATTCTTTCCGGACAGCTTGAGCCGACATCCGGTGATGTAGTTATCTCCCCGGGCGAGAGACTTTCTTTCCTTCAGCAGGATCATTTCAAATATGACGAATTCCCTGTTCTTGATACAGTTATCATGGGAAATGCACGTCTGTATGAAATCATGAAAGAAAAAGAAGAAATTTACGCAAAAGAAGATTTCACAGATGAAGACGGAATCAAAGCAAGTGAGCTGGAAGCTGAGTTCGCTACAATGGATGGATGGGAAGCAGAATCTGATGCTGCCAACCTTCTGAACGGACTTGGTATCGAGACAGAGCTTCATTATAAACTGATGAAAGACCTGACAGGTTCTGAGAAGGTTAAGGTTCTTCTTGCACAGGCACTGTTCGGAAACCCGGATATCCTGCTTCTTGACGAGCCTACCAACTATCTGGATGAGGAGCATATTGCATGGCTGAAGCGTTATCTTCTGGACTACGAGAATGCATTTATCCTTATTTCACATGATATTCCGTTCTTAAATGAAGTCGTGAATATTATTTATCATATGGAAAATCAGGAATTGAACCGTTATGTGGGCGATTATGATCATTTCCAGGAAGTTTATGCAGTGAAGAAAGCTCAGCTTGAAGCGGCTTACCGTCGTCAGCAGCAGGAAATCAGCGAGCTGAAGGACTTTGTTGCAAGAAATAAAGCTCGTGTGTCTACAAGAAATATGGCGATGTCCCGTCAGAAAAAGCTGGATAAGATGGATGTGATCGAGCTTGCGGCAGAAAGACCAAAGCCGGAATTCCATTTCAAATATGGAAGAACTCCTGGTAAGATGCTTTTTGAGACGAAGGATCTTGTGACAGGATATGATGAACCATTATCTAAACCGTTGAATTTCTCTATGGAACGTGGACAGAAAATCGCACTTGTTGGAACAAATGGAATTGGAAAAACCACATTGCTGAAGAGTATTCTTGGATTGATTCCTTCTTTATCAGGAAGTGTTGAACTTGGTGATAACCTTGAACTTGGTTATTTTGAGCAGGAAGTAAAAGGAGAAAACCGTAATAGTTGTATTGAGGAACTGTGGCAGGAATTTCCTTCTTATACACAGTATCAGGTGCGTTCCGCGCTTGCAAAATGCGGACTTACAACGAAGCATATCGAAAGTCAGGTGCGTGTACTCAGCGGTGGAGAGCAGGCAAAGGTGCGTCTCTGTAAGTTGTTAAACAGAGATACGAATTTCCTTCTCCTTGACGAGCCGACAAATCATCTTGATGTGGATGCAAAGGATTCTCTCAAGCAGGCATTACAGGAGTACAAGGGAAGTATCCTTCTGATCTGTCACGAACCTGAATTTTATCAGGACGTGGTTGATGAAGTGTGGGATATGAGCCAGTGGACAACAAAAGTATTCTAAAAATTGCACAAATAGAGCTGCATGTGAATTATGCAATAATCACGAAAATGTTTGAAAATTTAAAAATCTCTTAAAATAATACTGAAAAAATGTTATACTACACACGTAGAGTCTGTTATAAAAAGGGCAGTACATTGTGGACAACAACAGTGTAAATAAAAAGAACAGGAGGTTTTGAAAATGCTCAGCAGAGGAGACGCAGTTGTATATAAGTGCAGAGGAGTGTACAAGGTAGAAGAAGTAGGAAAACTGGATTTTTCATTTGTGGATGGCAAGAAAGATTATTATACATTACAATCCATAGACAATCAGAGAGATAAGGCGTATGTTCCGATTGATGATGAGAAGAACATCCGTCGTCCGGTAAGTGAGCAGAAAGCGAAGGAACTGCTGGATAATCTTGCAGAGGTTGGTATATTGAATGTAAAGAATGAAAAGTACAGAGAACAGGAATACAAGGATTGTATCTCAAGCTTCTGTCCTGAAAACTGGGTCAAAGTGCTGAAGACATTGTATAGCCGAACAAAACGAAGAGGCAGCATGACAAGCATGGATAAGAAATATCAGCTGCTTTTGGAACATGCTCTTTCAAGTGAAATGAATTATGTTCTTGGAATTCCGGCAGGCGAGATGACAGAACTGATCAAAAAGAGTGAATAGTTACTAGAATTTAATAGAAAGAGGTCCGAAGCTACGGAAAATCAGGATTTTTCATTCAATAGCTGTCGGGCCTGGACTTGCGAAAAAAGCATGTGCATGATATACTTCTCCTGAATCTATTATTTTAGGAGAAGTTTTTCGTTTTTTTCTAGTAGATTGTCAAGAAAGCGAACGTACCGAAAGGAGAACAACAATGAAGATGCTGTCGATTGAGCAGGAACTTAAGAGTAACTCTTATCCAGGAAGAGGAATTATTATTGGTAAAAGCCCGGATGGAAAGAAGGCTGTCACTGCCTATTTTATTATGGGACGCAGTGAGAACAGTAGAAACCGTGTGTTTGTAGAGGACGGAGAGGGAATCCGTACACAGGCATTTGATCCATCGAAGCTTACAGACCCAAGTCTGATTATTTACGCACCGGTCAGAGTATTGGGTAATAAAACGATCGTAACAAACGGGGATCAGACAGATACGATTTATGAAGGAATGGATAAGCAGCTTACTTTTGAGCAGTCTCTTCGTTCTAGAGAATTCGAGCCGGATGGTCCGAACTACACACCACGTATTTCTGGTGTGATGCATATTGAGAATGGCAATTTCAATTATGCAATGTCAATCCTGAAGAGCAATAACGGAAACCCGGACAGTTGCAATAGATATACTTTTGCATACGAGAATCCGGCAGCCGGTGAAGCTCATTTTATTCACACTTATATGCATGATGGCAACCCGCTTCCAAGCTTTGAGGGAGAACCGAAGCTGGTAGAGGTGCTGGACAACATGGAAGAGTTTGCAGACCTTCTGTGGAACAGCCTGAATGAGGAAAATAAAGTGTCATTATTTGTCCGTTACATTGATATCGAGACAGGTAACTATGAGACAAAGATCGTGAATAAGAACAAATAAGGAGCGTAAAGACAGATGAAAGAATTAGAATTGAAATACGGATGTAACCCAAACCAGAAACCTTCAAGAATTTACATGAACGACGACAGAGAGCTTCCAATCAAGGTGCTCAGCGGACGTCCTGGATATATTAACTTCCTGGATGCGTTCAATGGATGGCAGTTGGTATCAGAACTGAAGAAAGCAACAGGACTTCCGGCCGCAACTTCATTCAAGCATGTATCACCAGCCGGAGCAGCTGTTGGTCTGCCACTGTCAGAGACACTGGCGAAGATTTACTGGGTAGATGATCTTGGAGAGCTCTCTCCACTTGCATGTGCTTATGCAAGAGCGCGTGGCGCAGACCGTATGTCTTCTTTCGGTGACTTTATTTCTCTGTCTGACGTCTGTGACGTTGATACAGCGCGCCTGATCAAGAGAGAGGTATCTGATGGAGTGATCGCACCGGGATATGAGCCGGAGGCACTTGAACTTCTGAAACAGAAGAAAAAAGGAAATTACAATATTATTCAGATCGATCCGGATTATGTGCCTGCACCGTTAGAGCACAAGGAAGTATTCGGAGTTACATTTGAGCAGGGAAGAAATGAACTGAATATCGATAAAGATTTCTTCTCAAACGTTGTGACAGATGTGAAAGAGATCCCGGATGCAGCGAAGATCGATCTTGCTATTTCAATGATTACACTGAAATATACACAGTCTAACTCTGTATGTTATGTAAAAGATGGACAGGCAATCGGAATCGGTGCCGGACAGCAGTCAAGAATCCACTGTACACGTCTTGCCGGACAGAAGGCAGATAACTGGTGGTTACGTCAGAATCCAAAGGTACTTGGACTTCAGTTCAAGGATGGAATCGGACGTGCAGACAGAGATAATGCAATCGATCTTTACATCGGAGAGGAATATATGGATGTTCTCGCAGATGGTGTCTGGGAGAATACATTTAAGGTAAAACCGGAAGTATTTACGAGAGAAGAGAAGAGAGCATGGCTGGACCAGCTGACAGGTGTTGCGCTTGGTTCTGATGCATTCTTCCCATTCGGTGATAATATTGAGCGTGCACATAAGAGTGGTGTAACTTATATTGCACAGCCAGGTGGATCTGTGCGTGATGATAATGTAATTGCTACATGTAACAAATACGGCATGGCAATGGCATTTACAGGAATCCGTCTGTTCCATCACTAGAAACTTAAGATAAGATGATAAAAGAACCGGGACTTTTGGTGAAGAACCGGCGGTATAGAAAGGCTGAAATATTATGGTGATAGAGACAAGAAGCCCGGAAGAGACATTTGCAGTCGGTAAAAGTCTTGGTGAAAAAGCATTCCCAGGTCAGGTGTTAACCCTGACCGGGGATCTTGGAGTTGGGAAAACGGTCTTTACTCAGGGACTCGCAGAAGGACTTGGGATTGAAGAACCGGTGAATAGTCCGACATTTACCATCGTTCAGGTTTATGAAGAAGGGCGTCTGCCCTTCTATCATTTTGATGTCTACAGAATCGGTGACATTGAAGAGATGGACGAGGTGGGATTTGAAGAATACGTGATGGGAGAAGGTGTCTCACTGATCGAGTGGGCGAATCTGATAGAAGAGATTCTTCCGGAACGTCGGACAAATATTCTGATCGAGAAGGATCTGACACAGGGATTTGATTATCGTCGGATCACAATCGAGGAACAATAACGATAAAAAATTAGAAGAATGGAACAAAGAGAAGGCTGTTGATACAGAGAACATTTTTACAGCAGCTGACAGAGGAAGGAAGCAAGACCATGAGAGTATTGGCGATAGACAGCTCAGGACTGACAGCAACGGTTGCAGTCGTTGAGGATGAACAGACAATTGCGGAGTATACCGTGAATTATAAGAAGACACATTCGCAGACACTTCTGCCGATGATTGATGAGGTAAAGAAGATGATCGATCTGGATCTGTCCAGCATTGATGCCATTGCTGTGTCAGGAGGACCTGGCTCTTTTACCGGGCTTAGAATCGGATCTGCTACTGCGAAAGGACTGGGACTTGCTCTTGGAAAACCTCTGATCCATGTTCCGACAGTGGATGCACTGGCCTATAATGTTTATGGATGTGGCGACTTGATCTGCCCGATCATGGATGCCAGAAGAAAACAGGTTTATACAGGATTGTATTCATTTTCACATGAAGTGAAAGATGGAACACATCTGACAGAGGCTGCATTTCATGTGGAAGAACAGCAGATGGCGATTGCAGTAGAAGAGTTGATCGGTAAGCTGAATGCGTATAAACGTCCGGTTGTATTTTTGGGAGACGGAGTACCAGTGTATTGTCAGATGCTTGAAGAGGGACTTGAAGTCCCGTATTCATTTGCCCCATCATACATGAACCGTCAGAGAGCGGCTGTAGTAGGAGCACTTGGTATTGCGTATTATTATGCGGGAAAATATGAGACAGCAGAGGCGCATAAGCCGGATTATCTGCGTGTGTCTCAGGCAGAGCGCGAACGTGCTCAGCGTGAAAAGGAAGCAAAGACAGAAGTGCGTGAGATGACGATTGAAGACGGTGCTGTAGTTGCTGAGATTGAGCACCAGTCATTTTCTGATGCCTGGAGCGAGAAGGCGATTCTCGAGACACTGGAACAGAACAATAGTGTCTGCTTTGTTGCGGAAAAAGCAGGGAAAAGAGTAGGATATCTGCTTGGCTATACTGCGGTTGATGAAGTGGAGATTGCAAGAATCGCAGTGATTGATGAGATGAAACGTCAGGGGGTTGGCCATGCATTAATGCTAGCTTTGAAGGCGTGGAGTAAAGAACATCAGATTGCAAAGGTTCTGCTGGATGTAAGAGAAAGTAATCAGGCAGCAGGAGCATTTTATGTGAGAGAAGGATTCGTAAACGATGGAGTTCGCAAAGCATTCTATCAGGATCCGAAGGAAGATGCAGTACTGATGAGTCTGGAAATAGATAAATAACCAGCAGTTTCCAGTGGAAATTGCGAAAACTGTTTTGTATAATTGAGGCGTAACAAAGGAAGAAAACAGGAATATTCCGTTTTTGTAAATTACAATGATGAGTAACAACATAATTGCTGCTCACAGGAGGAAAACGTATGCGCCAGTATCAGTTGAAAGAAACAAAAGAAATTACGAAAATTATTTGTAACCGGTGTGGAAAAGAAACAAAAGTTGTGAGTGGGATTCCGAAAAGAGAGATGCTTCATGTAGAGCATACCTGGGGTTATTTTTCTGGAAAAGATGGAGAAAGCTGCAGTTTTGATCTGTGCGAGGAGTGTTTTGATGAAATTACAAAGGGGTTCCTCATTCCAACCGAATGTAAAGATGAATGAAAGAGTCTGGCTTGCAGTTTCGGGCAAACCGTAATGGACCAGAAGATAGAGGAATATTATGTTAGATGTATGTTTGCTTGGAAGTGGTGGGATGATGCCGCTTCCTTATCGTTTCCTTACTTCCTTAATGACAAGGTTTAACGGAAGCAGTCTGATGATTGACTGCGGAGAAGGAACACAGGTAGCTGTAAAAGAGAAGGGCTGGAGTTTTAAACCAATCGATGTGATCTGTTTCACTCATTATCATGGGGATCATATCAGTGGACTTCCGGGTCTTCTACTTACAATGGGAAATGCAGACCGTAGGGAACCGTTGACACTGATCGGACCGAAAGGCCTTGAAAGGGTTGTCAGTTGCCTGCGCGTAATTGCGCCGGAACTGCCATTTCCAATCATTTATCAGGAGATTCAGGGAGCGGAGCAGACATTTGAGTTAAATGGATACCGGTTGAAAGCATTTCGTGTGAACCATAATGTACTTTGCTATGGTTATACGATTGAAATTGACCGCGCCGGTAAGTTTGATGTGGAGCGTGCCCGTGCAAATGAGATTCCGCAGAAATACTGGAGCCGTCTGCAGAAGGGTGAGGTGATTGAGGATGGAGGCCGCGTCTTGACACCGGATATGGTTCTTGGTCCGCAGCGAAAAGGAATCAAGCTGACGTACTGTACCGATACGCGCCCGGTACCGGTAATCGCAGAATGTGCGAAGCAGGCGGATCTCTTTATCTGTGAGGGCATGTATGCAGAGAAAGAGAAAGAGGCAAAGGCTCGTCAGTACAAGCATATGACTTTTTATGAGGCTGCAAGTCTGGCAAAAAGTGCAGAAGCCAGAGCTATGTGGCTGACCCATTTCAGCCCATCCCTGACAAAAGCAGAAAGCTATATGGACGAAGTGCGCAAAATTTTTCCGGAGGCATCCCTTGGAAAAGACGGCCGCAGCATAGAACTGGAATTTGAAGAAAACTGATCATGGTCAGATGGAGAGACAGGGCATTTGTTTGATAAACAGATAAAAGGATAAACAGATAAAAGTGTCGTATCAGATGCGGCAGATGGGAGAATAT
>OKSK01001858.1_pt1 | contig 9694 bp, 8 predicted proteins | sample 1606301 | NCBI WGS metagenome assembly OKSK01 (sample SAMEA3879557, study PRJEB24766) | human gut metagenome | biome: human-associated habitat; feature: feces | place: USA | collected 1985/1987
TGTGTTCCCGCGCGTGAAGGTCGGCGTCGGCGCGCCGAGCCATCCGGACTACGACATGGTGGACTGGGTGATCGGCAGCTTCTCCGCGCAGGAGAGGAAGATCGTGGACGAGGCGCTCGACCGCGCGCTCGACGCGGCGGAGTGCATCATCTCCCGCGGCGTGACCGAGGCGCAGAACCGCTTCAACTGAGAAAACGCTGCGCGGCGGGCGGCAGAGCCGCCTGCGCGAAAAGTTTATCATTCGTTTATTTACTTTTCTCCTCCGGCGTAGTATACTGCCGGAGGAGAAGTTCTTTTCGGACATCTCAGGAGAACACGGAAAACGATGTGTGTGGGTACAGACCGTCCGACCGGGGACGATCTGCGCCCTTTTGCGCGTTGCGGCGAAAAAGGAGGGGACATTCATGCAGGAGCTGAACCGGCAAATGATGGCGCTACCGGAGCTGCGGGAGCTGGAGGAGATCATCCGCTTCGGCACGGGGCCGGCGGCGGTCAGCGGCGTGAGCGGCGTACACCGCGCGATGCTCGGCGCGGCGCTGCGGCAGGAGACCAAGCGTCCCCTCGCCGTCCTCTGCGCCGACGAGCAGGAGGCGCGGCGCATGGCCGCAGATCTCGCCGCCCTGACAGGGGAGGAGTGCGTGACGCTCTTTGCCCGCGAATGGCAGCTGCGCGACCGCGTTTCTGCCTCCCACAGCTTTGAGCAGGAGCGGCTGGACGCGCTGTGCCGCATGGCGTTCGGCAGGACGGGCATCGTCGTGGCGACGGTGGACGGTATGCTGCAGCGCACGCTGCCGCCGACGGCGCTGCGCGACGCGGTGCTCACGCTCCGGCTCGGGGAGGAGCACGATCTGCGCGCGCTCGCCGAACGCCTGACCGCCGCGGGCTATGTCCGCTGCGAGCAGGTCGAGGGCGCGGGGCAGTTCGCCGTGCGCGGCGGCATTTTAGACGTCTATTCCCCGATGAGCGCACCGGTGCGCGTCGAATTTTTTGATACCGAGATTGACGCGATGGGCGAGTTTGACGTCGCCACGCAGCGCCGCACGAAAAACCTTGAGGAGCTGACTGTTCTGCCCGCCGCCGAGGTGCTGCCCTTTGCCGCCGAGGGCGGACGGGACGCGATGCTCGCGCGTATGGAGCACGCCGCGGCGCAGCTGGCAAAAAAGGTGACCACGGAAAAGACCGCCGCAGCGATCCGCGCGGATATGGACCGCCTGCGCGAGGGCCTGCCGCTCCTCCGGCGTGCTGCCCTTTGCAAATGCGATGCAGCCCAGCGCACCGTTGCAGGCGGCAAACGCAAGGATGTACATCTCGTGCTCCCGCGCAAAATCAGCCCGTTCCATCATTCCGTTCGCCCCATCCACCCGATTGCGGACAGACTCGGTGTGCATAATGCTGCCGCTCCGCTGGACGTAGTAGTACATCCCCTTTTTGACCATCGCGATCCGCTCGCACTGCCAATAGAACAGGTGGGCCGTGAATTCATCTTCATGGAGCCTGCCTTCCGGGAAACGGATGTCCTCAAAAAGGCTCCTGCGGTACAGACGGTTCATCACAGTCACATAGTACCAGTTCTGAGGGCCGCTCAGCCGCTGCAAAGCTTCCCTCCCCGTCAGGACCTCGTCCTTTGTGATGGGAGAGGTGCGGGGAAGAGGCGTCCCGTCCGGCGTCACATAGGCGAGGCTGCACACGGCCATCTGAGCGTCGTGCTCTGTTGCCGCCCGGTAAAGTGTCTCATACATCTCCGGGGCCGCGTAGTCGTCGGAGTCCATAAATCCGATCCACTCGCCCCTGGCCAGCTCCAGCCCGGCGTTCCGGGCCGCGCTCAGACCGCCGTTCTTCTGCCGACGGAGCCGGATGCGGCTGTCCCGGGCCGCATAGTCCTGCATGATGTCCCAGCTGCCGTCCGGTGAGCCGTCGTTCACCACGATGATCTCAAGGTTCCGCCACGTCTGGGCTAAAAGGCTGTCCAGACATTTTGGCAGGTACTTCTCCACGTCATAGACTGGCACGATGACAGAGATCAAGGGTTCATTTTTCTCCATTCTGTATCTCCTTTTACGTTCTCTTCTGTATCCGTTTGGCCAGCTTCCACATCCGCCGGGCCGCATAGTCCTGCATGATGTCCCAGCTGCCGTCCGGTGAGCCGTCGTCCACCACGATGATCTCAAGATTCCGCCACGTCTGGGCCAAAAGGCTGTCCAGACATTTCGACAGGTACTTTCCCACGTCGTAGACTGGCACGATGACAGAGATCAAGGGTCCATTTTTCTCCATTTTATTTTCCGCCTCTCTTCAAGATAGCCAGCGCTCTGCCCTTAAGCTGGGCGAAGGCCGGCGTCTTCCGGCAGAACAGCACCATGACCACCGCGAACAGCAGAGTGTAGAGGATGCCGTCCAGCAGGAACCAGAGGATATTTTTTGCCGGGCAGAACTTCACCCAGCCGTAGGACACCGCCGCCAGCGCCGTCACCATGGCCGCACGCTGGGCGTACCGCACAAAATAATCCCGCAGCTTCTTCTGCCACTCGTCCCGGATGCCGTAGCGCATCAGAATATAAGGCTCCACCCAGACGCAGGTGCACACACTGCTGATGACCGTGCCGCCGAGGATGCCCGCCACGCCGAACTTCTGCACCAGCAGCAGCGAGGTCGTCAGGTTTATGACCGACTCGAACAGCGGCTTATACCGGTCGTACCAGAACAATCCTTTCGCCTCCCGGAACATCAGGTTGACCTTCCGCTGGCCCGAAATATAGAATTCCATCACGAGGACGGCCACCGTCGCCACCGAGAAGCAGTAGTCCGGGCCGAAGCAGATGGTGATGAAGGAGTTGAACAGTGCAAAAAAACCCGCCGTCCAGTAGGCATAGATGACAAAAAAGAGCAGATCCAGCTCCTGATAGATGCCGTAGACCCGCGTTTCGTCCTCGATGGCGCCCAAGTTGCCCAGACTGCCGGTAAAGGCATTGGAGAATTTGTCCATCAGGTTGTTGATGCCGGACAAAACGAGCTTATAATTCGAGTAGATACCCACCGACAGCAGGCCCACGAAGCTGGACATCAAAAGGCTGTCGGTGTTCCGCACGATGACCGTGCCCAGCTTGTGGAAGCTCATCGCGCCAATGTTCCGCAGGATGCCGAAGAACTCCTCCCGCTCAGGCAGCTCCTTGCACTCCTTCAGGTAGGGGTACTCCTTGTCTGCCTTACAGGACACGATGATGTTCGGGATGAACTGCAGCACGAACTGCACCAGCAAGTAGAGGATAAAGTTCCGGGTCAGGACGATGATGACGATTTGGAGGACGGTCTTGATTGCGTCGCAGAGCACCGCCCAGAGGTTTTTCACATAGGCCTTCTGGTAGGCCAGAAAGATGGAGTTTTTGTAGCTCAGCAGATAGGAGCACACCGAGTTTGCCACATACATCAGGTAGATGAGCTTTAAATTCTCGATGCCGCCGCTGTCCTTGATGAAGAAGCCCAAGAAAGGCATCAACGCAAGGCCCACCAGCAAAACGATCACCGCGACGACGCGGTATAGTATCTTATAAAGGTTCATCAGCTGGGCCAGCTTGCGCTTATCGTCCTTAGCCGCAGGTTCATACAGGCTGAAGATCATGGCCGTGCCAATGCCCAGTTCTGCAAGGTTCAGCATCCCCAGCACATCGGTGAACAGGCCGTTGACGCCCAGATAGGCCGCCGACAGATAGTGGATGAACACCATCCGCCCAATGAACCCCAGTACTTGATTGAGCAGCTGTCCGCCGATGTTGACCACCATGTTGATGAGGGTGTAACGTGTCCGCATTTTTCTTTTGGTTCCTTCCCGGAGTTTTTTCTTTTATGATACCATTTTACAGCGGCGCTTTCAATGATCTCTCACCCCTCCGCGTCCAGAAGCTCGGTCCGGAGCCGAGCGATGAGCCGCTCCATCAGAGCCACCCGGTTGAAGGGGGTCATGAGGTAGAAGCCGTCGGCGTAGGGCAGGGCCTCCCGAGCCATCTGCATCGACACCTCAAGGCCCAGCGCCTCGCCCTGCTCCCGGTCGAGGCCCGCAAAGCGCTGGATGATGTCCTCCTCCACATGGATGCCGTTGATCTCATTTTCCATGAAGATGGCGTTCCGCTGGCTGACCACCGGCATGATGCCGGCCAGGATCTTCGCCCGTTCGCCCAGCGTCTGGCGGGCCTTGCGGAGATTTTCCACTGCCTGTGCCGAGAGCACCGGCTGGGTCAGGAATCCCGCCATCCCGTTTTCCAGCTTTTCCACGGCCCGGCGGAGTTCCACGTCGAAATTCCGGGCGTTGAGGTTCAATGCGCCGAACACCGTCATAGGCGAGGGCATCTCCCGGCCCTCCCCGGCCAGAGAGACGATGTACTGGGCCAGCTTGCGGGAGTTGAACTGGTAGACATTCTTTACCTCGTCCCGCTCTGCGGTGGGGATGGGGTCGCCGGTGATGGCCAGCACCTCCCGCACGCCCTCGGCGTAGAGGCCCAGCAGAAGGGCTTTCGTGGCGTTCAGATTGCGGTCGCGGCAGGTCATGTGAGGCAGGGCACACATTCCCAGCTCCCGATGCACCCGGCAGGCCACGAGGGAGGAATCCATCCGGGCCTGTGCGATGGGGCAGTCGGCGATGGTCAGCAGGTCGGCACCTGCGGCCTGCAATCTCCGTGCGCCGTCCAGATAGCCGCTCAGGTCGGCCACCCGGGGAGAGTCCAGCTCAATGGCGATGACTTTTTCGCCTTTGTCCAGCTTCCGCAGGAAGGCGTCGTCTTTTTCCACCTCCGGCGCGGCGACGGTGGAAAGTTTTGCGGCCGGGGCGGCTCCAGTCTGCCGGGGCAGAGCATCCAGCTCTGCCCGCAGGGCTGCAATGTGGGCAGGGGTCGTGCCGCAGCAGCCGCCCAGAATGCGGACACCGGCGGCAGCGATCTGGCCCATCTCCCGGGCAAAATACTCCGGCTTGCCCTGATACAGCACCCGCGCCCGGGTGACGACCGGATAGCCCGCGTTGGGCATCACCGACAGGGGCAGCCGCGTCTCGCCCAGCCCCTGCACCAGCTTCTTCATCGCGCCCGGAGCCGAAACGCAGTTCAGGCCCACGGCATCCACCACGCCGCTGCCCTCCATCCGGTGCAGCAGGTCGCGGAACAGCAGGCCCTCGCGGGTGTAGCCGTCCGGCAGCACCGCGAAAGACACCATAATGAAGGCGTCCGGCACAGCTACCCGGAGGGCCTTCACAGCCTCCACCACGCCCACATCCGAGCTGAGCGTCTCAAAAAGAAAATTCTTTGCCCCCAGCGCCGCGAACTGCTGGGCTGCAAGGCCGTAGGCACTGCTGGCCGGGGCGGCCTCTGTGTCCAGAGCCGGGCCGAGGTCCGCAAAGACGGCAGCGTCCTTCTCGGCGGCGGCGTCGCAGGCCAGCTTCCAGCCCGCCTCGGCCAGCTCTTCCCAGCCCGGCATCTGGGCCGCTGCCATCCGGGGCAGGCCGAAGGTGTTGGTCTTGATGGCCTGTGCGCCCGCCGCCAGATACTCGGCGTGGACCCGCTTCACCCCTTCAGGGTCGGTGAGGTTCGCCAGCTCGCATTCTACGCCCGGCGCGGCTTTATAATAGGTACCCATGCCGCCGTCGAACAGCAGCGGCTTATGGGCAAGATACTCTCGGATGTCCGTCATCATAAGGTTCTCCTTTTCCTTCGTTTTTCCCTCTATTTTTCCCGGCTCCCCCGGGACGGAGCTTTTGTGCAGTCATCTTCAGTTTAATGAAGTTTGCGCACTTGTCAAGCATTTTTGTCTCTCAATGGCCCATTTTTGCTTGCACCGGAGCCGCTTTTGTGCTATTCTATGCATATTTATAGCAGTTTGGAGGAATGTATCATGCGCCACGCCGGCACACAGGAGATCGAAACGCCGCGGCTGCTTCTGCGCCGCCTTCTGCCGTCCGATGCCCCGATGATGTACGCCAACTGGGCCAGCGACCCGGAGGTCACCCGCTGGCTGCGCTGGACGCCGCATAAAGATGTGGCCGAGACGCGGGAGCTGCTGGCCGCATGGGCGCTGCTCTACCCCAACGAGGACTACTACCAGTGGGCCATCGTGGAAAAGGCCTCCGGGCAGGTGTTCGGCTCCATCAGCATCTACAACAGCCTTGCGGGCGAGCCGCAGCAGAAGGCCGAGTGGCCCGGGCGGGATATTTCCGAGGGCATCTGGGAGCCGGGCTACTGCATCGGCAGAGGCTGGTGGAACAAGGGCTATACCACCGAGGCGCTGGACGCTTTAGTAGAATACTGGTTCAAGAATACGGACAGTAATTGGCTCGCCTGCTGCCATGCCGCCGAAAATCCCGCCAGCGGCAGGGTCATGACCAAAGCAGGCTTCGTTTACGACCATGACGCAGAGTACCACAAATTCGACGGCTCCCCCGTCCCCTGCAGATGCTATGCAGTGACAAGAGAGCATTATCTGGAACGAAAGGAATCATTTTGAGCGAACTTTACGATATTTTAGTGGAAACACCCCCGACGAAGGTAATTTTGCTGGCCCTCGATCAGGGCCTGTGGGACTGCGAGCGCAGCCTCGCCGAGCTGGCCGCGCTGTGTGAGGCCAACCACATGGAGGCCGTGGCCGAAGTCACCCAGAAGCGCCAGACCCCCGAGACCGGCATCGTGCTGGGCAGCGGCAAGCTGGAAGAAGCCGCCGCTGCCGCCGCAGAGCTGGGGGCCGTGTGCGCCGTCTTTGACGGCGAGCTGACCGGCAGCCAGATCCGCAACATCTCCACTGCGCTGGGAGGCCTCGAGGTCATCGACCGCACCATGCTCATCCTCGAGATCTTCCGCAGCCGCGCTGTGACCAACGAGGGCAAGCTTCAGACCGAGCTGGCCCTGCTGCGCTACCGCCTGCCCCGCTTACAGGGCATGGGCGAGAGCCTGAGCCGTCAGGGCGGCGGTGGCGGCGGCGGCGGCGGTGCACGCCGCGGTGCCGGTGAGACCAAGCTGGAGCTGGACCGCCGCCACGTCCACGCCCGCATTGACGCGCTGGCCGAGAAGCTGGCCGAGATGGAAAAGCGCCGGGGCGAGAGCCGGAAGGCCCGCGCCAAGACCGGGATGCCGGTGGTCAGCCTCGTGGGCTACACCAATGTCGGCAAATCCAGCCTGATGAACGCCCTCTGCGGCCCCAGCGTCGCCGAGGCAGATATGCTCTTCGCCACCCTCGACCCCACCAGCCGGAAGCTCGTCCTGCCCAGCGGGATGGCGGTGCTGCTGGTGGACACCGTCGGCTTCGTCTCCCGCCTGCCCCACAATCTGGTGGAGGCCTTCAAGTCCACGCTGGAAGAGGCCGCATGGTCGGACGTCATCGTCCGGGTGGCCGACGCAGGCGACGAGCAGCGGGAAGAGCAGCTGGCCGTCACCGACGAGGTGCTGGACGGCCTCGACTGCGCCGACATCCCCCGCCTGACCGTCTACAACAAGTGCGACAAGCCCGGTGCACTGAGCTTTGACCCCGACATCCTGCTCACCAGTGCCAAGACCGGCTACGGACTCGATAAGCTGCTGCAAAAGCTGGACGAGACCCTCAGCGACCGCGTCCACACCATCCGCGTCCTGCTGCCCTACGACAAGCTGGGCCTCGCCGCCCCCATGCGGGAGCGCGGCAGCGTCCAGCTGGAGGAGTACCGCGAAGACGGCCTCTACCTTGAGGGCATCGTAAAGACCGAGGACCTCCACTGCTTCGAGGGCTACCTCGTCTGACATCCTGCACCCAAAAAGAGCCAGACTCAGCCTGAGTCTGGCTCTTTTGCTGTCTTGGCAGGCGGTCAGCCCGCAGCCGGGGGCATTTCCGCCATCAGCTGGTCGTACCGTCCGGTAAAGACCCGTTCCGGCAGGGCCGCAGTCAGGGCGAGGGCAGCGGTCAGCCGCTCCTCGTCGGTCAGCTCTGCTTCCACCGGCGGGAAGTGGGCAAGCACCTCGTCCAGCTGCTTTCTGACCTCCCGGGCCACAAAGATGCCCCGGTCGGTGAGGTAGATCTTGCCGTAATATTCCTTGACGATCATTCCCCGCTCCATCAGCAGATTCATCACCCGCACTACCGAGGGCTTGGTCACGCCCAGCTTCTCGGCAATGCTGCGGGAGCTGATGTCCAGATGGGTCTGCGAGACCTCATAGATGGCCAGCAGGTAGCGCAGGTGTGCCGGCGTCAGTTCCATCTCGTATCACTCTCTTTTCGTTCTGTTACACTAACTCTCGATTTTCAAAAGGGGCGCGGGCCAAAGCTCTGACCCGCGCCCCCTTCTCTTCCATTATTGCTCAGTGGCAGCCGCCCTTGCAGCTGCTGCAGCTTCCGCCGCAGTCACAGCCGCCGCTGCATCCACTGCAGCCGCCGTGCTTATGAGAGTGCCATGTGATCCAGCCCACACCGCCAAACACGATGGCTCCGACGATGATCGTCGGCAGATTGAAATTCGCAGCCAGAAACTCCATCATAAAAATGCACTCCTTTCAGCGCGTTTTGAGAAATTTTTACTTGATCTTGGAAACGTCGATCTTGACTTCGTTGTCGTTCACATACTTGTTGGGACGGAACATCAGATACAGGAAGGCAGCGACGATGACCACGGCCACGACGGTGAAGAAGTTGAAGCCGACTTCACCGGTGATGAGGCCGCCCAGCTGGTACACGACCAGAGCAGAGCAGTAGGCCAGTGCGCACATATAGCCAATGGCGAATGCCGTCCACTTGCCGTTGTTCATCTCACGCTTGATCGCACCCATAGCAGCGAAGCAGGGAGCGCACAGCAGGTTGAAGATCATGAATGCATAAGCGCTCAGAGCGGTGTAATCTGCCGCAACGAGGCTCCAGATCTCATCGCCGTTCTCAGACAGCTCCTCGCCGCCGAAGTGATACAGAACGCCGAAGGTACCGACGACATTCTCCTTTGCGATCAGGCCGGAGACAGAAGCGACCGTTGCCTTCCAGTTGCCGAAGCCCAGAGGAGCGAAGATCCAAGCGACTTTGGTGGCGATCGCTGCCAGCACAGAGTTGTCCTGATCCTCCACCATGCCGAAGGTGCCATTCTCGAAGCCGAAGCCCTGCAGGAACCACAGGACGACGGTAGCAGCCAGAATGACGGAGCCTGCACGCTTGATGAAGGACCAGCCGCGCTCCCAAGTAGCGCGGAAGACATTGCCCCAAGCGGGGATATGGTATGCGGGCAGCTCCATGACAAAGGGAGCAGGGTCGCCTGCAAAGGCCTTGGTCTTCTTCAGGATGATGCCGGAGCAGATGATGGCAGCCATGCCGATGAAGTAAGCGGAGACAGCCACCAGAGAAGAACCGCCGAATACCGCACCTGCGATGAGGCCGATGATGGGCATCTTTGCGCCGCAGGGGATGAAGCAGGTGGTCATGATGGTCATGCGGCGGTCGCGCTCATTCTCGATGGTACGGGAAGCCATGACGCCCGGGACGCCGCAGCCCGTGCCGACCAGCACGGGGATAAAGCTCTTGCCGGACAGGCCGAACTTGCGGAAGATACGGTCCATGATGAAGGCGACACGGGACATATAGCCGACATCCTCCAGAATGGACAGCAGGAAGAACAGGACCAGCATCTGGGGAACGAAGCCCAGAACTGCGCCGACACCGGCGACGATGCCGTCCATGATCAGGCCGTACAGCCAGCCCGCCACGCCGATGCTCTCCA
>OKSK01001859.1_pt1 | contig 9693 bp, 6 predicted proteins | sample 1606301 | NCBI WGS metagenome assembly OKSK01 (sample SAMEA3879557, study PRJEB24766) | human gut metagenome | biome: human-associated habitat; feature: feces | place: USA | collected 1985/1987
GTCGTTCTGCAATTTGGAACTATGATTATGATATTTGTCTTCAAAATCATGTCCACAGATTACGCCCATGTGTAAATGGTATTTGTGAATATGTGTATCACTTTATCTACCTATTAAAAGAAAGTAATAACTTATCCTCTGTAGGAACTGCAATGCCTGGACTTTCAGCGAACCGTTTAAAAGGGTTGTTATTACCATTTCCCCCTCTTCCTGAGCAAAATAAAATTGTTGCTAAGTTAGGAGAACTCTTACCACAAGTAGAAAAATATAGTAAAGTTCAGAACTGTTTGGATGAGCTGAATGTAACAATAAATGATAAGTTAAAGAAGTCTATTCTTCAAGAGGCAATTCAAGGAAAACTTGTACCGCAGATTGCAGAGGAAGGCACAGCCCAAGAGTTACTTGAACAAATAAAATTGGAAAAGCAGAAGCTCGTCAAAGATGGTAAGTTGAAGAAGTCTGCTTTGACTGATTCTATTATCTTCAAAGGTGACGATAACAAGTATTATGAGCAGGTAGGTAAAAAGTGCTTAGATATAACAGAACAGATACCTTTTGAAACTCCCAAGAATTGGGTATGGACAAGACTTTCTCATATTGCAAACATTTACACTGGCAACAGTATTAGTGAAACTGAAAAGAAATCAAAATTTACAGATGTTATAGGACGTTATTATATTGGAACTAAGGATGTTGATTTTAATAATCGGATTATTTACGATAATGGCATTGCGATTCCAAAACAATATGAACCTGATTTTAGACTTGCTCCCAATAACTCAATATTGATGTGTATTGAAGGTGGAAGTGCCGGAAGAAAAATTGCAATACTGAATCAAGATGTATGTTTTGGGAATAAGTTATGTTGTTTCTCACCATTTGTTGGAATCGGGAAATACATGTACTATTATCTACAGTCACCATCGTTCTTTGAACTATTTAACCTAAATAAAACGGGCATTATAGGTGGTGTAAGTATAGCAAAAGTAAAAGAAATATTAATACCATTACCTCCGATTAAAGAACAACAACGCATTGTTGCTCAAATAGAAAAACTATTTGAGCAACTGCGATAGTTCATTTATCCGTTTTGCAATACGCTGCTGTTCTTGATAAGGTGGAATACCAATAGGCAGATTGTAGAATAACTCTTTATTGAGGTGCGGAATAGCCGCACCTCTTTTTGAATTTCTCAAATCCTCTTTATAGAACAGAATGAAAGCCAAAATATATGGTTTCCACATAGCCGAAGAGAGCCATAACTGTTTGAATGTACTCCCCATATACCCATCTTGCGGAACAGTGAAAACTTCACCTGAATTTTCACCATCTACAAGAATGATGTTATCTCCGGCATAGACAAATTTTCCTTTCTCTACAATGGTAGCAGATGATTTACCACGTAGGTATTTTGCATCCAGACAGATGCCCTTTCCGTTTCTTTTTTCACCGTCTATCAGTTGGCATATATCTTTCAAACGTAGCACAGACCAATTGTTAGGATATTCAAAAGGAAGCTCAATCTCAACGGTTTGCGCATTTATCCTCTCATAATACTTGTTATCGTCACCACGAAAGATAACAGAATCAGTCAAAGCAGACTTCTTCAACTTGCCTTCTTTAATGAGTTGCTGCTTTTCCAATTTTATCTGTTCAAGTAACTCTTCGCCAGTTCCTTCTTCTGCTATTTGTTGTACAAGCCGACCTTGAACAGCTTCTTGTAGGATGGATTTTTTGAGATTTCCTAGAAGCTCTACATTTAATTTATCTAATGCCTCTTGAGATTTTGCATATCGATCGATAAAAGGTAATATTTCTTGAAGTTTTTTATCTATTTCATATTGCTCGTTAGTAGGTGGAAGTGGAATTAGAAGATTTAATATATGCTCACGGCTAATTCCAGGGATAACACCTTGTGCATTAGAAATTATCGTTTGCAAATTAGCTTCAACTACAGATTTAACATATGATAGACTTATCGCATTGGAGAAATTTCTAATAATTTGAATTTGTCTAGCAATATGTATTTTATCTACATTACAGATGCACATTTTCCCAACTCCTGAACCTTTACAAACAATAAGTAAATCTCCTAATTTTCCTATTACCGTAGGAGTTTCAGTCCAACGATTTATTGCCAAATTCCCATTCACAATATTACTTGCTCCTGTAATATAGGGAATTCCTTGATTACTCGAATTATACTTTTCAGGAATAAAGTCTTGCCCTGATAGCAGTTCTATAACATTTGACAGTTTACTCCATTCCCATCCCTTTGGAATCTCAAACGGAATCTCCTCGTCAATGCACTTCACCTCCCCGGTAGCGAGAAACTTCTCATAATAGGAATTGTCCTCACTACGGTAAATGATAGATTCGTTTTTATCTTTTTTAATTTTCTTTTCCTTGACCAGTCTAGCTTTTTCGGCTCTGATACGTTCAAGAAGTACAGATGCCGGTTCGTCATTAGGATCTTGCGGTACAAGTTTGCCCTGTATCGCCCACTGGAGTATGCTGTTTTTTAATTGCTTTCCGTTCATTTTTAATCCTCTGCTTGTACTCTATATGAGAAATACTTTGAGTCTATTTTTACTCCATTTTTAAGTTTGGAATCCATCTCCTTATTCATTGTTGGGAGGAAAGAAAAATAATTCTGAATAGCAGACATAATACCTGCATTGCAACTCTTGTTTTTTACCCAATTTTGAGGAATGAAACTTTTATTATTCTGCTCGCAATTGTTTTTTTCTGCCGAAATAGCACTGTTTAAACAGTTTGCCGCAATATTAATTATGCTGTCAACAAGATTGTTTTCAGAAGCAACTTTTAAGCACTCACTCGGTGATGGTACATTTGTTTGATTGTTACATTTAGCAAAAACCATTGATATGGCAAAAAGAAGATGGTATGGAGCATAAGCCTTCATTGTTAGTAGTTCCTCTTCCAGTCCTAATGGGTTTTCCTGAGTCCATGCATCCATTATTTTTCTCATCCAAAACGATAGAGCATAAGCATCTTCAGGCAAATAGTCGTTCTTGAACAATGTATTGAAATACTTGTCAAAAATCTTAGTTTCACCATAAGATAAATTAGGTCTTTGCATGTACCAAGCTGTAAGATTCTTTCCTAAATATGATAACTCTATGCAGTACTGTTTGTCCTTGTCGGCTGGAATAATTTCACCTCTTTTGGTTGCAAAGAATCCATTAGAATATTTTGCTTCGTATGCCTTTTTGAGTTTTAATATCTGCTTACTGTTACTGCGTAAATCTCTTGCCTTTACAGCACTTTGCGTGTTTGTGTTAATGCTAATAGAATCAGCCCTGTCTCTTTGTGGAATTTCATAAAATCTGAATAGAACATAAGCATCATCACGCTTTCGTACATTCTCACTACAACTTAAAATAGTATTCAATGATTGACATCCATTTACAACATTCAATCCATAAAGTTTAAACTCACCATTGCCACATTCTTCAATTTTGTTACAAATGGCAGTGATTCCATTATGAAAAAAGAAGAAGTCACCACATTTATTCGGATCGTTTATGGTTTTCTTGATCTTTTTATTTACGGTATTGTTAATGCCTAAACTCTGTCGTACATTTTTCTGGAACAAAGACCCATCTTTAATGCCAGGGAGTTTTATACATTCTTTCAGAGGCATGGCTGCAACTATTACGCTTGTCGCCCCTAATTCTGTCGTCATATATTTACCAACTTCAAGCTTGATAGTATGGTTTAAAGTTGGATTCGTTTGTTCAATAACACAACTATAAGCATCTTCCAAACCTTGTTTATCAACTACGGAGAATTGTGTACTATAATTCAATTCAGCATCATCTTCCTCTGATAATTTGGTTTGGAATGAATGTATATCATCCATAGCCGCATCCGTAAAGATAGATGTTGTTATTAATTCAAAACATACGCAGTAAGAGTCATCTTCTAATGCTGTTGCTATTTCTGATATTTTAGTCTTTAATTTAGAATTAGCATTTTCCTGTAATTGAGCTAAGTTACTAAACTGGCTCCAAGCAGATATAACTTCTCTCACAGGAGTTGCATCAACAGATTCACCAAGGTAGTATTTCCCTTGTACAATATATATTTTTTGCTCGTCTTCATCAATATATACGGCATCAATTTGTTTATCATTGGCTCCGTCTGTGATGGCATCTTTAGCTTGTCTTTGATCCAGAAGATGTATATTCCGCATATACCACGCAACGAAACGTTGACCATCATTTGGAAAATTATTTTTATAATAATCTTGCGTAATTTCGTTTTTTATGATTTCAAGTACATTCGCCATAATTATATTCATTTATTCGTAATCTTCGCCTTGTATTCCTAACTCACCTTTGCTCATGGCATTGGCAATATCTATTTTCAGTTCTTCGTCATAATCTTTACTGGTTAAAAAGCTATTGACGATGCGTAGCAGCAAATCTTGGTCGATGTTCGATGCTGCCACGTGATAAATGATAGATTCCAATGTACGCATACAGATACAAGCGTGCCAATAGTAATTATTTTTGTGTAAGAAGTACGCACCCAAAGTCAGTGCAATACGCTTGTTCCCATCATTGAAGAAGTGCCCGGAACAAAATCTATACATCAAATAGGTCAGTTTGTCGGCAAAGGTAGGATAGTATAAATCGTTTTGCACAAAATCCAATGTAGCACGAATACCGCCTTCATCACGCACTCCTTCAAAGCCACCATCACTGGCATCAATCATTTTGCCATAGATGTTTAGGGCTTCATCGTAATCTATGTAAATAATTTCCTTACTCATCCTCTGCCTGTTTTAAGCGTTTCAGTACATCTTTATTGTCCGCTAAAATACGGTCAAAATCAATAGACTGGTCACCGATGAATCGTTCAAACTCTTCAGGAGTAACAGCTTGCAGATAGTCTGCAATGTTACCATGATACGCATCCCGGAAACTGAAATCCCTTGAAGCCATTTTTGTTCTGGCATCATTCAGATAAGGTTTCTGCATGGGATGTTCGGCAAGTTCGTTTACAATACGCTCCACTTCGTCAATAGTAAGTTTTCTGCCACCATTTTCCTTGAATCGTTCATTGATAGCTGCACCCACACCGTTTTCAAAAGAAGAAATAACCAATAAAACCTCTGAATACAGCGTGTGTCGAACATTGTCTTTGGAATCCAACTTCAATACTTCCCGATACTCCTTAGCATTCTCCTTGAATACAGCCTTATATATAAAGTCTGTAATTTGAGGATATTTGTATGTGGGATGTCCGTCCACATATTGATTGATGGCAGAAGTGAGATTCTTGCGATAGTTTTCTTCTGTGATTGCAGCAGGAAGATAATGTACATCCCTGCGGTTTATGTATTTTGTTCCGCCACCCGTCTTTTCATTGATGGTGGTAATCACGAAATCCAAGATAAGGCTACGTACTTTTTTTGCTTTCTCACTCTCTGTAAGCAACATACCCATATCCAAGAATGAGCGGAAATTAAACAATCCAAGTTGGGTCGTTTTGCTCCCGACATTTATGACGGGAGCAAATTGTAACTTTAACTCTTTCAGATGTTTACCTTTACATAAAACATAACCGTTAGCTGCTAATTCATCTGAATGTTTTTCCAAATAGCGTTCTATGGTTCGTTCTTCTACTTCGTAGAAATCGGCAACCATTTTTTTTGTAAAGCGATACTCTCCCTCAAAGAGCATTCCTTCAATGTCAAGATGCTCCTGTACTTTGCTGACCGCAAAACGGTTGTTAAGTACATTTTGTCTTTCTATGTTTGAGATGGTCAAATCTTTCATATCACTTCACAATTATCAGTTACACGATTTTATGTCAATGCCGAGAATCTTTTGAATTTCGGAAAGCGTTTTGTCTATTTCATGGTCGAGCGCAGCACGTTTTTCAAAATACTGTTTGAGCAGTTCTGCTGGAGGGAGTATTTCTTCTTCCTCTTTCGGGAACTTGCACTGGTCGAAGTTGCAATCCAAATCAATCAACTGTTGGGCAGTGAACACACGGCTCTTTTCTCCCACTTCATCACTGATAATTTCTTTCCTGTCTTTCCACCATTCCTGAATAGGTAGGGTATGCTCCACCTTCATTGGTTTGGTCTTTGAGAAGTGTTTGTACCCTTCCGGCATATCAAGACGATAGAACCATGTTTCTTTGGTCTTGAATCCTTCTTCGCAGCCCTCTGCTTCTTCATTATTAAAGAAAAGAATGTTGGTTGCAATAGAGGTATATGGGGAGAATATCGAGCCCGGTAAACGGATGATGGTATGCAGATTGAACTTGCGGAGTAAATTTTCTTTAAGTGCAAGTTTTGCTCCATCCGTACTAAACAAGAAACCATCTGGGATAATCACACCGCATCTACCACCAACTTTGAGGCGGTACATGATAAGGGCTATGAACAAATCCGCTGTTTCACTTGAACGGTACTGCACCGGGAAATTGCTTTTTACACTATCTTCTGTGCTACCACCATACGGAGGATTCATACCGATAACATCCACCTTGTCACTTTCTTTGAAATCAGTGATATTTATTCCAAGCGAATCACAGTTAGCTATATTGGGAGCTTCAATATCATGGAGTAACAGATTTGTTATACTCAAAAGATAAGGTAGCGGTTTCCATTCTTGTCCCACGACTGCATTTTGCAGTTTTTCTCCATCTTCGGCAGAACTGACGCTCTTACTCATATAATTGAGAGCAGAGGTAAGGAAGCCGCCTGTACCACTGGTGAAGTCACCAAAGGTCTCGCCCAATTTCGGGTCAAGCATCATCACGATAAAGTCTGTCAAAGCACGTGGAGTATAGAACTCACCTGCATTGCCTGCTGATTGCAAGTCTTTCAAGATTCCCTCATAAATATCTCCAAATGTGTGGCGGTCATCAGCATCGTCAAATTCGATTTCATTTACGATGTTGACCACTTGACGCAAAAGCGTTCCATTCTTCATATACTGGTTTAAGTCAGCAAATGTTTCTTGAACAATGCTTTTGGCTCTTGGTGTATTGGCGTCTATCGGAAGATTCTTTAAAGTAGGGAACAGTTTTTCATTGACAAAAGAGAGCAATGCTTCTCCTGTTAATGCTTCACCGTCTTTTTCATCTACTGCCCATTTACGCCAACGCAAATCTTCGGGGATGATAGACTTGTAGTTTTCATCTTTGTATTCCCAAGTTTCTTCCTGAGTGTCATAGACTTTCAAGAAAAACATCCAAGTCATTTGTTCAATTCTCTGTGCGTCACCATTGATACCAGCGTCTTGGCGCATTATATTTTGGATTCGCTTTATGATGTTGTTTACTGCCATTTTTAAGCTGATTTATAAATTTGATATTCTAGTTCTCTGATGGCTTGCTCAAAAGCAACCTTACCGCCAAATAACTTTATGATTTTTGTTGGTTTTCCTATGCTATTGAATGGCGGTATCTCCAAGATGTTCGCCTTTTCAAAGTCGAGAATACCATTCTCTGCATATTTGTCAAGAAGAGCCTCCAATACTTCACGGGCTTTACCTTCGTACTTCCCGAAGTAATTACGCTTCTTTACATTGTTTGCTCTCTCTTTCCTTGTTAATGGCAGTTGGTCAAACGCAACGTGGCATATCACATCAAAGATGTCGGTATCCTTCAATGCCGGATTAGCTTCACGTACAGCATCTATCAGAATAGCATATTCCTTCAATTCATCCATAATGGCCTGTTTGCGTTCTGCCTCCGTCCACGTTTGGATAAAATCATCCAAAGTTTGGTAATGGCGTAATAATTGCTTTTTAGCAAACGACTGAACACTTTCCGTTCTCATCGTCTTACCATCTTCTCCTAACACTGAAACGATTTCATGGGCAATGCGAATATTCTTACCGCTGATAAGATATTTCTCACGAGGCTCAGATACTATTGGAGTTTCTGGAGCATCAATGATTTTGTAAGGCTTGGGCTTTTTCCCTCCTCCTTTTGGTGGTTCCGGGTCGCCATCAAATGCTGGATCTTTGAATTTTGCGGTAGCATTGCGGAAATCAAGGATTTCCAAATGCCATTTGCCCTTGTCTTTTCTAAGTCGTGTACCTCGTCCAATGATTTGCTTAAATTCAGTCATAGAACCAATTTCTTTGTCTATGACGATTAAACCACAAGTTTTGCAGTCCACTCCTGTAGATAAAAGTTCAGATGTGGTAACAATTACAGGATAAGGCTCATCCACACTAATGAAATTGTCCAGTTGTTTCTTACCTTCTTTATCCTCACCAACAATACGTGTAACATAGTAAGGCGACTTTTTACATAAATCGCTATTCATATTGATAAGCAGCGTCCGCATTTCGGCAGCTTCCTCAATATCAGAACAGAATACTATTGTTTTTGTCATACGACCAATGTCATGTAACATTTGGGTTATCCTATGTGCTACTACTTTACGCCTTAACTTGATGGCAAGATCACGACCTATATTCTGTCTTTGATATAGTTTCTGTTCAATCTCCTTACCCAATAAATCTATTTCACCTTCTTCTGGAGTCCATCCTTGTAAATCAACATTAATAAAGTCTGCTGTAACCCTATATGGAGCTAAGAAACCATCTTGAATGCCTTGAAGAAGTGAATAGGTATATACTGGTTCACCGAAATAATCCAAGTTGTTCGCTCCTTCGTCTGCTTTCGGTGTGGCTGTCATACCAATTTGGGTAGCCGAACTAAAATATTCCAATACCTTGCGCCATGCGGAATCGTCTTTTGCACTTCCTCTATGACACTCATCGACAATAATTAAATCAAAGAAACTTGGCTGTACCTCCAAGAATGGATCTGGTTTACCCTCTTTCCCGACCAATTGGTGGTATAAAGCCATATACACCTCAAACGCAGAATTAATCTTAGCTTCTCCTTCTTTAGGTGAGATTATTTTAGTTATTATACCCTGCTTCTTGAAAGGTTTGAAGTCCTGAACCATTGTTTGGTCTATAAGAACATTGCGGTCTGCAAGATAAAGTATCTTTTTCTTTGCTTTACTCTTATGAAGTTTATGGATAATCTGGAATGCAGTAAAAGTCTTACCAGTACCAGTTGCCATTACTACAAGGACACGTTGTTGTCCTCTTGCGATAGCTTCTACTGTACGGTCAACTGCTATACGTTGATAATATCTTGGTTCATGGCTATGAGCATCATAGTAGAAAGGTGTTTCTATTATATTGAGCTCCTCCGATGTGTAGTTTTTGGATGCAAGATAACGGCTATATAGTTCTTCCTTTGTCGGAAAGTCCTCTAACTTAATTTCTGTTTCTTTCCCCGTGATAAAGTCATGTTCCAAGAATGCATCGCCATTACTGGAATACGCAAATTTCAAGTCAAGGATTTGGGCATAATCCATAGCTTGTTGGATGCCGCCTCCAACAGCGTGTTTATTGTCTTTGGCTTCAACTACAGCAATGGGCTTACCTTTATGATATAATAGGTAATCCGCTTTTTTGCCCTCCGCAACTGAATGTTGATTGCCAATAACAAGTACTCGGCCATCTGTAAAATAGTACTCTTCACGCATATTTACACTTACAGCCCAACCTTTTCGTTGGAGCGCAGGAGTAATGAACAGAGTGCGTATCTCTTGTTCTTTGAGTTCTTTCTTGTTTACTTCCATGACAATAAATCAGTTATGATTACTGCTGACAA
>OKSK01001860.1_pt1 | contig 9692 bp, 7 predicted proteins | sample 1606301 | NCBI WGS metagenome assembly OKSK01 (sample SAMEA3879557, study PRJEB24766) | human gut metagenome | biome: human-associated habitat; feature: feces | place: USA | collected 1985/1987
TAACTTAAAACTTTCTTGATAAAGGAATCTTTTTCACTTATCTTTTATTCTAGCAAATGACATTTTATCCGTCAACACCTAATAAATGCACGAATTTTTTGTATTTTTTTTAAAAATAATTTGACAAATCAAAATCAGTCGCTATAATAAAGCGTATCAAGAACGACGGCGTTCCCTATTATCCGGGGAACGCCTTTTTTGTTCTTTTTTTAAATCGAGAAGGAGGGACTCAGTTATGAAAAAACTAGAAATCATTATCCAGCCGGAAAAACTGGAAGCCCTGAAAGCAATCCTGGATGCTTCCAATGTCAGCGGTATTATGATCAGTAACATTATGGGATATGGTAATCAGAAAGGACACAAACAATTTTATCGCGGTGCTGAATACAGCGTAAATCTTCTTCCTAAGATCAAAGTAGAAACTGTTGTTGAACCGGAAGTTGCAGAACCTCTGATTCGGAAAATTGTCGAAGAGATCAAAACCGGTGCGTACGGCGATGGTAAAATTTTTGTTTACGAAGTACAGGATGCTGTAAGAATCCGTACCGGTGAACGTGGCTCTGCTGCTCTTTAGCTAAAAATATATGTGAATTAGAATAGTGTTGAATATCGTTATCAAAGAGGATAACTACAAATGAACTGCCTGTAGATCATTCATTGTAGCTATCCTTTTTATTTGAAATGGAGGATGTTAAATATGGGATTATCTGATTTAATTGCGGGCGGAATGGATGCAACCGCCGCCACTGAACTACTGCTTAATGTTATCTGGACAATTGTCGGTGCAACTCTTGTTTACTTTATGCAGGCTGGATTTGCAATGTGTGAAGCCGGATTTACCAGAGCAAAAAATACTGGAAATATACTGATGAAAAATATGATGGACTTTGTACTTGGAAGTTTGTTCTTTTTCATCTTCGGATTTGCGATCATGCACGGAACCGACTGGAATGGTATCATCGGTATAAAAGGGTTCTTCAATCCTACAACACTTGCCGATGCCGACGGACTTTTCAACGGACTGCCAATCGGAGTCTTCCTTATTTTCCATACAGTATTCTGCGCCACATCCGCTACTATCGTATCCGGTTCTATGGCAGAACGTACAAAATTCTCCATGTATATCGTCTACACCATCTTTATCAGTGTACTGATTTATCCGATATCCGGTCATTGGACATGGGGCGGGGGCTGGTTGATGAACGGTGAAGAAGGTTCTTTCATGATGAGTCTCTTCGGAACCACCTTCCATGACTTTGCCGGTTCTACGGTCGTTCACTCTGTAGGTGGATGGATTGCTTTGGTAGGTGCTGCCATTCTTGGTCCCCGTATCGGTAAATATGGTAAAGACGGCAAATCAAAAGCTATCCCAGGCCATAGCCTGACTATTGCAGCACTAGGCGTATTCATTCTGTGGTTCGGATGGTTCGGGTTCAACCCCGGTTCTCAATTGGCAGCAGCAACCGAAGCCGATGCTATCGCCATCTCCCACGTATTCCTGACAACGAATCTGGCTGCTTGTGCCGGTGGTTTCTTCGCTCTGTTGGTGAGCTGGATGAAATATGGAAAACCTTCCCTGTCATTGACACTGAATGGTATCTTGGCAGGGCTGGTAGGCATCACAGCAGGATGTGACGCAGTATCTCCTGCAGGAGCAGCCTTAATAGGTGCAATATGTGGTGTCGTAATGATATTCTCCGTTGACTTCATTGACAAGGTGTTAAAGATAGACGATCCGGTAGGTGCATCTTCTGTACATGGTGTTTGTGGCTTTTTAGGAACTATTCTTACAGGTTTGTTCTCCACCAGTGAAGGTTTATTCTATGGCTACGGTTTCGGATTCCTCGGTGCACAAATATTCGGAGCATTGGTAGTAGGTGCATGGGCAGCAGGCATGGGATTCATCATTTTCAAAACGCTTGATAAGATTCACGGACTTCGCGTTCCGGCACGTATCGAAGAAGAAGGTCTTGATATTTACGAACACGGAGAATCTGCTTACAACTAATTTAGTGATGAACGGTTGAGTGATTAGTGAAAGACAGCTACGCACAACTTACTACTAATCACTACCCCGCTAATCACAGAAAAAACTTCCGGACAGGTTTGATCGCCTTTCCGGGAACCACATAACAAAGTAATTATTTACTCTAACATATTTAACAACAAATCAAATCAGGTATTATGTCAAAACTTAGATTCAGAGTAGTAGAGACAGCTTTCAAAAAGAAAGCTGTTGAGGTAGCAACACCTGCCGAACGTCCTTCGGAGTATTTCGCCAAGTATGTATTCAACAAGGAGAAGATGTTCAAATACCTTCCCAGCAAGGTATACAATGCACTGATTGACGCCATTGACAACGGTGCTCCGCTAGATCGCAGTATTGCCGACGAAGTAGCTGCCGGCATGAAGAAATGGGCCATCGAAATGGGTGTTACTCATTATACGCACTGGTTCGCACCGCTGACCGAGGGTACAGCTGAAAAGCATGATGCTTTCGTTGAACATGATGGCAAAGGCGGTATGATGGAAGAATTTACTGGTAAACTGCTTGTACAGCAGGAACCGGATGCTTCTTCTTTCCCGAATGGCGGTATCCGTAATACATTCGAAGCCCGTGGTTACAGCGCATGGGACCCCTCATCACCCGCTTTCATCGTGGATGATACGCTTTGCATCCCAACTGTGTTTATTGCATATACCGGCGAAGCTCTCGACTATAAAGCTCCCTTGCTGAAAGCATTGCGTGCCGTAGATAAGGCTGCCGTAAACGTATGTCGTTACTTCAACCCGGAAGTGAAAAAAGTAGTTGCTTACTTGGGCTGGGAACAGGAATACTTTCTGGTAGACGAAGGATTGTATGCCGCACGTCCGGACTTACTAATGACCGGTCGTACTTTGATGGGACATGACAGTGCCAAAAACCAGCAGTTGGAGGACCACTACTTCGGTGCTATCCCCACCCGCGTAGCCGCTTTCATGAAGGATCTCGAAATTGAAGCGTTAAAGCTGGGTATTCCTGTTAAGACTCGTCACAACGAAGTTGCCCCGAACCAGTTCGAGTTAGCTCCCATCTTTGAAGAGTGTAACCTTGCTAACGACCATAACTTGCTGATTATGTCATTGATGCGTAAGGTAAGTCGCCGTCATGGCTTCCGCGTACTGCTTCATGAAAAACCTTTTAAGGGTGTCAACGGATCGGGTAAACACAACAACTGGTCGTTGGGAACTGACACGGGCATTTTATTAATGGGACCGGGTAAGACTCCGGAAGATAACCTGCGTTTTGTTACCTTCGTCGTAAACACATTGATGGCAGTTTATCATCATAACGGATTGTTGAAAGCTTCTATCTCCAGCGCTACCAACGCCCACCGTCTGGGAGCTAATGAGGCACCTCCTGCCATCATCTCCTCTTTCCTAGGGAAGCAATTGTCGCAGGTATTGGATCACATTGAAAACAGTACGAAAGATGATTTGATTAGTCTTAGCGGCAAACAGGGAATGAAGTTGGATATTCCGCAGATTCCCGAATTGTTGATTGATAATACTGACCGTAACCGTACCTCTCCTTTTGCTTTCACCGGAAACCGTTTTGAGTTCCGTGCCGTAGGTTCCGAGGCAAACTGTGCGTCTGCCATGATTGCATTGAACTCTGCCGTAGCAGACCAATTGGTGAAGTTTAAGAAAGATGTGGATGCTTTGATTGAAAAAGGAGAACCTAAAGTGTCTGCCATTCTCGAAATTATCCGTGGATATATCAAGGAATGTAAAGCGATTCATTTTGACGGCAATGGTTACAGCGACGAATGGAAGAAAGAAGCAGCCCGCCGTGGACTGGATTGCGAAACCAGTGTTCCTGTTATCTTCGATAACTACCTGAAGCCGGAAACCATTGCCATGTTCGAAGCTACCGGTGTAATGACAAAGAAAGAACTGGAAGCCCGCAACGAAGTGAAATGGGAAACGTATACGAAGAAGATTCAGATCGAGGCGCGTGTATTGGGTGATTTGGCTATGAACCATATCATTCCAGTGGCCACTCAATATCAAACAGATTTAATTAATAATGTCTATAAGATGCAATCTCTTTTCCCGGCAGAAAAGGCAGCGAAATTGTCTGCTAAAAACCTGGAACTTATTGAAGAGATTGCCGACCGCACAGCCTTCATCAAGGAACATGTAGATGCAATGATTGAAGCTCGTAAGGTTGCGAACAAGATAGAAAGCGAACGAGAAAAGGCCATTGCCTACCACGACACGATCGTTCCGGCACTGGAAGAAATCCGCTACCACATCGATAAGTTGGAACTCATTGTTGACAACCAGATGTGGACGCTTCCGAAATACAGGGAACTGTTATTTGTGAGATAGAAAAAAAGAACGGTGAACGATAAACGGTGAACGGCGAACAAGTTGTATTGCAACGCATTTACACTCACAGTTCATCGTTATGAAATTATCTATTTCTTTTGTTGGTTGTTTTAAGTTTGCGGGGAGGGGTGCTGTGAAGCAGTCCTCTTCTTTTTTATTCGATTATCTTTGCATCCTCAATATCATCATCGTCATGTACCACCGGAGTCTTCGGACGACGACGGGTAAACTTGAACCAGTTGATTAATTCGGTAAGCGAATAAACCAAACTACTCACACCAATAATTATAAATGCAGTATTACGTGCTCCCGTCGGATTAAACAAAGCGATGATACCTGCAATAAGAATCAATGAAGGAACCAGGTAAAACGCTCCCGGAACAGGCATCCACCGACGTGCCATCGATAAAGAAGCAATCTGTTGCACTCCTCCCATTATCAGGATAAATCCCAATAGAAACATCAGAACATCTGCAAAGAATTCAGGCATCACAATCAGCCAAAGTCCAAATAATAAACTGCCGATTCCTTCTATCGGGAAACGGGGAGCCGCTTCACCTTCCTGTCTTTTCCGGCCGAAATAACCAAAAAGGCTGATAACACCGGGAATTAAAAAGGCAACACCAACTGTAATGACAATATAGCTGGCAGCCGCATTTGGCCAAATAACGAGCACCAATCCTATCACAAGTGCAAAGAGAATACGAATAAGGGAATAATTCATTGTTTTCATAAATTCTATATTTTTTAACCGAGTCTGTTCCAATACTTTTGCGAATATAAGTGTTTCTACTGATATATAAAAATAACAAATAAACATTGTAATAAGTTCGTAATAATATCGTTATGACGATTACATCTCGCATTGATATTTTTGCAGAAAATTTAGACAGTTCCCTTTCAGTATGAAACAAAGTGAAATAAAAAAAATCACTGCAAGATATATATGAAACATTGAAAGCTCTCTACCGAATAGTGTATCAAGCAATATAAGTTGAAACCGGACCGGGCCGATGTTATTGTACCTGCTGCTGAAATATTTCTCGAGATAGCTACTCATATAAAAGCCACCGGAATTATTGTACCTACCATCGGACTGTTCGACGGTATCATCAATAGTCTGTACACGCAAAATATGAACAAAGTTTAATTCTCTACAATCTTGATGTATCAATACACAAAGCTCCTGATACTAGTGTATATTCAAACTTTGTATCGGGAGTTTTTGTCTCATCTTGCTATAATGTACAGATTCGTCCTTAAAGAGGTAAATATTCAAATTTTGTTCTCTATATTTGTGTAACTATATATTTGATAAGATGGATATAAAACTTAGAATTGAACAACCTTCGGATTATAATGAAACCGAAAATGTCACACGGGAAGCCTTTTGGAATCATTTTTCTCCGGGATGTGACGAACATTATCTCCTTCATATCATGCGTAACCATCCAAAGTTTGTACCGGAACTCGATATTGTTGCAGAACTTAATGGCAAGATTGTCGGCAATGTGGTCTGCCTTAAATCATTTATCATGGCGGATAACGGTAACCAATATGAAGTATTGAGTCTGGGGCCCATTTCTGTTCTTCCCGAATATCAACAGAAAGGTATTGGAGGAAAAATGATTGCGCTGACCAAAGAACGAGCTTTCGATATGGGATTTCGTGCCATTTTACTTTGCGGTGACCCGGATTATTACCTCCGGCAAGGATTCATTCCTGCTGAAACATTAGGGATTCGCACCGAAGATAATATGTATGCCACAGCTCTTCATGTTTATGAATTATATGATAATGCTTTAGCCAACGCTAAAGGACGTTACATAGAAGATGAAATATATCAGGTCGATAAATCAGCTGCTAATGAGTTCGATAAGCGATTCCCTCCAAAGGAAATTATAGTTGGCACTCCGTCACAAAAGCGGTTCGATCAGATAGTAGTGATGCGGAGAAAAGCGATTTAAGTTTATTCAACCTTAAATCGCTTGATTTATACATTACGGAAGTTCTATCGTGCTATGCCATCAAGCAACTATTATTTAACATAGCTACTATTCTTTGTCTCTTCATAGTTACAAAGCATTAAAATATATAATTGGGACAGAGAGAAAAAATGCCTTAACAATTGATGAAACCTATCTTATAGAAACTATAGTTTACAAAAAGTCACCATTGACACTTTGTAATTCTTAATCTACCAGGAATCGTTTCTTTCCTCCCTTTTATTGGAATAAAGAGTTTCTGCCACTGTAGAGGAATTTGCTTAAATCGTTATTCTATAATCAGGCACGATATATACACTTTTTGATACGTCATCAAGTTTTTTACCACCAAAGAGATATTATCTATACCAATAAAGTTCCCTTTTATTCTTTTCTATTTATCATTATCAAAGACCGAAATAGAAAAGCCAATGGAAGGAAAGTAGAAAATACTAACAATATTTACGACATAGCGACACTATCCCAATGGTTTGCTTACTCTATCCATAGCTTTTGGTGACATTATCCGCATCTTTTGCTTACTTTATCCTTATGTTTTTCACAAATATAACGATGCTTTTCAATGAGAAACACGGTGCTTTTGTACAAAACAAGCAAAATTTTCAGCATTTTAAAGGTTTTTGCTTGCTAACAGAGAGAAATAACAAAACATGTGAGATAGCAAAATCCCTGATTACACAAACAATCGTCAGTATAATCAGGGATTCTAAAACTTTATGTAAAAAGTGTAGAGATGACGAAAAGTTTAGTACTGAATCACCTTGTCACTACTAACAGTCTTATACCAATCTGTGGTTGAGCTCTGATCGTGTGCCCAATCTGCAAATTTAGAATATGCATTCGTTATCACTGTTGTTTCTGTTGGATAAGCAAATTTATCAGGAACACAAAGAGCCCAAGTATTATTAACTGCCTTGATTACTTCGAGCACTTCATTATCTGCCAATTGCCCATTCGCCGTAGCCGAATTAAAATGAGTCAAATGGACTTCCGTTCTCTTTTGACCTATCCCCTGATAAGCAATGAAGAAGTCTAAACCATCTGTCACACTAGGGACAGATATTACATTCTTAAGTTTGACGTTCACTTCAAGAGTGTATATATCGGTCAGAGGGGTACTAGCATTCCCTGTATTCAACATGGGACGTTGTGTTCCTGTATATCCATATATATAATGTGCGTCTCCAAATAAAGGAATCACAAGTTCATTACCATTCGTTTCATAAGATGCATTTTCAAATATCCCGGAATTTAATGAGCCAGTACGTTGAGCGGCACCTGCACCAAAATTTACCTCTTCTACATTATTTTTGTCTATTCCTCGTATTCTCAAACCAGCACCTAATTGTTTCACGGCACCAACCGCCCGAAGGTCGATTTTATATTTCAGTTCTTTCACGTCATTACCGGCTGCAGGCAAAGTTACATTCAACACAATATCATTGAAATCGTAATCGCCTGCTTTCGGATAGTTATCTTCGAAAGCATAAGAATAAATCGCATATCGGATCTCTACATCATCCGGTTCTTCATCAGAGTTATATCCTTCTTTAATACAGTCACCGTCAGCAGGAAGTATAAATTCTGCTTTGCCCGGGTTACAATAGGTAGCACCTTGCTGCAATCCTTTATTTACTAACCATGCAAAAGGAGACCAGTCATAATGTGCTTCGCCTTTATATGTTTGATCTGTTATCTCACAAATGATATTATTAGTTACTTTAGAAGTAGATTGAGCCAAACCGGCAGTATTGTCTATTGTGTGAATTCTTAATAAGGCAGTTCCTTGTGTCGGACCGGTAACTGTTCTGAATAAATTAGCTTTGCCCGTACAAGTCAACATGGATTGCGCTTCCATCACGATATTATTATTGTTTCCATTACCCGTCAATTCTTTGCAAATAGCTTCGGAAGTATTTCCCATAACAAGTGTACCAAACTGTAATTTTCCTGCCTTCAGATAACAACCGTTTTTAATATTAGTATTGTTGTTACCATCTATATTTTCAACTTCAATCGTTCCATGATTTATCAATGTGGTACCATTGGTAGAAGCATTATAAGAATTCAGTTTAAGTGTTCCATAATTCACAAAATCAACTCCACTTCCCCCTCCATCAATTTTCAAAAAGTCACAATCAATCGTACCGGCATTATAGTTCGTACGCCCGGCCGAACTATTTGTTATCTGAATACCTCTGTCGCCTACAATACTTCCTCCCTGCATCACAGTTATATAAGAAGCTTGAGTTAATACCAGGCTCCCATTTTTAGCGACCTCTATCTTTCCACCATTCTCAACTATAATTTCTGTGATATTAGAAAATTGATTACTATTTTCTATAACCCATGTGCTTCCTTGAGAAACAATTACTTTCACAGCTTGAGCTCCACCACTGACACCAGAAGTGGTAAATCCACCATTAAAAGTACCATCCGGAATCTTAAACCAACGTTCACTTTCTGTAAAAACAGGATATTCTTTATAATTACCGGCCCATCCGGAACCTGCCCCTAAATCCCAGCCAGCCTGAACGACAGTAGCAGTTACCTTTTTAGCACTAATAAAATCAGCAGTATAAGGAGCCTCCATAACTGGTATACTAGTCGCCACAGCTCGTGACATAGAACGTGTTGGTGTACCTTTGTCTCCAAAATGCGCTGTCACTGTGCCGTTTTCAATCGCTGCCGGTTGAACCAGATAGCGTTTGTGCTCATCTATGCGTGCAACAAACACCTTATCAAGCGCTGTTGCACAATCCATCACCACATTCAAAGTCGTACTTTGATTGACAGTTCCTTCCGCTAAGAGTTTTGCTGTACTTCCCGGACTTAATGGATCGGCATCAAATATTTGTATCTTATAATCTACTCCCTGATCTCCATTAACTGACACATGCGCTGTCACACTTCGTGACACTGTCCAATCACCATCAGGATCGATGTTTTTTACAGGAAAAGTTTCTTCGTAAATTTGCTTCAGTTGATCTGCATCAAACAGATTTTTCTCATTATCAACACAACTGATAAAACTGATGGAAGACGCCAACAACGAGAAAGTGAATACTTTTGCAATGTTCTGTTTCATAATCTTTTAATGCTTTAGTTTGTTTTATTTGCGAAAAACATAAATCACTACTAATCAATAATCAGCAATGACGCACAAAGATAATTGTATTTATAAACATTATACAGATTACATTGCATTTTCCGATTTGCAGTTAACATCTTTTAAAGCGCCTCACTCTAATTATTTATATTAGAAGACAGTTAGTTATATCGTTGAATATTAAAATTTTAATACTATTTATT
>OKSK01001861.1_pt1 | contig 9684 bp, 10 predicted proteins | sample 1606301 | NCBI WGS metagenome assembly OKSK01 (sample SAMEA3879557, study PRJEB24766) | human gut metagenome | biome: human-associated habitat; feature: feces | place: USA | collected 1985/1987
TTATCCCACTCATAAGTTCGGCTCCTTCTGTTTTTCTTTCGATTTTTCCCGTTCTCTCTGTTTATCCTGGCTGCGGGCTGCGATTGCCTGCTGTAATTTCTTACGGACAGACGGTTTCTTTGTTTTATTCAATGTCTTTCCGGTAAATTCCCGAAATGCCGCTGTCATCACATCCACATCCCTTGCCTTGAAGAAAACAAAATATCTCGGTGGATCTACGGACTTATCACGTTTCAGGCTAAAATCAATGCCATATTTTTTTGCCACTTTTTCAAAAGCCTTAATATTGTTATCCGTAATCTCAATGTTGGAAAGCTGAACATTCTGCTGTGCCAGCTTCTTTAAACTCTGCTTCCCATGATAATCTTTATCTGGCGGTCCTTTTACCTGCTGTTTTCTTGCTTTCTCTGCTTTTTCTTTCTCTATTGCTGCCAGAAAACGCATCATTGCCTGTTTCAATAAGCGAACTGTCACTTTTCCGCCAGTGATACACAGGGACACTGTTTTTTCATTCACTTCTTCCTGCATCAATCTGTTCCTTTCTATGGTTTTCCAACAGACGGTCTTCCTTTGCTCCTACCCGGATACAGCAGTACAGAACAAAGTTGACTGCTAATACCAGAAGAATCCCTGCAATAATCAATAACATTCTCATTTTATACCCCTTTCATCATTCAAAAGGGCATCTACGACTTTGCTGCCCATAAATGCCCCTCCATTAACTTTTATTTTCTTTTTTTTGCAATCCAGACTGCTGATACACTGCCTGCCATGCCTGCAATCGCAAGCAAAATCCAAATCAGCATGTGTGTATTATCTCCGGTTTTCGGTGTATCTGTTACCTGTGTAGACGGTGTTTCCGGTGTTGGTGTTTCTTCCGGTTTTACCTCATCTTTCATCACTACTTTCTGGATCTCTCCGGTATCCTCCACTGTAAATTTCACATCTTCCGCTACCAGATATCCATCAGGGGCAGACTCTTCACGAAGTGTATACTCCCCAATCGGAAGCATTTCTATGTAGTGTGGTTTTTCCTCAGAAGTCCAGCTCTCTACTGTCTTACCGTCTTTGTCAAGAATGGTCAGTTTTGCTCCTGGCAGTTCCTTACCGGAAATATCTGTTTTGGAAATTTCTACCTTGGTCACATCATCTTTCATTTCGATTTTCTGTGGCTTTGCAGTGTCTTCAACGGTAAACGTGATGCTTTCTGCTGTCACATAACCATCTGCCGGTTTTGTTTCTGTCAGAGTATATTTCTGTCCGACTACCAGTTCTTTGATGATATGAGCTCCTTTACCGGAAGTCCAGGAATCTACAACTTTACCGCTTTCATCAGTTACCTGTAACTTAGCTCCTTCCAGTTCTTTTCCGTCTGTCAGGGAAGTCTTAGTGATCTCGATTACAGTCGGCTCGTCCTCAAAGGTAAAGGCATAAGATACTTTTTCCTTTTCTGCACCCTCGTACTCAAACGTGAACTCCTGTATTTCATCCGTCGTTGCAAATCCAGATGCCGGTGATGTTTCTTTGATATAATACGCAAAGCCAATCGGTAAATCTGCCGTAAAACTCAGCTTGCCTTCTTTGTCCGTTGCCAGTTCCTCAATCACAGTATCTGCTTTCAGAATTACTTTTCCGTCTGCTCCTGTAATATCCTCTTTGGCACAGAGGGCAAATACCGCACCTTCCAGTACATGATCAGAATCTTTCTCTTTTTTCACAACTTCCACTTCTGCTTTCTGGCGGTTATTCTGCCAGTCAGTAGAGTAAGTAACCTCTGCAGTATCCTGATCTCGGTATGTCAGATCAATCTCTCTTGCTTCATCATCCAGAACAAAGCCTTCTACTGTAGCTTTTTCTTTTACATAGTATTTACCAAGCGGAAGTTCGGATATTTTTGCAATACCGGTATCGTCCGTTGTAATGGTTGCCACCAGCTCATCTTTTTTATAATAATCTTCACTTTCTCCGTCAGCAGACTTCACATCTTCTAAAGCATAAACTTCAAAAGTAACATCTTTCAGACTGCCTGTTACATACTGGAATAAATGTTTGATCCAGCCTCCAACGGAATCCAGTGCAGTTACTTTATCCAGAAATTCTCCATTTTTATTGATGATAATTGTTCCTGTTGGCACATCATCTTTCATTTCAACTTTCTGGATTTCCCCGGTATCCTCAATCGTAAAAGTGATCTCTTCTGCCTTGAGGTATCCATAAGGAGCCATTTCTTCTCTGAGAGTATAGGTTTCCCCTACAGTAAGTCGTTCAATTAGATGCTGCTCGCCTTTTACAGATTTCCATGTATCAACTACATTTCCATTTTTGTCCAGAACAGTAAGTGTCGCACCTGACAATTCCACGCCAGTAGTTAAATCAGACTTGGAAACTACAACCTTTGTAGGCTGGTTCTTAAATACAGAAGATAACTGTACTACCTTAACATCCTGTCCCTGATATTCTGCTTTTACTTCCAGAACTTCATCAGAAGATACATAACCATCTGGTGCTGCAAGTTCTTTGATATAATACTCACCAAATGGAAAATCCTGTGTAAATACAGCCTTTCCATCTTCTCCGGAAACAGCTTTTCCAAGCAGTATGTCTGCTTTCACAATTACAGCTCCATGACCTTTCATATCATTCTTTGCATAAAGTCCAAACTCTGCTCCTGCAACGGCTGCTTCTGTATCAGCATCCTGTTTTACCACAGAAATTTCTACTTTCTGACGGTCATTTTCAAAGATAGCTGTCTGTTCAATGACTGGTGTTTCCTGATCTTTGTAAGAAAAAGTCATGATCTGTGCTTCACTGTTTAAAGCAAAGCCATCCGGTGCTGTCTTTTCAACAATCTTATAGCTTCCAAGCGGCAGATTTTTCAGGACCGCTTTTCCATCTTTATCCGTTGTAACCGTTTTTACCAGTGTTCCAGCAGCATATTCCAGAATACGGTTTCCATTATCATCTTTCTGGAAATCTGCAGTATAGATGTCCTCGGCAGCGTAAATCTCAAACTCTGCCCCTTCCAGATTTTCTGTCTGATATGTAAAATCATCCTTGAATCCGTCCAGAACTTCGCCCTTTTTCACGATAGTCAGTTCACCCTTAACAGGATGGTTCTCATAAACTGCTTCAATGATCATATCCCCGGAAATTCCGTCCATCTGGTATGCAGTATTGGAATCTACTGTTACCTCATAGTAATTTTCATTCAAAGTATATCCATAAGGTGCATTTACTTCCTCAATGCGATAATGTCCGATTTTAAGATTCTGCGGAAGAATCAAATATCCCTGCTCATCTGTAAAATAGGATTTATGTTTTACTGTAGTCGGATAAGTTGTTACCTGCTCCACATATTTCTCAGTGTCCATGTTGAAAATCTTGAACTCTGTATTCTTCTGAAGCACTGCCTTTTTCGTCTCATCATCCTGTTTGCTGATTTTCAGTTTCGCTTCAAACTCGTCATCCAGAAGCACTCTCCATGTCTGTGGCTGGTTCGGGTTGTTCTCAGTGATACGCACTGTAAAATCATCTACCGGAGTGTAATTATGAGGTGTCGTGGTTTCACGCACAATATAAGTTCCATAAGGAATCGCAATACTGCAGGCATAACCTTTTTCATCTGTAAAGATTTCTGTTGCTCCGTTTTCCCCGATCACTACCGGTTTTGCAGAATCAAAATCATAGCTTCCATCCTCTTTTACTTTCAGGGAAGATACCAGATAAGCGGTAAATCCTGCCCCTTTCAGTAAGTCGGCATCGGTCTTTCCGTTATTTGCCGCCTTGATAATCTGGAATGGCTGTTTCATTACCTGCTCCAGAGACAGACAGTCACGATTTACTTCTGCTACAAGGTCTCCCTCATAATTGCAGACCAGATCATGTTCTTCCTCATCTGCCAGATAACCGGTTGGAGGAGTGATCTCTTTCACATAATAATTGCCAAGATATAATCCATTCACAGAAGCCTGTCCATTCTTATCTGTGGTAAGAGTGGAAACCTGTTCTCCTGCTTTATAGATCACACCAGTAGCACCGTCCGGATGCACAATATCCTCACGAGCATACAGTCCATAAACTGCTTTTTCCAGAGTGGCATCCCCCTGTGGAACTGCTTTTTTGGTTTCTTTATCCTGCTTCTGCAGAGAAATCTTAGCTGTCACATGCTTATTTTTGAATGTATGCTTGAATGTCTGTTTTGCTTCCTTATCATTTGTATAAGAAAAAGTAAACGTATAAACATCGTCTGTGTTTCTCACATACCCCGCTGGAGCCTGCACTTCCTTCACATCATAAGAAAATCCAAGTGGCAGGTCTGCTGTAAACTTTGCTGTTCCGTCTGCTCCTGTTGTCGCTTTCTGGATCAGTGTCCCTTTCTTTACAATAACAGTTCCATCCACGTTGATAATGTCACTTGCAGCATAAAGTCCAAAGATTCCTCCATCCAGAGGATTTTCTGTATCTTCATCCTGTTTTGTTACCATTACTTCTACTTTCTGTCTGTCATTGGTAAAGGTTGTCTCAGAGAAAACAATATCTACATTCTGTCCTGCATAGGATAATGTTACTGTCTTTTCCTCCCCGCCATTATAAAATCCTGTCGGAGCCTGCTTCTCTTTTACGATATATGTACCAAGATACAGATTTTTAAGAACGGTAGCTCCATTTGTATCTGTTGTAAGATTCTCTTTTACCAGATCACCCTTGCTGTAAACCTTTGTACCATAGGCAGTTTTAATATCTGCCCCAGCGTACACATTATAAACAGCCCCATTCTGTCTGCGTTTCTCATACTTAAATGTCGTGCCATTTTCTGTTACATCTGCACCAACCAGAACCTCACCTTCTTTATAAATGGTAAGCTGTCCCATCTGTTCTTCATCTGGAACGGTAACGGTTGTGGTCTTACTGACCTCCAGTTTCACATTGTAAGCTGTCGCATTAATACGGTATCCACTTGGAGCTGTAATCTCTTTCAGATATACTGTATCCTGTGTCTTGGTGATCTGTACGGATGCTTCACCGTTTTCATCCGTCGCAGGTAACTTTGTGATCAGTTTGGTACATTCAGCATCACTGTACAATCCAAACACAGCACCAGCCAGCTTTGCATCTGACTTGGCATCTTTCTTGATTACCTTAACACTTGCCTGCTGTACCCAGGATACTTTAAAATCTACATATTTTTCATCATCAACACCTTCACCAAATACCAGAGCCAGATCCTGGTTTCCAGAACCTGTTGAAATCTTGTAGGCAGAATAATCCTTGGTAATGCTTCCTTTCATGGTTGCTGACCAGCTTCCTGCCACATCACTCACCTGTGTTAATGGTGCAGACAGATAAAACTTTGTACCACCACAAATTTCTACGCTTTCTCCGGCTTTACTTGTTTTACCTGTTGTCAGGTTATGAAGCTGTACACCTACCGGAAGTTTCATGGTAATGGTCTGTAACGCATCCGCATTAAATGTAATATCCTTTGTTCTCTGACTGTTGCCATCCACATAGGCTTTTACATCTGCATCCGAAAAGGACATTGCCACATCTGGAATTTCCGGCTGTGAAATACAGTAATTATAGAGTTTCATTGCCAGATTCTGTGCTGTACTGTTTGCACCTGAAAAAGCATCTCCACTGCCATTTGCATAAGAAGCAGCTAGATGCACCAGGATAAATCTGGCTCCTGCACTTAAATTTCCATATCCATTCTCTTCTGTGAAAAATCCATCATCTCCAGAAGCTTTTGTGCCGTAATAACATACCTTAGCAAGTGCTTTTCCATCTCCTACCTTATTGATTGTATAAGTTCCACTTCCTGGTCCCGGCTTGGATGGCTGTACACAGTATGCTGTGGCAGATATATTACCGAATTTTACAGTGTACTGATAAGTAAGATATGTTCCATATCCATAATCTGCATATCGGTATTCTGCTCCTCTGGTCACAGAAACCTGCTGTGAACTTCTGGCATTGCCTGCCGCAGCCATAAAGCTTACTGTTTCTCCGGCTTCCATTGCATACAGATCAATGCCATTACTCTCTGCCTGTTCCAGTACTTCTGAAACGGTTAATTCAGATTCCAAATCTGCTGTTCTTTCAGAATTTTGTGTTTCCCGGTGCGACTCCGAATCCTCCTCGCTCTGCTCCGTATCCCCAGTATCATTCTCAACATTCACTGTACTGTCCGAAGAACGCTCTGACTGCACTTCTGTTTCCGGTTCTTTCACTGTAATATTTCTGCTGATTCTATAAGCAGGATGACCGCTGACTGGTTCTACTGCATAGACAGCCTTGTAAGTATCCGGTGTATGTGTGTCGAAATCTGTACCAGTTTCATTCTTTGCTTCATGGAATAAAATCTTGATCTTACTTTCATCTACACCTTCGATTTCAGACAGATCAACTTCTACATCAAATTCCTGCCCGTAAGAAAGTTCAATATCATTTGCCTTTACGATCTCATCCGGATCAAGGGAATCCTGAACGTCTTTTAATTCTGCATACTGCTGTTCAAATGGTATTTCTTCCGGTTCTAATTCAGAAGCCGAAACTGCTACTGGCTGAATAATGACAGAAGCCAGTGTTGCGACTGCCATAAATCCGGACAAGAATCTTTTGAATCTCATTTTCATTTTGACTGAATCCTCTCTTTCTTCTATTATCTGCTCTGTTTTCATGCAGGCTCACACCTGCATTATTCAATCATTGGAACCACCTCCCACATCTTATTACTGATACAGAAATAACTCTGATAACAGCACATTCATATGGCAGTGCCTTTTTTGAAACACCGCCACATGGTATCTGCTGTCATCCTGTAAAACAGGAATGACACTCAGGTAAAGTTCAGGATCAAGCATTAAGCCGCAAGAGGTAATTCGTAATCGTTCCTGCAAAGGGTGCCTCCCATCTGTATCCCTTCACGTTTTCACCGGATTCCCGCCGCAAAAATGCGTAGCTGAAAAATTCCGGGTATCCTCTCGCTGCTGGTATGAAATTGTCAAGGTGCAATTTTTAAGGGGTTTTATCTTCTTGAATTGCAAATAGACATTTGCCCCTTCACTAACTGCATGTGTGAAAGGGCAAAAATTAACCTGTTTGAAAAATTTTTTAGATATTTTTATTTCAACATTGTTTTATGTGTTTTCCAGTTGTTCTTTTAATTTCTCCAATACTTTCTTCCTCCGGTTTCTAATCGTCTTTGGGCAGCACCCAAAATACTGTGCTGTTTCTTTTACTGTAAATTCTTCAAAAAACAATAACGTTATCAGTTCTGCCTCTTCTTTAGCTAAATATCCCAGAGCTTCTTCCAGTTCCTGTATTTCTGACAATCTGATAACGATTTCTTCCGGTGATACTACCGAAAAAGAGCAGTCATAGCCTTTTTCCTGTAATTCCTCCATGCTGCATACCCCATGCCTCTGCATTTTTTCAACCTGATATCGCTCTTTTCTTCCAGCCTGATACCAGGCGAGATATACTGCCCTGGTAACTTCCACAAGCGTATCATTTACACGCAGCATGTAGTGTTGTCTTTCTTTTGGCTTTTTACCAGGCATACTTCCAGTCTCCTTTTTTCGATGCTCTAACCGAGTCTTCCGAATTATTCCGCATTTTCTGCATTGCCTGTGAAATACACTTTGACACCGCCGGAACTGTAATGCCCAGTTCATGTGAGATTTCTTTTTGTGTCTGCTCCTGAAAATAAATCTGCTGGATCATCTGTCTCTGTCGCTCTGTCAGCAGCTCCATCAGTTCCCTGACTGTTTCCTCTGCAATCATTCTTTCAAGCAGGCACTGTCTTTTATCTGCCAATTCGCACCATTCTTCGGAAATACAGCTATACGAAATACAATGATTATGCTCTCGTGTTTCTCTGTTTCTCCACAGACGATCTTCGCCTTCTAATATCAGCCTTACATACCAAGGTTGAGCATTGAAAAACTTCTCCTCAACAACTGCTCTTTTTCTCCCTGCTTCATACACATAATCTCGACAGGTAAATAAAGGAAAAACCGTTGCATAGTCTCCCACACGATAGAGAACATATCCGATCTGATATACGATAATTTCCGCACAATCCATCAACTTCTGTTTTGCAACTGCTACCTCATTTTCTCTTAAATATCTAGCGGACGGAACCTTTCGGCTTTCTTCCCTGTTACTTACAACCTGTTTCAATTCCTGCAATGTCAGCATGATTACCACCCTTCTGCCTGTTGGCAACGGGTGCCATTAGCAGAAAGGATAGGATTCTTACTGATCAACTGACAAAAAGGGCAGTAAAAAACAGCTTCCGGTACACCCGTTTTTTTTAACGAGAGCCTGAAACTTCCTTACTGCCCTTTCTAATAGTTACAATATTCTCTACTTTATTTTCCGTCTGATGCCTGGATCAGATTTTTTTGCATTTCTTTCTGCTTTTATGTTCTTTTTCCATCAAAACAGAATAGTCTCCCATTGCATCATAAGGACACTGCCTCCGATAAAGCAAATTTTCTTCCCTTGTCATCCATCCTATCTCCCTTCTTTATCTCTCTGTTTTCCATTTTAACAACACAGGATTCTATTATCCTTAGCATATATGGGGAGTTTTTTTGTTTTTCACCCCATATATGGTGAAATTTCACCTATACTCATTAAAACTGTCTATCAGAGAATCTATGGTCTGCATGATAATTTTCTGCTCTTTCCATTCCATCTTCTGAATCCGGCAAAGCACTTCCTGAATTGATTCCTGCTTCTCTGTACCGCCTCCCTCTTTTCCCAGCAGGAGATTGGCATCCGTTTCCAATATCTCAATTATCTTCCTGAAAATCTCAACAGACATTGCCGTTTGCCCACCTTCAATCCTGCTGACCGTATTGACACTGATATCTGCTTTTTCCGCAAAAGATTCCTGTGACAACTTCATTTCCTGCCTGCGTTTTCTGATTCGTTCTCCCAATTCAATAAGTTCTGTGGAAATTGCACGATTGCTCAATACGGTGTCTCCTTTCCTGCAATTTGTCCCAACTTTACGCCATTGTGTCGCAAAGTTTCCCGAAAAAAAGCAGCTAATTTTTGTCTTAGCTGCTTTTCAAAAAATCTATTTCATTTTATTCTCGGTATTTTATGTATCCCTGTAAGAACTGTAATCAGAAAAACGCAGAGATAAATGATTGCCTGTCCAATCATTGCCAGAAGAACGATGCTTCCGATCAATCCTCCGATCAGAAGATTCATTGTCCAGACTGCCAGCGTTCCTCCGAGGTCAAAACCTCTTGGAACCATCCAGACACACATTTTTCCTATTCCAAACGGTATCCCCATCAGAAGTAATAGTAATAAATAGTTGCACTTCCCATCCTGGATACAAAACGGTCTTAGCACCGCAAACAATACAGCAATCACCAACATTGGTACTATCACTTTTTTGATCATCTTCTTCATGTTCCTTTATCCTCCATACATATCGTGATTAACCTCTGCCTGATAATAGCTGTTTATCGTTGCCGGGGCATTATACAGGGCGGTCAGAAGATAGGCTTTAATATTCCCGACCTTGCTTGTATTTCGATTCAGACAAAACAGCACGTATTCGATATGCGAATAGTTCAGTTTCATAAATCTGCTTTTCACCAAAGCAACTGGTTTTTCTACTCCTGCAATACGAATCATACTGTCCTCCGGCATCATCAT